>Ga0102928_1000940_pt1 | contig 18632 bp, 18 predicted proteins | sample SalPonR1_B_D1_MG_FD_78504 | JGI IMG/M metagenome (GOLD analysis project Ga0102928, IMG submission 78504) | Salt pond soil microbial communities from South San Francisco under conditions of wetland restoration - Salt Pond MetaG R1_B_D1_MG | ecosystem: Environmental > Aquatic > Marine > Intertidal...
AGTGATCTGCTCAACGCCATCTTCCGTGGCTTTCACACCGTTAAGGGCGGCGCGGGCTTCCTTCAGCTTGAAGCCCTGGTGAATTGCTGCCATTCCGCCGAGAACGTTTTTGACATCCTGCGCAATCACAAGCGCAAGGTGGACTCCGAACTGATGGACGTGGTTCTGGAAGCCCTGGACAACGTCAATGCCATGTTTGAGCAGGTCCGCAATCATGAGGAGCTGACGCCGGCCCCGGACGAACTGATTGCACGCCTGGATGCCCTGGCCCAGCCGGAAGGCGAGAAGGCACCGGCCGCTGCCACTCAACCTGAGCACGGGGAGAGCGAGCCGGCAGAAGACGGTGGCGACATCACCGACGACGAATTCGAACAGCTTCTGGATGCCTTGCAGGACGAGAAATCTGAGGAGACTCCCACGGCTTCAGCCGCCGGGTCCGCCGCCGGCGACCAGGAAAGCTCCGGAGACGATGAAATTACTGACGACGAATTCGAGGCGCTGCTGGACCAGCTGCACGGAAAAGGGCAGTTTGCCGGCGCGCCAGAGGGCGAAGAAGAAACCGTCAGCAAAGAGGAAAAACCGGCCGCCAAGTCAGAAGGCGGCAGCGACGACCTGATCACCGACGACGAATTCGAGAAACTGCTGGACGACCTTCACGGCAAGGGCGGAAGCCCGACAGCCGGGGGAGAGCCTTCAGCTTCCGGACAGTCTGCAGCTCCGAAAGAGCCCTCCGCTCCAAAAGAGCCGGCCAAGCCGAAAGCAGAAGCGCCAAAGCCCGAGAAGTCGAAGCCAGCGGACAAGCCGGAAACCAAAGGCGCTGCCGCACCGGCCATGCCCGCCCGCGAGCATGCGCCTGCGGCGGAAACGACGGTACGTGTCGACACCAAACGCCTTGACGACATCATGAATATGGTGGGCGAACTCGTGCTGGTGCGTAACCGCCTGCAGCGTCTGGGCGCCGAGAGTGAAGACGAGCACATGCACAAGGCGGTGTCCAATCTCGATGTGGTTACCACCGATCTCCAGTCTGCCGTGATGCAGACCCGTATGCAGCCGATCAAGAAGGTGTTTGGTCGGTTCCCCCGGGTTGTGCGTGATCTGGCCAGGAATCTCAAGAAAGAGGTCAACCTGGTGATGCATGGTGAAGACACCGACCTGGACAAGAACCTGGTCGAAGCGCTGTCCGATCCGCTGGTTCACCTGGTCCGGAATTCGGTCGATCACGGGATAGAAGCGCCGGAGGTGCGCGAGAAAGCAGGTAAACCCCGCCAGGGTACCGTTACCCTGTCTGCCGAGCAGGAAGGGGATCATATCCTGCTGTTCATCGAGGATGACGGCGCTGGGATGGATCCGGAAGTGCTGCGTCGGAAGGCGGTTGAGAAGGGAATTTACGACCAGGATGCCGCGGATCGCCTGACCAATTCCGAATGCTTCAACCTGATTTTTGCGGCCGGCTTTTCCACCAAAGACCAGATTTCGGATGTCTCCGGTCGCGGTGTCGGCATGGATGTGGTGAAAACCAAGATTGGCCAGCTCAATGGCCAGTTGAGCATCGAATCGGAACTGGGTAAGGGGTCCCGGATAGTCATCAAGGTTCCGCTGACACTGGCCATCATGCCCACCCTGATGATCATGCTCGGAGACCAGTCGTTCGCGTTGCCGCTGGTCAATGTGGTCGAGATTTTCCATCTGGACCTGACCAAGACCAACATCGTCGACGGGCGTGAGTGCATTGTGGTCAGGGAAAAGGTGTTCCCGCTGTTTCATATCAAACGCTGGCTGGTTCGTGGCGGTCCTTCCCAGGAAGTGCCTGAAAACGCCCATGTGGTCATCGTGGCCATGGGGACCAAACAGGTCGGTTTTGTTGTCGACCAACTGGTGGGACAGGAAGAGGTGGTGATCAAGCCTCTCGGGCGCGCCCTTCAGGGTACGCCGGGAATGGCCGGCGCCACCATTACCGGCGACGGCCGGATTGCGCTGATTATTGATGTTCCAAGCCTGTTGCAGCACTACGGCTGAGCCGGGCCTTCAGGTGACTGTGGCCAGAGAAGGCCGGAGAACGATGGATTGGGTAGGAGAAGTGGATGACAGTTTCTGTCCTGGTCGTTGACGATTCAGGGTTTTTTCGCAAACGGCTGACGGAAATCCTGACCAGCTCCGGCCAGATCAAGGTGGTTGGTGCTGCTACCAATGGTCGGGAAGGTGTGGAGCTTGCTGAAAAACTGCGTCCGGACGTGATCACCATGGATTACGAGATGCCGGTCATGGATGGCATCTCCGCTGTGCGCGAAATCATGCGCAAGCACCCGACACCGGTGCTGATGTTCTCTTCGCTCACCTATGAAGGCGCCCGGGTGACCCTCGACGCCCTCGAGGCAGGTGCGGTCGATTTCCTGCCCAAGAATTTCGAAGAAATCGCCAGGGACAACAGCCAGCTCCAGAAAATCCTGATCGATCGGATTCTTGACGTGGCCGGCAGCCGGCCCGGAAACCGGCCCGCTGCCCCGGCCCGCTCCGAACCGTCGGCGCCCGCCTCCCGGGCTCCAGGCACAACGGCACGTCCCCGTCCGGATATCACGCCGCGCCAGCGCCCGGACACACACAGCCCCGCAGCCCCGACAGGGTCCCCAAGTGACGCCGAAGCACCGAGGCGTCATGCCCGCCGAGGCGCCGCCAAGCATTACGCGGTGGTTGGTATTGGTACTTCGACGGGCGGGCCGGTTGCCCTGCAACGAGTGTTGACTGCGTTACCCGCCACTTTCCCGGCACCCATCGTACTGGTACAGCATATGCCGGCGAGTTTCACTCCGGCTTTCGCTGAACGCCTGAACAAGCTCTGCCGGATCGAAGTCCGCCAGGCCCAGGATGGCGATGTGTTGCGGCCCGGGCTTGCTTTGTTGGCGCCCGGTGGCAAGCAGATGATGGTCGAGAATCGGGGCGGCCAGGCCAGGATCCGTATCCTGCCGGGCGACGAACGGCTCAATTACAAGCCGTGTGTGGACGTAACCTTCGGTTCCCTGGCCAGAAGTTTTCCGGGCAAGACACTGGGCCTCATTCTTACCGGCATGGGCTCGGACGGCAAAGAAGGCTGCCGGATGATGAAACAGAGTGGGTCGGACATCTGGTCTCAGGATGAAAAAACGTCGGTCATCTACGGCATGCCCATGGCGGTTGCCAAGGCTGGGCTCACAGACGACGTTCTGCCCCTGGACGAAATTGGGCCGCGCCTGGTCGAAGGTGTCTGCTGATGGATATTCTGAGTCTGCTCGGGGTCATACTGGCCTTTGCTGCCATACTCGGCGGTAATCTGCTCGAGGGCGGGGCCGTTAGCTCCCTGTTCAACGGCCCGGCAGCCATTATCGTCATTGGGGGTACCCTGGCGGCGACCATCCTGCAGACCTCCTGGCCCATGCTCAAACGGGCGTTTACCCAGGTGCGCTGGGTATTCGTTCCGCCGTTCATCAATCTGGAAGACGGTATCGGCAAGGTTATCGACTGGAGTGTCAAAGCCCGTAAGCAGGGATTGCTGGGCCTTGAAGGCTTGGCCGAGCGGGAGCCTGAACCCTTTGCCCGCAAGGGCTTGCAGCTGTTGGTGGACGGGGCCGAAACCGAGACCATCAGGGGCATCATGGAGGTGGACCTGGAGTCCCGTGAGCAGCGTGATCTGGAGTCTGCCAAAGTGTTCGAGGCCATGGGCGGTTACTCGCCGACCATCGGCATCATCGGGGCTGTCATGGGTTTGATCCAGGTAATGACGAACCTGGAGGATCCACAGTCCCTGGGTAGCGGGATCGCAACGGCCTTTGTGGCCACCATCTACGGTGTGGCCCTGGCCAACCTGCTGTTCTTCCCGGTCGCAAACAAGATGCGCGGTATCGTGCGGGAACGCACCCGATACGAGGACATGATGATCGATGGCATTATTGCCATTGCCGAGGGTGAAAACCCGAAATCCATCGAATTGCGGCTGCGGGGCTTCCTGCAGTAAGCATGCGCAGGCCAAGGTATGCGGCGCCGTAGGCGACAGGACGATGATCTTCACAACAAAGAGCGGTGGCTGATTTCCTACGCGGATTTCATCACCCTGTTGTTCGCCTTTTTTGTGGTGATGTACTCGGTATCATCGGTGAATGAAGGCAAATACAAGGTACTGTCGGAAACCCTGACCGGGGTTTTCAACGCTCCCCAGAGGTCTTTCCAGCCCATTGAGATTGGCGATCAGCCCCAGAGATCACTGAACGCGCCCGCCGATAATGTGATACCTCCGGCAGTGACCGAAGCCCCCCGTAATCCGGAGATGGACGCCCAGGCCCGGACCGAAGCGCTCCGAGCCATGGCCGACCAGCTGTCGATGGAATTCGACGAGCTGATCAACCAGGGGGTGGTTTCACTGGAGACCAGCGACGAGTGGCTGGAGTTGAATCTGCCCAACAGTCTGTTGTTTGGCAGCGGCGACGCCGAGCCTCATTACGACGCGTTTGATGTTGTCGAGAAAATCGCCACGGTGCTGAATAACCGGGACAACGCGGTCAAAGTGGAGGGCTTTACCGATAACCAGCCGATCAGTAGCTCCCGTTTCCCGTCAAACTGGGAATTGTCTGCTGCCCGGGCGTCGTCGATGGTACGGATGTTGGTGATGGAGGGCATTGAACCTGAGCGTCTCGCAGCCGTTGGTTATGGTCAGTATCAGCCGGTTGCCCGGAATGACACCGAAGAGGGGCGGCGCAGAAACCGGCGGGTTGTTTTGCTGATTTCACGTGACGCCAGTATTCGCGGCGCCATGCGCTGAACGGATCGTCGGCAGATGCGTATAGAGCCATTGGCACGGTTCCTGTATTAATCCCCGGTAACAAAAGGCGCCGGCAAGAGCTTGCCGGAATTCCCCTGTGCAATTCGTTCAAGTTGCCCCGGGAATGGCCGATAACCGGGACGGTGGCCACTGGTGATTGCCGGCCACACCGAAGTGTTCTCTGGAGAATCGAAGCGTGCGAATCTGGGCAGTAGCCAATCAAAAAGGTGGTGTCGGTAAAACCACGAGTGTTGTCGCGCTGGGCGGCTTGCTTGCCGAGCGTGGCAAACGCGTTCTCGTTGTGGATCTGGACCCCCACGGCTCGCTTACCAGTTGGTTCGGGTACGATCCGGACACCATTGCCCACAGCGTCTTTGATCTGTTTCAGCATCAGGGCAAGGTGCCCGAGGGGCTGCCCGCCCAGCTGATTACCGAAACCAGTTGCAAGGGGCTGTCCCTGCTGCCAGCCAGTGCGGCGCTGGCCACACTTGAGCGCCGGATGATTGGCGTTGAAGGCATGGGGCTGATCATCTCAAGGGCTCTGACCCAGCTCTGGGATGACTTCGATTATGTCCTCCTGGATAACACCCCCTCGCTTGGGGTCCTGATGGTGAACGCCCTGGCGGCGGCACAGCACCTGATTATTCCCGTACAAACCGAGTTCCTGGCCATCAAGGGCCTGGAGCGCATGCTGCATACCCTCAAGATGATCATGCGTTCCCAGAAGAACGAGCTGTCTTACACCATTGTGCCCACCTTGTACGACCGGCGTACCCAGGCATCGGTGAAGAGCCTTAACCTGCTGCGAAAAACTTATCGTGAGTCCCTGTGGCAGTTTGCCATTCCGGTAGACACCAAGTTCCGGGATGCCAGCCAGGGCGGTATAACCCCCTCGGCACTGGATGCCGAAACCCATGGTGTCCGGGCATACAGCCATCTGCTGGATGATCTAATGTCCCGGGTGGGTATGGTGAAGGAGCGTCAGCATGGCTGACGATAAATTGACAAGGCTGGCGGACCCGGAAACGGCCATTGCCAGCTATCTCGACGAACTGCTCCATACCGCGACGGATACTGCGCGCCGGGACGAAATTGCCGCGCCCGAAACAGTGAAGCCGGCACCTCAGGAACCCAGGGTAGCAACCCGACCAAGTCCGGCCCAGTTAACAACCGTCGAAAAACCGGCGGCAAGGCCCGAACCACCCAGACCGGCCCCGGAGAAGCCTGCAGAACCAGCCCGCCCAGTGGTGCGTCAGGCCCCGGATGCGCCTGCGCCCAAGCAAAAAGTGGAGGTCCGGCCGCAGCCGGAGCCCGAACCGGCTGCGCCACCGTCCCGACCGGAGTGGTCAGAGCAGCCTTTCGAATGTCTTATATTCACAGTTGCGGGGCTGCAGCTCGCGGTGCCACTGATTCTTCTCGGTGCCATCCATCGTGTTGAGGAAGAGATTCGGCCTATCCCGGGCAGTCCCCGCTGGTACATGGGTATTCGTCCGGACCGGGACCATAACCTGCGAGTAGTGGATACCGCCGAATGGATCATGGCAGGACGGGTGCCGCCAGATGCCCGTGACAACTACCGGTTCGTGATTCGGCTTGATAACAGCGACTGGGGACTGGCCTGTGATGACGTGGCGCAGTCCTTTACGCTCCGGCCGGACGAAGTTCGATGGCGGACTGCCCGCAGTAAGCGTCCCTGGCTGGCCGGGACGGTGATTGACCAGATGTGCGCGCTGATAGACGTGCGTACCATGGCAGACTTGCTGGTGCGGGCGGAAAGAGAGCACCATCTGGACCTGAGCTGACACAAACAACGGTTACTGAATGAAACCGAGCCGTGCTGGCACGGTTTGTGCCCTTAACTATAGTATTGGGCACTGATGATATTTTTTTGACGATCAGGTTGCCCGCCGGGCAGCCCAAGAGGAGAAACATCGCTATGGCATCCCCGAGCGGACAAACCAATCAGGCCCAGGACGATCAGGTACTGCAGTACGTTACCTTCCGGCTGGATGATGAGACCTACGGTCTGAATGTCATGCAGATCCAGGAAGTGCTGAGATACACGGAGATTGCTCCGGTTCCGGGGGCCCCGGATTATGTGCTCGGCATCATCAACCTTCGGGGTAACGTGGTTACGGTCATCGACACCCGCCGGCGCTTTGGCCTGGCGGATGCAGAAGTAACCGACGCCACCCGGATTGTGGTAATGGAATCCGCCAACCAGGTCATGGGCATTCTGGTGGATTCCGTGGCCGAGGTGGTGTACCTGAAAGCCAGCGAAATTGAGACCGCACCGAACGTGGGTAACGAGGAAAGTGCCAAGTTTATCCAGGGCGTGTGCAACAAGGATGGCGAACTGATCATTCTGGTCGAGTTCGACAAGATGCTGTCAGACCACGAGTGGGCTGAAATCGCGGCACTGTAATCCGGGGCAACCCGTTGCGGGCCAGATGATGGATGCTTTCCGTGGCAATTAACGGGAGACATCCGTCATGTTTGCAGAAATTCCTTCGTATCTTCCCTGGGCGCTGACTGTTGCCGCCTTGTCTCTGGTCTTCGCTCAGGGCCTGGTGCTCGGGCGTCAGGTGCGCAGCCTGAGGGCAGCCCTGAAAGAACGCTGCGATACCCTTGGCCGGGAACTTCATGCCACCACCAGTGGCAGCATGGGAGTGGGACAGCGGCTGGTAAGTTGTGAGCGACAGCTCCATGAAATGCGGACCACGCTGGATGAAATGCGCCAGAACGATCCGCTGCGCATCTCCTACGATGAGGCCTCAAGACTGGTTGATCTCGGTGCCGATATCGACGATCTTATGAACACGTGCGGAATTTCCCGTCCCGAGGCCGAGCTGGTGTCAGCACTCAGAAAACGTCAGGCGGCCTGATACCATGCCGTTACGGACGCTGCTGAATGAAGAGAGTTTATCCGAGGGCCCTTGAGGCCCTCCGATCTGTATCCCGTCATGATTTTGTTTCCGGCTCTGATCTGGTTCCATCGATCACCGGCCACTCCATTCCCCGCGAAGAAACCGTCAGTCATATCCTTTCCCTGCTTCCGGAGATCGAACCGGATCAGGTCGTGATGCATGTGGGCGGTGGCTCCGGGTATCTCGCCGCCGTGCTATCAGGCCTCGCCCATCGCGTGATCTACCTGGAGAAAAATGCCGTTGTCGCGGAAGCGGCCAGGGAGCGTTTCTTCCGGCTCGGTTTGCATAATGTGGATGTTCTGGTTGCCAGTGCGGAACAAGCGCCGCTGCCCGATCCGCTATGCGACCTTGTGCTGTGCACCACGTTCGTCACGGAGCGGGGTGCCCTGGCCCGGCTGCTGCGAGAGGGCGGACACCTGGTCTGCCTTGAAGGGCGTGCCGGACCAGTGCCAAGCCTGGCCATGTTTATCAGGCGTGACTCCAGGCTGGAGAGGGTGCGGACCCTGGGTTGGGTCGACTTTAACCGTAACGTGGAACAGATTCTCATTGACCAGGGCCTTGTCGATGACAGCCTCCTGGCCGAGGCAAAGCTCGAGGCCGCAAAACAGAATTGCCGTTTGCTCGATGTTCTTCGGCGCAAATTGAACCTTGAAGAGATAGATCTGTATCGTTCCCTTGCCCGGCAGCGGGGTATGACCTTCACTGACGCGGATGACCTGCTGCCGGATCTCCATCCAGCCTTGTTCCGGCGCTTCTCCAGGACGTTTCTGGACTTATCGCGCCTGATTCCCATTGCTGAGGATGACGGCAGAATCACCGTGGTAACAGATGATCCGGACGCTCGCACAGACCAGCTGGAGCGCCTGAGCCCCAATCAGGTGGTAGATTGCCTGCTGGTAACACCAACGGATTTCCGTCGTCTCTGGTCGGCACTCGATCTGACTGCAAAGGGCCGCAGTTTCGCTGCGGATCACGGCGTTGCTACGGAGCCGGCGTCGGGCAGGGCCAAGAGCAACGATCAGCTGCTGGGTAAAGACCCTGCAAACAAGCACGTCAGTCCCTATCTGGTGTCTGTCTACGAAGCCATACTGCTGGATGCGGTGAGCGAGAAAGCCAGCGACATTCACATCGAGCAGTACGGTGAACGCATTCGTATCCGCCTGCGGGTGGATGGCGACCTCCATGATCTACCCCAATACCAGTTGTCGCCCCGGGAGATCAAAGGGGTGATCAACGTGATCAAGCTGCGTGCAGAGCTGAACATTGCCGAGCACCGGCTGCCCCAGGGCGGACGTTCGCGCCTGCAACTGGGCGACATGGCCTACGATCTGCGGATCCAGACCCAGCCGTCGCTCCATGGCGAAAATGCGGTTATACGTCTGCTACCCCAGACAGGGCGTGCCATGACCATCGCCGAGCTCGGCATGTCATCCATGATCGGTGCACGCTATCAGCGACTGCTGGATAATCCGGCGGGGCTGGTGCTGGTGGTGGGGCCGACCGGCTCCGGCAAGTCCACCACCTTATATGCCGGGCTGCAGACCCTGGCCGATGATGGCCGTCGGAAAGTGATTACGGTGGAAGACCCCATCGAGTACTCCATCGATAACATCCAGCAGACCCGGGTGCGGTCGGAAATTGGCTTTGGTTTCGCTGACGCCATGAGAGCGTTTGTCCGGGAAGATCCGGATGTGATTCTCGTGGGCGAGATTCGCGACCAGGAAACCGCACTGGAAGCAATCCGGGCTTCCCAGACCGGGCACGTGGTCCTGTCGACGCTGCACTGCAACGACGCGGTGGATTCGTTGCAACGGCTGTACGATTTGGGCATCCACCCGAATTCCATCGCTGGTGAGCTGTTGGCCGTTATTGCCCAGCGCCTGGCCAAGCGTATCTGCAAGCATTGTCGTCAGCCTGCAGAGCCGGATCCGGTGATTCTGTCCGAGGTGTTTCCGGACGGCCCTCCGGCGGATTTTGGCTGCTTTGAAGGCACTGGCTGCGATAAATGCAATGGTCGCGGTACCCAGGGTCGAGTGGCAATCGTCGAGTACATGGAAGTCGATTCGGACATCCGGAACGCCATTTCCAGCCAACCGCCCATCGGGGAACTGCGCTGGCGCGCTCTTGATGCCGGCCTGGTGACCATGCGGGACAGCGCCCTGGACCATGTGATTGAAGGCATTATTCCGCTTTCCGAACTGCCGCGGATTCTCCCAAGGGAGCGCATGGCACCGGAAGTTCGTGGCGGCCGCAGGAGTCAGGAATGAGCAACAAGCAATCTGTTAACAAGGCGGCCCAGCGGGAGCCCGTGGAGGTAGTCTACGCTGCGGAGCTGGACAAGCTCAGCAATATGGATCATGGCCCGGTGCCACCCGGCTGGCAGATGTCGCCTCGGGCGGTGGAAAAGTTCGTGATGGGGGATGAGAAACTCGGCATTGAACGGAAATTCGTTGCCGACCGGGCCATGGTGGTCCGTATCATCATTTCCCTGTGTACCAGCCGCGGCTGCCTTCTGGTCGGCGAGCCGGGTACCGCCAAATCCTGGTTGTCGGAATTGCTGGCTGCCGCCATTTCGGGAAGCTCCACGTTAACCTTGCAGGGTGGGGCGGTGAGCAGCGTCGGGCAATTGCTGTATAGCTGGAACGAAGCGGTTCTGCATACCGAGGGTCCTTGCCTGAAGGCGTTGGTACCCAGCCCCTTGCTGCGGGGCATGATGGAAGGGCGAATGGTCCGGTTTGAAGAGATCGCCCGCTGCCCCCAGGCGCTGCAGGATGCGCTGCTCTCTGTGCTGTCCGACAGGGTGGTGGTGATTCCCGAGCTGGCGGGCGAGGACGGCGTGGTGCTCGCGCGGGAAGGTTTTAACGTCATCGCCACGTCCAACAGTATCGACGAGGGCGTTCACCGAATGAGCGCCGCCCTCAAGCGGCGAATGGACTTCGAAGAGATCCGGCCGATCCGTAACCTGGCAGATGAAATGGATGTGGTCCTCCGGGAGGTTCGTAAGGCCAACGTCCGGGCCGGTATCGAGGTGGCGCTGGAAGAATCGGTGGTCGAGATTCTGGTGACCATGTTCCATGAGCTGCGCAATGGCCAGACCCTGGACGGACGCAGCACCGATCGCCTCGCCGGTTCAGCACTGTCCACGGCGGAAGCCGTGTCGGTCGCCCACGCGGCCAGCCTTAACGCATGGTATTACGGTGGCGGAAGCATCACGGTTGAGCAACTGATGCACCACATCATCGGCTCGGCCCTGAAGGACCAGCCCGAGGACCGGCGTCGATTGCGCCATTACTTTGAAACCACAGTGGCGCCAAGGCGTGGCGACAACTGGCAGCAGGCGTGGGCGCTGCGCTCACTGATTCACTGAATCATCCGGTGCACCGGGTTTGCGATCATCGGGGGTGAGCCCGCGAATATGGAAGGCAAACGCCAGGATCTCCGCAATCACCCTGTAGAGCGATTCGGGAATTTCTTCGTTCAATGACAGGCGGGCCAGAATGCTGGCCAGCTCCGCATTTTCGTACAACGGAACATTGTGCTCCCGGGCGATGCGGATGATCTCCTCCGCCAGCTCGTGGGTGCCAGTGGCGCTGATGGTGGGCGCTTTCTCGCCGTCGTACTTGAGCGCAACGGCGGCTCTGCTTTGCTGTTCTGTCTCTGAGGTCATGCCCGGGTATCCACCAGTCTGTGTTCGAGTCGGGTTACGCTGCTCTGGGGCGTGCCACGGCGGCAGTCCAGATCAGTGACTTCCAGGCCCAGATCGCTCAGGCTCTGCCGCAATGCGGGAAGCTCCTGGTTCACCTGGCGCAGGGTTGACTGCTTTTCGGCCCAGACCCTTGCGCTGACAGCCTGCTGGCGGAGGGAGACATCAAAGTGCAGGGGGCCTGCCTCATCCAGATCCATGGTAAGTGACAGTCGCCATTCGGCCGTGGTGGTTTTCGCGGATCTGGTTTCTGGCTCGCTGTTTTCGGGGTACTGTTCGATCCGGACCTGAGCCAGTCTCGGTTCGTTCTGGGGGGTCAGCCATGGCAGATCGAGCACGAGGGTGGACGCAGGTGCGGGACCGGCCGCATCGCCGCCGCCACGGGCAGTGAGTGCCTGGCTGTGCAACTGGTTGACGGTGATCCGGTTGAGCATTCCGGCCAGCAGGCGGAGCATCTGCCCCACGCTGGGCGCTTCGCCACTGCCGGGGGCCTGGGGTGTGGCCAGTGGTTGCGGAAATTGCAGTGGCGCCTGCATGAGCTCGGGCGTCGAGATAGGTGTCAGCCGGTTGAAGTGTTCCGGTGTACTGCCCTGTTGGGCAAGCAATGCGGTGATCACCCTGCCTAGCGCCAGCTTGAGATCGGGTAACTGGGCAGAGGGTGCCTGGGCCAGTCGCGACTCGGCGAACAGGCCACTTTCCGAAAGCCATTGGCGGACCTGTTGCGATGTCGTGTCCTGGCTGCCAGAACCGGGAGTAAGACTGTTCCCCGAAGGCAGCCTCGCCACCATTTGTTCAATAGCCTGCCTGGCGGCCTCCGGAAGAGGTTGGGAGGCTCGCGATGAGGGCAGTTGGCCTGGTAGCGGGTCTTGCCGGAGGCCCTGTGTGAGAGTACCCAACAGTCTTGCCAGTCCAGCATCCAGGGTTTGCTGCCAGGGCAGTCGCTGGGCGAGGGCCCGGGCGATACCGGCTTCGGGCGCGGGAGCCAGTTTGCCCATCAGCTGCAGCTCGTTGCCGGCCCGCATCACTTTCACCCAGTCACCGGTTGCCAGTTCGGTCTTGCCGACGGCGGCCTGAACCAGAAGAGACTTGCCGCGAATGTCCAATAACAGATCCGCGCTGTTACCGCCCTGGCGGTTGATGATCTCAGCCACCCGGGCCAGGGTGGCTTCCCGATTCTTCAGCTGCAGCTGATCGAGCAGTTGCCGTGCTGATGCAGTTACGGGCTCGCGGGCCGCTTCGGTTGTGACTGAAGGCCGGGACGTCTGCGTTGCAGGCTGGGCTGGAGGTGTCGGGGGCTGTTGTCCGTTGGGTAGTTTCATCGTCACTGATTTGATGTTGGACAAGAGTAATCCGCCGGCGCTTTCGTTATAATACGCCGCGCCGGCAGGTCATGCGCGAACAATATTCATGGCCGCCGCTGTCACGAATGCACCCGATGCCGTCTTCACGCGCATCGTCCTGGTTACGGGGCCCTGATGTCTGAGCCGTTATTACAGGCTGTCGATCTGCAGTGCGAGCGGGATGAACGGATCCTGTTCCGTGACCTGTCGTTCTCCATACTGCCCGGTACGGTCACCCGTGTCGAGGGGCCGAACGGCTCCGGCAAGACCACGCTGCTGCGAATGCTGGCCGGCCTGAACGACGCCTGGTCCGGCAATCTGCTCTGGTGCGGGAAGTCCAGAACCGGCCAGCGGGAAGAATTCCTCCGCAATACCCTGTATCTTGGCCACCGGCCTGGCATCAAGCCATTACTGACACCGATGGAGAATCTCAGGGCACTGACGGCAGGGCGACGGCCACTGCCAGATCGCGTTCTGCGTCAGGCGCTTGAGGGTACCGGACTGGCCGGGTTCCAGGATGTGCCCTGTCGCAATCTTTCGGCGGGGCAGCAAAGACGGGTAGCCCTGGCGCGCCTGTTGATTGCCGACGAGCCGCTCTGGCTTCTGGATGAAGTTTTTACCGCCATTGATGCCAGCGGTGTCAACGCCATTGAACAGCTGCTTCAACAACGGGCTGCCGAGGGAGGTGCGGTGGTAGTGACGACCCATCACGATCTCAGATTACCCGGTATGCAACGCATTGTGTTGGGCGGGGGATTGACCGATGAATGCTGATTGCCGACCGGCACTGACTTTGCGGCAAGACACCGTCGGCGCGCTGGCGGCGATGCAGGCGGTATTTGCCCGGGATATGAAGGTGGCTTTCCGGCAGCGCCAGGATTTGCTCAATCCGCTGTTGTTCTTCGTCATGGTCGTAACCCTTTTTCCCCTGGGGGTTAGCCCGGAAGTGTCATTTCTGCGGGAGGCCGGAGCCGGTATCCTGTGGGTAGCGGCTTTGCTATCGGTGTTGTTGTCACTGGACCATCTGTTTCGCCACGATTTTGATGACGGCACGCTCGAGCAACTGGTGCTTCAGCCCCAGCCCCTGTTTCTGCTGGTATTGGCGAAAACGGCGGCGCACTGGGTGTTAACAGGCTTGCCGCTGGTGCTACTAACGCCGGTTTTGGGCGTAATGGTCCATCTTGACGGGAACTCCATCGGAGTTTTGTGTCTAACGCTGCTGATCGGTACACCGGTGCTGAGTTTGATCGGGTCAATCGGCGCGGCACTGACGCTTGGATTACGGTCGGCAGGGGTGCTCTTGTCCCTGTTGATCATTCCGCTGTACATTCCCGTCCTGATTTTCGGAACAGGTACGGTGGCTTCGGCCGCAGAGGGCGCTCCCGTGGGAGCCTATCTGGCCCTGATGGGCGCGTTTCTGGTGCTGGCACTGACACTGGCACCCTTTGCATCGGCAGCGGCGCTGCGTATCAGCCTGTCTAACGGGTAAAACAAGGTAACGGTAGGACGGTAACCATCTGATGTGGCAATTTTTTCACAAGCTGGGTTCTCCCAAATGGTTCTTCGGGATTGCAGCCCGGCTGATGCCCTGGCTACTGGCAGGTGGCATCCTGTTGTTGATGGCAGGCATTGTCTGGGGGCTGGCCTTTGCGCCCAAGGATTACCTGCAGGGCAACAGCTACCGCATTATCTTCATCCACGTCCCCACGGCCTTCCTCGCGCAGTCGGTCTACGTGATGATGGCGGTGGCGGCGGTCGTCACCCTGGTCTGGCGCATGAAGCTGGCGGATGTATTCGTCAAGTCGGTTGCACCGGTGGGGCTGGTGCTGACCTTTCTTGCCCTGTTTACCGGAGCGGTCTGGGGTAAGCCCACCTGGGGTACCTGGTGGGTCTGGGATGCCCGGCTGACGTCCATGCTGATTCTTCTGTTTCTGTACGGTGGTGTCATTGCCCTGGACAGGGCGATTAACGACGAAAAATCCGCGGCGCGGGCTGTATCGGTGCTGGTTCTGGTCGGGGTGGTGAATATACCGATTATCCAGTACTCCGTTGAATGGTGGAATACGTTACACCAGCCGTCGACGTTCAAACTGACTGAAAAGCCGTCCATGCCGGCGGAAATGTGGGTACCGCTGCTCCTTTCTGTACTTGGGCTGTACCTGCTGTTCGGCTGGCTTGCCTGTTTGCGTATGCAGACCGAGATTCTTCTGCGCGAGCAGAGAACGCGCTGGGTTAAAGATTATGTGTTGGCCGGGAGGGGCTGAAGTATGGCATTTGATTCCTTTTCGGCATTTATGGTGATGGAAGGTCACGGGCCCTATGTCTGGGCCTGTTACGCCGCATTTTTCCTGCTGATGATCGGCCTCATGGTCTGGTCCCTGCGCCGCCGCAAAGCCGCTATTGAGGCCTGCCGTCGCGGATATGAGTTCCGGGCAGGTCGGCAGGACCCGCGGGCTGCGTCAGCTTCCGCAGCGTCCTTCACCCGCGTCAAGGTTTCCCAAGACTGAAAGGCAGATATCTGATGCATCCAATCCGAAAAAAGCGGCTGACTATTGTCCTGTTCCTGTTGGTGGGGCTGGCCATCGCTGTGGGCCTGACCACCTATGCGCTGCGACAGAACATCAATCTGTTCTACGACCCCAGCCAGATTTCCGCCGGCGAAGCGCCGGTGGATGTCAGGATCCGGGCCGGTGGCATGGTTGAGGAGGGCTCGGTCAGGCGTGACCCGGATAGCCTGAAGGTCGAGTTCCGGGTTACCGATTTCAACGCGTCTGTGCCCATCGAGTACATCGGAATTCTCCCGGACCTGTTTGCTGAAGGGCAGGGCGTTGTCGCTATGGGCCGGTTGGACGGTAACGGTCGACTCGTTGCCGATCAGGTTCTGGCCAAACACGATGAGAACTACATGCCACCGGAAGTTGCCGCAGCCCTGGAAAAGGCCTCGAAGGGTCAACACAAGGCCGGCGACAGTGCGGAAACCGTTTCCTATTAAACGCAAGAACTGACAGCCTGGTTCTGGAGGGCTTCGATGTATCCTGAGTTCGGACAAATTGCACTGATACTTGCGCTCTTGCTGGCGGTGTTGCTCTCGGTAGTGCCCCTAGTGGGCTCCCTTGCCGGGAGAGACAACCTGATGGCCTTTTCCAGGCCTTTGTCCTCGGGCATGTTCGTGTTCGTTGGTATCGCTTTTGCCGTGCTGACGCATGCATTTCTGGTTGATGATTTTTCTGTGGCCTATGTGGCCAATAACAGCAACAGCCTGCTGCCCTGGTACTACAAATTCAGTGCCGTCTGGGGCGGTCATGAAGGCTCCCTGCTGCTCTGGATTCTGATGCTTGCAGGATGGACCCTGGCGGTGGCGATATTCAGCCGTCGCCTTCCGGACGTCATGACCGCCCAGGTGCTCTCTGTGCTGGGGATGGTCTGCGTCGGTTTCCTGTTGTTCATTGTTATTACCTCCAACCCGTTTGACCGCACCTTGCCGAATGTTCCAGCGGATGGCGCGGACCTGAACCCGCTGCTTCAGGATTTCGGCCTGATTGTGCATCCACCGATGCTGTACATGGGGTACGTCGGCTTTGCTGTGGCCTTTGCCTTCGCCATTGCTGCCTTGATTAACGGCCGGTTAGACGCGGCCTGGGCGCGCTGGTCACGTCCCTGGACAACCGTTGCCTGGGCATTCCTTTCCCTGGGGATTGCCCTTGGCAGTTGGTGGGCCTACTACGAGCTGGGCTGGGGCGGCTGGTGGTTCTGGGATCCGGTCGAAAATGCATCGTTGCTGCCCTGGCTATCCGGTACCGCACTCATGCACTCGCTGGCCGTTACCGAGAAGCGCGGCGTGTTCAAGAGCTGGACCGTACTGCTTGCCATTGTCACCTTTTCACTGAGTCTGCTGGGCGCTTTCCTGGTCCGTTCCGGCGTGCTCACCTCTGTGCATTCATTTGCGGCGGACCCGGAGCGGGGCACCTTCCTGCTCGGCCTGCTGGCAGTAACAGTGATCGCAAGCCTGGCGCTCTATGCGTTCCGGGCGCCGGTGGTTCACGTCCGGTCGCGCTATGGCTCGTTTTCCCGAGAGGTTTTCCTGCTTCTTAACAACGTACTGTTGGTGTCCGCCACGATTCTGGTGGCGGTCGGGACCCTCTACCCCCTTGTTCTTGATTACCTTGAGCTGGGAATGCTGTCGATTGGCGAGCCGTTCTTCAACCTGACTTTCAGTCCTCTCGCTGTTGCCGCAGGCCTTCTGCTTGGCGCGGGGATTTTCTCCCGCTGGAAGAAAACAGACGGTGGCTGGCTGGGTCGCAAGCTCCTTTGGCCTCTCGCCATAAGCACGCTCGTGACGGCTGCCGTCCTGGTAGGCTACGGGGGCTTCACCACCTGGGCGTTCCTTGGCGTTTTTGCGTCTGTCTGGGTTACCGTGGCGACGTTCTGGGATCTGTGGGACAAATCTTCCTCCAGAAAAGGCCGTCTGCATGGTCTCAAGCGCCAGTCTCGCAGTTATTACGGCATGGTGCTCGGGCACCTGGGGCTGGCAATCACCATGGTAGGGGCAACTGTGGTTTCGAACTACGGGATTGAGCGGGATGTCCGCATGGTCCCCGGTGATGTGGCTTCTGTTGGCGATTATCAGGTAGCGTTCAAAAGCATTGGCCAGCGCCAGGGGCCAAACTTCACCGCACAGTATGGAACCTTTGATGTTCTGCTGGACGGCGAACGGGTTGCGGTTCTGCATCCGGAGAAACGTCAGTATACGGTGGGTATGAGTGTTATGACCGAAGCCGATATTGACGCCGGGTTGTCTCGGGATATCTTCGTTGCGATCGGGGAAAGGATTACCGATGAGGCCTGGGCCATTCGTCTGCAATATAAGCCGCTGGTTCGCTGGCTCTGGCTCGGGTCCCTGTTCATGGCCGCCGGTGGCTTCCTGGCCATTGCCGATCGTCGTTACCGGATCCGGGAGCGGGCCGACCAGAAGGCGGAAGCCAGCACTAATGTGCCGGAGTCCGGTTCTCCGACGTCCGCCGGAGCAACATCATGAAGCGTTTCCTGCTCTTTCTCCCGCTGCTGATTGCCATTGTTGTCGGCATCGTGCTGTTCGCGGGCATTGGCAAGGATCCGACCAAGCTTGAATCGGCCCTGGTCGGCAAGCCGGTTCCCGCGTTCAGCCTCAGGGATCTGCACAACCCGGATACCATGCTGGATCAGAGTCTGTTTCAGGGGCAGGTTTCCCTGCTGAACGTCTGGGGCACCTGGTGCCCTGCCTGCAAAGATGAGCACGACGACCTGATGTGGCTGGCCGAGGAGAAAGGCGTCAACATCATTGGTCTCAACTACAAGGACAATCGCGAGGATGCCCTGGTTTGGCTCGACCGCTTGGGTGACCCTTACCGGAAAACCATCTATGACCCCCGCGGCACCCTCGGGTTTGATCTGGGGGTTTACGGTGCGCCGGAAACCTTCGTGATTGATGCCGGTGGCGTGGTCCGATATCGCCACGTGGGTGTGGTGAACGAGACAGTCTGGGAACAGACGTTGCTGCCGGTGATCAACGACGTTCGAGGGAATGGCTGATGGTGCGAATCGTCTGTTTGGTATTGGCACTGCTTTTCCCTGCCTTCGCGGCGGCCGACGTTGCTGATGTCTATGAGTTTTCCGATAGGGCGGAGGAACAGCGGTACCAGAATCTGATCGCCGAACTGCGCTGCCCGAAATGTCAGAACCAGAACATTGCCGATTCCAATGCGCCCATCTCCAAGGATATGAGGGACGTCGTCTACCGGATGATGAACGACGGTGCCAGTAACGAGGAGATTGTCGAGTCACTGGTTGGCCGGTTCGGTGAGTTCGTTCGCTACAAGCCGGAGTTCGACAGCCGG
>Ga0102928_1000941_pt1 | contig 18621 bp, 16 predicted proteins | sample SalPonR1_B_D1_MG_FD_78504 | JGI IMG/M metagenome (GOLD analysis project Ga0102928, IMG submission 78504) | Salt pond soil microbial communities from South San Francisco under conditions of wetland restoration - Salt Pond MetaG R1_B_D1_MG | ecosystem: Environmental > Aquatic > Marine > Intertidal...
CCCGTCTGCGTTGCAGGAATGTGGGGACGCCCCGACGAAAGCGTCACGCAAACGGGGTGCGGTCGCGGGACACGGAGTTGAGTTCACCGTCGACGGGGCAGCCGTGACGCCACACGGCCTTCTCCTCGGCCTCGTCACCGGATCCCGCTCGTTCCACCGGCACCGCATCGAGCAGCACCACGGCGGCCGTAGCGGTCGCCGAGTGACCCGCCGATGAGGACGAACGACGCCAAGGTGAGCATGTAGCCGTTGACGATCCACTTCTGCCCGCCGATCCCGGCGTCGAGGCTCCGGGCCAACGTGGAAGGGCGACGTTGACCACCGTGGCGGTCGACATGGCGACGGCCGACCCGAGCACCACCGTGCTCAGCACCACCCGACCCCGGCGCGACTCGAACTCGATCGCGACGTCGTCGGAGGCGTCGGCCGTCCGCGGGCCCTACGGGCTCCGCGTTCGGGCGGGTGATGAGGCCGACGTCAGTGACTGTGCCCTGCACGCGTCGTGCGGGGGACGGCGCATGCTCGCAGCGGCTGCCCGACGAGCGGGTTGATCGGGCAGACGCCGAACGCACCGGTGGCGATCGGTGCGAGGGCGAAGACGGCGATGCCGATCCCCACGCCACCGCCGACCGCAGCGCCGATCGCAATGAGCGCCAACCCGGCGACGACGCGGATGATCCGGCCGGGAACGGTGTTCATGAAAGCGAGAAATGCCATGACGTGTCCTCCTCAGTCGGCAACCACTATACCCCCATGGGTATACCTGTCCACGGTGGGTTGCTACGTTCGTGGCCGACACCCCATCGACGGAGGCACGATGTCCACGATCCTGATCACCGGCAGCAACAGCGGCTTCGGAAAGCTCGCCGCACTCTCGCTCGCGCAAGACGGTCACCGCGTGATCGCCACGATGCGGAATACGGCAAAGGGCGACGACCTGCGATCGGCTGCCGAGGGCCTCGACGTGGAGATCCGGCATCTCGACGTGTGCGACCCTGCCTCGGTCGAGGCTGCCATCGGGGATGCGGCCGAACTCGACGTGATCGTGAACAACGCCGGGTTCGAGGTCGCCGGCTCCGTGCACATGATCCCCGACGAGCTGATGCACCGACAACTCGACACCAACGTGCTCGGTCCGGTCCGGCTGATCCGCGCGGTGATTCCCACCTGGCGCCGACGCGGCAGCGGCACGATCGTCAACGTGTCGAGCATCGCCGGAGTCGTCGGAGCACCGTTCGGCGGCGCCTATGCCGCGACGAAGCACGCGCTCGAAGCTCTCAGCGAGGCCGTCCACTTCGAGAACAGCCAGGCCGGCATCCGCGTGCGGCTCGTGGAGCCGGGGCGGTTCGAGACCGAGTTCAGCTCCAACATCGTGCCTGCGCCTGGCTGGGAGGGGTCCGACGACCACGACCGGTCGGTGCGCCTCCGCGAGGCGCAAGGTGTCCTGAACGGCGACGGCCCCGAGCCCGACCCGCAGGACGTGGCCGATGCGATCGTGCGCGCCGCCCTGGATCCCGATGCGCCGTTCCGGCAGTTCGTCGGCAACGATGCGCAGCTCATCAGCGCCACCAAGGCGTCGATGCCGTTCGAGGATTTCGACACCACCATGCGCACCACCCTCGACTGGCACGAGTGAACCCAGCGATCACGCCCCGTCCCCACCAACCCGTTTGCGTGACGGTTTCTTCGGGACGCTCCAACATTTTCGCAACGCAAACGACGACCACCTGGCGGCATCCACCGTTTGCGTGACGCGTTCGTCGGGACGTCCCGACAATTCCGCAACCCGAACGGAGACCGGTCAGGGGAAGATGGTCGACCAGTCGTGGCGCATGCTCACGATCGTCCAGCCCGAACGTCGGGCCACGTCGGTGATCGCTCCGTCGGAGTCGAACGAAGCGGCCCGGCTCTCGTAGGCGTACTCGCGGTCGGCGTCGTCGTGGTCCACGAGCACCGCGCACGTCGGGCCATCAGCGCCCAGTGCGTAGTCGAGCATCGCCGCGTCACCCGCGGAGTTGCCCGCCGCGAAGATCGGCCGGCGGCCGAGCTGACGCTGGATGTTGCCGATCTTCGGGTCCCCCTCGTTGACGTCGCCGAACAGGCCCACCGTGCGTCGCAGCTGCGGACGCCCCTCGACGCGTTCGAGCGCGTAACCCACCTGCGAGCCCACCACCCCCTCCGGCGAGACGCCGTAGAAGCCCGCACTCACCGCCCGCACGAACTCGGTGCCGCCTCCGGTGACCACGAACACGTCGAAGTCCCGGGCACGCAGCGCGTCGAGGAGCTCCAGCATCGGCTGGTACCGCATGTCGGCCAGCGGGACATCCCGGTCGGGATGCCGGGTCGTGTCCACGAAGCTGCGCACACGCGACTCGAAGTACTCGGGTGACCATCCCTCGGTGAGTTCGACGAGCGCGAACACCACTCGCTCGATGCCCATCGCCACGACGTCCGCGCCGTCGCCGTCGAGCAAGGCGCGGTACTCGCGACGATCGGCGATGCTGGGGTCGTGGCCCACCGCAGCGCCCAGGACGTGCAGGAAGAACTCCATCTGCACGTAGTTGGGCTTCTCGCACCACAGCGTGCCGTCGTTGTCGAACACGGCGACACGACGCTCGACCGGCACCTGCTCGCTGGCATCGAGAAACGACGTCAGCCGGTCTCTGGCCGGTCCGGGACGCCACGACGGCAACAGGTCGATCTCCCCGGGAGCAGCTCCCGGCCCGGTGTCGGAGCCGGTGTCGGAGCCGGTGGGGTCGGTCACCGGATCAGCCTCGCGCAGCAACCGTGCGGAACCCGACGTGGCTCATCCCGGTGTCGACCATCTGTGGACGCCGGGCGGCGGGCCGGTAGCGCTGGCAGTAGTTGTCGGCGCACAGGAACGACCCACCCTTGATCACCTTGCGCGGGATGCGGAACTGCGGCTGCGCCGGGTCGAAGCTCGCCTCCACGGCCGGGCCCCGGGGATCGGTCGGGACGCAACACGGCTTGTCGACATCGGCCGGATGACCGTCGGCATACCAGTCGGTGGTCCATTCCCACACGTTGCCGGCCATGTCGTACAGGCCGAGATCGTTGGGCGGGAACGAACCGACCGGAGCGGTTCCCGTGTAGCCGTCGGCCTCGCTGTTGCGCCACGGAAAGTCGCCCTGCCAGAAGTTGGCGAGGTACCGGCCCTCGGGGACGGCCTCGTCACCCCACGTGAACGCTCGGCCGTCGTCGTGCCCACCCCGCGCCGCCCGCTCCCACTGCGCCTCGGTCGGCAGCGCCTGCCCGACCCAGGCGGCGTAGGCCTCCGCATCCTCGAGTGCGACGTGCACCACCGGATGGTCGCGGCGGTCGTCCACCGAACTGCCGGGCCCGTCGGGATGGCACCACGACGCACCCGGCGTCCACGTCCACCACTGGCTGAGATGGCGGAGGTCGACCGGACCGGACGTCATGGTGAACACCAGCGACCCGGCCACCAGATTCTCGGGAGGAGCGCCGGGGAAATCCACCGGATCGAGCGGCCGCTCGGCAACGGTGACGTAGCCGGTGGCGTCGACGAACGCCGCGAACTGCTCGTTGGTGACCGTCGTGGCGCTGATCGAGAAGGCGTCGACGTGCACACGGTGCACCGGCGCCTCCTCCGGATAGTGATCGTCGGAGCCCATGCGGAACGTCCCCGCCGGGACCGTGATCATGCGCTCGAGACGCCGGCCTGCAGCTTCTCCATCACCTTCGACACGTTGAAGGCAGCCGGCTCCTGGCGGGGCGGGAACTCGGCCAGCGTGCCCAACATGTCGGCCACGTACATCTGGGCGGGGACCAGCACCCACGCGCGGTCGATCAGCCAGTCGAAGTACGTGTTGGAGGTGATGTCGGCGCGCTCGTAGGGGTCGGTGCGCAGGTTGAAGATCTTCGGCACCCGTAGCTCGGTGTACGGCTCGGTCCACACCTGCAAAGTGCCCTGTGCACGCTGCTCGAGGAACACCACCTTCCAGTTGTCGTAGCGCAGCGCGGTGAGGTCGCCGTCGTCGGACACGTAGAAGAAGTGCTGGCGCGGGCTCTCGTCGGCGGCGCCGGTGATGTAGTCGAGCTGGTCGTGGCCGTCGAGATGCACCTTGTACGTCGTGCCATCGAGGTCGCGGCCGGCCTTCAGCTCGTCCTTGATGTCGGAGTCGCCGGCTGCGGCCAGGAACGTCACGAACCAGTCGTTGTGGCTGACGATGCCGTTGCGCACTTCCCCGGAGGGGATCCGGTCGGGCCAGCGCACCATCGCCGGCACCCGGTAGCCGCCCTCCCAGTTCGAGTTCTTCTCGTTGCGGAACGGGGTCATCCCGGAGTCGGGCCAGGTATTGAGGTGCGGTCCGTTGTCGGTGGAGTACACCACGATCGTGTCGTCGGCGAGACCCTGCTCGTCGAGGTAGGCGAGGATCTCCCCCACCAAGTTGTCGTGATCGACCATCACGTCGTGGTAGGCCGACTGCCAGCGGCCGGCCTGCCCGCGGCTGCCGTCTTTGATGTGGGTACGGAAGTGCATGTGCGTGGTGTTGAACCACACGAAGAACGGGGTGTCGTTCTCCTTGGCGTCACCCATGAACCGCAATGCCTCCGGGAGGATCTCCTCGTCGACGGTCTTCATCCGCTCACGGGTGAGCGGGCCGGTGTCCTCGATGCGCTGCGTGCCGTCGCCGTTGGCCCACGAGTGGATGACCCCCCGCGGACCGAACCGCTCGCGGAAGTTCGGGAACTCCTCCTCGGTCGGGTAGTCCTCGTTCTCCGGTTCCTCCTCGGCGTTCAGGTGGTACAGGTTGCCGAAGAACTCGTCGAAACCGTGCATCGTCGGCAGGAACTCGTCCTTGTCGCCGAGGTGGTTCTTGCCGAACTGCCCGGTGGCGTATCCCTCGGCCTTGAGGGCGGTGGCGATCGTGGGGTCCTCGGCGCGAATGCCGATGTCGGCGCCCGGGAAACCCACCTTGGTGAGGCCGGTGCGGTACGGGTTCTGGCCGGTGATGAACGCCGAGCGCCCGGCGGTGCAGCTCTGCTCGCCGTAGTAGTCGGTGAAGCGCACGCCCTCCTGGGCGATCCGGTCGATGTTGGGGGTGCGGTACCCCATCAGGCCGTCGCTGTAGCAGCTGAGGTTGGTGATCCCGATGTCGTCGCCCCAGATCACGAGGATGTTCGGCTTGCCGTTGGGCATGAGTGCTCGTTTCGTCGATGGGCGCCCGGCTGCCCGGTGCGTCGTGGTCGATGGTCGTGCGATGTTCGCCGCTGTCGCTGCGGGCATTCGGTGCACCGTTGTGTCGGTGCAGCCGACGGCAGATTACCGCGTCTCGGTGACTGCCCGCTCCGCCGAGAGCCGATCGAGGCGGTCCTGCCGGAAGCGGTCGAACAGCACCAGGATCATGGTGAGCAGCATCCCGAAGAAGATCGTCGCCCCACGGTTGATCCGCTCCTCGCCGACGATGCCGGAGTAGACGGCGAGCAGCACGGTGTTGAACGCCGCCAGTACCACGAACTCGAGGGCCACCGACGACCAGTCCACGCCGCGACGCACGAGAAGGGCGCTGATGCCGGCGTTGACGACGACCAGCACGGTGATCGCACCGATGATCTGGAACCCGCGTGCGTCGACGCCGAGCACCAGCGCGAAGATGCCGGTCACGAGCGCGAGCAGCACGACCTTCTCGAACAGCGGCCAGCGGAGCGACACGTGGGTGTCGGCGAGGTCGGCACGGTCGGGGCGGAACTCCTCCGGGGCCCACATGGCGACGGGGGAAGGACGGTCGACGTCGAATCCGAATGGCCAGTCCTTCGGCGGCAGATGCCTCGAATACACGACGCCGAGTGCCACCAACACGGCGATGGCCGCCAGGATCGCGACGAGGACGAGCGGCCGGTTGGCGAAGGCGTTGCCCCACGACTCGAGCGGGTCCACCCCGAACACGGTCTCCTTCATGAAGTCGGTGAAGTCGTTCTGGGCGACGTGGATCCACCACTCCTGGGGCAGCTTGATGACGATCCAGATCGCTGCGGCCATCGCAACCACCGCCTTGCGGGTCATACGACGGGGGTCCCACATCGTGCGGACGAGTTCGTACCCGATGAAGTAGTACTCGAAGGTGTTGGGGAACACCAGCAGCATCCAGCGTTCACCGGTGATCTCGAACGCCATCACGCCGATCAGCCGGTAGTACCAGAGGAACCGGGCGACGTCGACGGCGAACCCGTTGGTCCAGTTGCGGAACACCGACAGGTAGGCAACGGTGAGGTAGTAGATGTCGAGCGCCTTGTCGTAGCTCTGATATCCGTCGAGGTTCAGGTCGGTGAACTGCTCGAAGATCGTCTGGTCGGCGGCGTCGATCACGAGCGCGGCGACGATCGCCGGCAGGGGAAAGCGCGGGATCAGCAGCGGGACGAGGAACCGTGCCCCCACCACCACGAGAAAGATCACGATGTCGCTTCCGGCTGCGTCCACGGCGGCGAACACTAATCAGGGCGATGACGGCGGAGTCGACCATCTCGGTATCGGGCTCGACATGGCAGGCTGGGAAGGTGACCGCCGAGCACCCGACGTACGAGCAGCTCTTCGAGAACAACCGGGCCTGGGTGGCCGGACGGCTCGAGGCCGACCCCGGGTACTTCGAACGACTCGCCGAGGGCCAATCGCCGAGGTATCTGTTCATCGGGTGCTCGGACAGCCGGGTGAACGCCAACGAGATGGTCGGTACGCGCACGGGCGAGCTCTTCGTGCACCGCAACATCGCCAACCTGGTGGTGCACACCGACATGAACCTGATGTCGGTGTTGCAGTTCGCCGTGGAGGTGTTGGAGGTCGAGCACATCATCGTGTGCGGCCACTACGGCTGCGGCGGTGTCCTGGCGGCCGTCGACAGGAGCTACCACGGCTTGATCGACAAGTGGCTGCGCACGATCAAGGACGTGTACCGGATCTACCACGACGAGCTCGACGCCATCACCGACCCGGTGGAACAACATCAGCGGCTCGTGGAGCTCAACGTGCGCGAGCAGGTGTACCGGCTGGCGTCGACGTCGTTCGTGCAGCGCCGGTGGGGACGCGACATCAAGGACCACGTCCACGGCTGGGTGTACGACATCCGCCACGGCCTGTTGAACGATCTCTGCATCGACCCCGCCGACGAGTCCGCTCGCAGCCTCTACGAGCTCGACGACCTCTGACGGCCCCCGTCCCGGGCCCGCACCGCTTCTGCGTTTGCGTTTGCGTTTGCGTTTGCGTTTGCGTTTGCGTGACGAAATTGTGGGGACGGGCCAACGCAACCGTCACGCAAACGTGAGCATGGTGCGCCCTTCTCCGTTCGCGTGACAGAAATGTCGGGGCGCCCCAACGGAAATGTCACGCAAGCGCTCTGCCGTTCCTCGAAGGAGGGTGAACAGCGGGTGAACGTCGTCGAGAACGGACGGCGAGGGTCCGACTCCGCTGACTAGTTTGCCGGGATGACACCGGGTGGGGCCGCACCGTCCGGCACCCTCCAGCGGCGACTCGGCGTCCACGAGGCCGTGGTGGTGGGTGCCGGGTCGATGATCGGCGCCGGCGTGTTCGCCGCCTGGTCACCGGCGGCCTCTGCCGCGGGAACGGGTCTGCTCGTCGGGTTGGCGATCGCCGGCCTGGTGGCCTACTGCAACGCCACGTCGTCGGCGCAGCTGGCCGCGATCCACACCGAGTCGGGGGGAACCTATCTCTACGGTCGCCGGCAGCTGGGCCACGCGTGGGGGCACCTCGCCGGATGGGGGTTCGTCGTCGGCAAGACGGCGTCCTGCGCAGCCATGGCACTCACGGTCGGCACGTATCTGTGGCCCGAGCGCGAGCGACTGGTCGCCGTCGGCGCCGTGGCGCTCATCACCCTGGTGAACATCGGTGGGCTCACCAGGACCGTCGCCGTCACCCGGGTGCTGCTGGCGATCTCGCTCACGGCTCTGGCAGGTGTGATGATCGCCGGCTGGTCGAGCGGCGACGCCACGCTCGACCGCATCGTCCCCGTCGACACGGACGTGTTCGGCATCCTGCAGTCGGCGGGATTCCTGTTCTTCGCGTTCGCCGGTTACGCACGGATCGCCACCCTGGGCGAGGAAGTCCGCGATCCGGCCGTCACGATTCCGAAGGCCATCCCGCGTGCCCTCGGGTTCGTGCTCGTCGTCTACGCCGTCGTGGCGGTGACCGCTCTGGCGACGGTCGGCGCCTCGGCGCTGGCGGCGACCGACGCGCCGCTGCGTCTGGTGACCGACGTTGCGGGAGGCGGCGACCTACTCGCTGCCGTCGTCCGGGTGGGCGCCGGGGTCGCCGCCCTCGGTGTGCTGCTCAACCTCATCCCCGGCGTGTCGAGGACCACGTTGGCGATGGCACGCGAACGGGATCTCCCCCACTGGTTCGCCCACGTCGACAGCCGTCGCTCGCTCCCGCTGCGCGCCGAACTCACGGTGTCGATCGTGGTGATCGCGCTGGTGCTGCTGCTCGATCTCCGCAATGCGATCGCCGTGTCGGGCGTGGCCGTGCTGACCTACTACTTCGTCACCAACGCGGCCGCACTCACTCTGCACCCGGCTCAGCGTCGTTGGCCCAGATGGGTGGCCGTGGTGGGCCTCGTGGGGTGCGCGTTGCTGGCCGTCAGCCTGCCGTGGGAGGCGCTGCTCGGTGGCGGCATCGTGCTCGCCCTCGGCGTGGTCGTGCGCCGGCTCACCCCAGCTCCGTGACTCCCGATCCCCTGCCCCACCAGGCGCCGACATCACGTCTGCGTGACGCTTTCGTTGGCACGTCCCGACATTTTCGTCACGCAAACGTCCTGCGCCCGGATCCCCTGGTGTCTGTGTGACGGATTTGTCGGCACGTCCCGACATTTTCGTCACGCAAACGCACCCGGGGGTGCGTCGTTAGCCTGACGGACATGCCGGTCGCCACGGAACTCACGCTCGAGTCCACGTTCGTCGACGACCTCGAGGGGCTCTACGAACACTGGCAGCCCACCGCCGTGCCACAGGCGGAGCTGCTGGCCCTCAACGCCGACCTGGCGCAGTCACTGGGCCTCGACCCGGAGGCCCTCCGTTCACCGGACCGGCTCGCCGTGCTCGCCGGCAACGCGATGCCCGAGCATGCCCGCCCCGTCGCCCAGGCCTACTCCGGGCACCAGTTCGGCGGCTACTCACCACGCCTCGGCGACGGTCGGGCGCTCCTGCTCGGCGAGATCGTCGCTCCCGACGGCGGCCGTCACGACCTCCACCTCAAGGGATCGGGCCGCACACCGTTCGCCCGTGGCGGCGACGGCAAGGCGGCAGTCGGCCCGATGCTGCGCGAGTACGTGATCGGCGAGGCGATGCACGCGCTCGGCGTCCCCACCACCCGCATGCTGGCCGTGGTCGCCACCGGCGAGTCGGTCGCCCGCGAGACGATGCTGCCCGGCGCCGTGCTGACCCGAGTGGCATCGAGCCACCTGCGCGTCGGCACCTTCCAGTACGCCGCTGCCACCGGCGGCCGGCCGCTGCTGCAGCGCCTCACCGACCACGCCATCGACCGCCACCATCCCGACCTCGCCGGCATCGACGATCCCGCCGAGAGGGCGCTCGCCCTCTTCGACCGGGTCGTCGCTGCGCAGGCCGAGCTGGTGGCCCGGTGGATGCTCGTCGGTTTCATCCACGGCGTGATGAACACGGACAACACCACCATCTCCGGCCAGACGATCGACTACGGACCCTGTGCGTTCATGGACGCCTACGATCCGGCCACCGTCTTCAGCTCCATCGACCACGGCGGGCGCTACGCCTACGGCAACCAGCCGTCGATGGCGGCATGGAACCTGGCCCGACTGGCCGAGGCGATGCTGCCGCTGTTCGTCGACGACGACCGTCCGGCGGGCGACGATGCAGCGGCCCGCCCGGGTGGCGATGCGAACGACGTGGCCGGCGATCGGTCCGGCACAGAGGCGGACGAGGAGAAGGCCGTCGCCGCCGCGACGGAGGTGCTGCAGACGTTCCCCGGCCGGTTCGTCTCCGCCTGGCAGCGGGGGATGCGCACGAAGCTCGGTCTCGCTGCAGCGGAGAGGGGAAGCGGCGACATCCACGGCGACCACGACGCGGACAGCGACACGGCCATCGACGGCGACACCGACGGCGACGTCGCACTGATCGACGACTACCTCACGCTGCTGCACGAACACGGCGTGGACTTCACGTCGAGCTTCCGCGCTCTCGCCGCGCTGTTGCGCGACGGCACATCGACGCCTCCCCTGCCGGAGAACGAGGCGACCCGGTCGTGGCTCGACCGCTGGCGCACCCGGATCGCCACGACCGGCGCCGATCCTGCCGAGATCGCCGACGCCATGGACTCGGTGAACCCGCTCTACATCCCCCGCAACCACCTCGTGGAGGAGGCCCTGGCGGCCGCCACCGCAGGAGACCTCGCACCGTTCGAGCAGCTCGTCGCCGTGGTCACCGACCCGTTCGGCGAACGCCCCGGCCTCGAGCGTCACACCGAGCCGGCACCCGCCGACTTCGGCCGGTACCGCACCTTCTGCGGCACCTGACCGTCCCGTCGAACCCGGAGCAGCGGAGTGTCTGCGAGACTCGACGGATGCAGCCACTCGCGGTCCACCACGTGTCGATCAACGTCGCCGACGCCGACGAGGCGATCGGCTTCTACACCGACGTGCTCGGCCTGACCGTCCGGGGCGACCGGCCCGACTTCGCCATCGGTGGCGCCTGGCTCGATCTCGGCGACCAGCAGGTGCACCTCATCGAAACGGACGTTCCCGACGACAAGGGTCAGCACTTCGCCATCCGGGTCGCCGACCTCTCTGCGGCCGTGGCCGAACTCCGTGGCCGGGGGATCGACGTCACCGAGCCCTCCCCCGTCGGCACGAGCCTCCAGTCGTTCCTCCACGACCCCTCGGGGAACCGCATCGAACTGCACCAGCCGGCGACCTGACACTGCGCTGCGTGGTAGACCGGGTCGGTGACTCCTCCCACGCCGCAGCAGCTGATCGCCACGGCGCGAGCCACCCGCACGCTCGCCCATGCCCCGTACTCCAAGTTCCGCGCCGGCGCCACCGTGATGGCGGCCGACGGCACCACGTCCCCGGGGGTGATCGTCGAGAACGTGTCGCTCGGTCTCGCCATGTGCGCCGAGCGGGTCGCCCTCTTCTCCACCGTCGCACACGGCGGCCGACCGACGGCACTCGCCCTCGTGGCGCCGCGCACGCAGAAGGACATGACCTGGCCCTGCGGCGCCTGCCTCCAGGTCGCGCTCGAACTCGGCGGACCCGGCATGGCCGTGTACGTGAGCGGCACCGACGACGACAGCCCGATCGAGGAGTCCACTGTCGGCGAGCTCCTTCCCCGGGGCCCCTACATCGACCGCTGAACAGCGGCGCCGCTGCGATCCACATTCCCACCCGCCGCCGACCCACCGACGGCCGACGGCAGCGATGGGCGGGCGCAGGATGTGGTACGACGACACCATGGCGATGAGCTTCCACGACGCATGCGCAGCGGTGTGCGCGCCCGACACCCCCTTCGAGATCGTCGAGACCGAGGTGCGCGGACAACCGACCAGGGTCTTCGCCGGAACGCCGGACAGTCTCCGCGACCTGTACGCCCTGGCGGCCACCCGCACCGACGACTTCATCGTGTACGAGGACGAACGATGGCCGATGACGAGCGTGCTCGATCTCGTCGGCCGGATCGGACACGCGCTGGTCCACGACCTCGGCGTGCAGCACGGCGACCGCGTGGCGATCGCGATGCGGAACCATCCCGAGTGGATCGCTGCGTTCGCGGCCATCACCTCGGTGGGGGCCATCGCCGTACCGATGAACGCCTGGTGGCAGACCGACGAGATGGTGTTCGCCCTCGACGACTCCGGCAGCGATGTCGTGTTCGTCGACGACGAGCGGCTCGCCCGCCTCCGGGCCGCCGATGCGGGCGCCGTCACGGCGACGTGCGTGCTCGTACGCGGTCGGGCGCCGGCTCCCACCGACGACGGGGTCGACGTGGTCCGCCTCGACGATCTCCTCACGCCGGGCGCCGAACTACCCGACGTGGACATCGACCCCGACGACGATGCGACGATCCTCTACACCTCCGGAACGACGGGGCGGCCGAAAGGGGCCGTCTCCACCCATCGCGCCGTCCTCAGCGCACTGATGGCCTTCGCCGCTCGCGCCGCCGTGGGAGCGCTGCGCGAACCCGCACCGGACCACGCCGACACGCCTCCGGTGGCGTTCATGTTGTGCGTGCCGCTGTTCCACGTCACCGGACTCGTCCCGGTGATGCTCGGCTCCTTCGTGAGTGGCGCCAAGCTGGTGATGACCTACAAGTGGGATCCCGATCGGGCGTTGGAGCTGATCGAACGGGAACGGGTGACGAACTTCGTCGGCGTGCCCACGATGAGCTGGGACCTGCTGGAGGCGCCGACGTTCTCCGAGCGTGACACGTCGAGCCTCCGTTCGGTCGGCGGCGGCGGCGCGCCCATGCCGCCCGAGCTGGTGAAGCGCATCGACGACAATTTCTCCAGTGGCCGACCGGGCCTCGGCTACGGCATGACCGAGACGAACGCATACGGCCCGCAGAACGCCGGCGACGACTTCATCGCCAACCCCACCTCCACCGGCCGTCCGGTGCCGATCATGGACATCAAGGTCACGGATCCGGTGGGCGTCGAGCTCCCGGTCGGCGAGACCGGCGAGATCTGGTTCCGGAGCCCCAGCCTCATCCGTGGCTACTGGAACCGACCGGATGCCACCGCCGACACGATCGTCGACGGATGGCTGCGCTCCGGCGACATCGGCCGCGTCGACGACGAGGGGTTCGTCTACGTGAGCGACAGGGCCAAGGACATGGTGCTGCGCGGCGGCGAGAACATCTACTGCGCCGAGGTGGAGGCCGCCATCTACGAGCATCCCGCCGTGTACGAAGCGGCGGTGTACGGCATTCCCCACGAGCGGCTCGGCGAGGAGCTGGCCTGTCACGTGATGGTGAAGGAGGGCGCCACCCTCGACGCCGCCGAACTGCAGCAGTTCGTGGGCGAGCGACTGGCGAAGTTCAAGGTGCCCACGACGGTCACCGTCGTGACCGAACAGCTCCCCCGCAACGCGTCCGGCAAGATCCTCAAGCGCGAGTTGCGCGACGCGGCCATCACCCACTGAGCGAGGTGACGGTCGGTCTGACCCCCGATGTGACGCACGGTCTTGGGTACGGTCGGCCGCCATGGAACTCCAGGATCGAGTCGTCGTGGTCACCGGTGCCGGATCGGGCATCGGCGAGGCCATCGCCCGTGCCGCCCACGCCGCCGGAGCCCGTCACGTGGTGGTCGCCGACCTCGACGGCGACCAGGCGACGCGGGTGGCCGACGACATCGGTGGCACCGCCGTGGCGATCGACGTGCGCGACGAGTCGGCGATCGTGGCGATGGTGGAATCGACCCTCGACGCCCACGGCCCGATCGACCTGTTCGTGTCGAACGCCGGGTACGTCACGAGTGCCGGACTCGAGGAACCGAACGAGTCGATCCAGCGGATGTGGGAGGTCCACTGCATGGCCCACATCTACGCCGCGCGAGCGGTGCTTCCCTCGATGATCGCCCGCGGTGAGGGGTACCTGCTCAACACCGCGTCGGCCGCAGGGTTGCTGTCGCAGATCGGGTCGATGACCTACTCGATCACGAAGGCGGCGGCGGTGTCGCTGGCGGAGTGGCTGTCGATCTCCCACCACCACCAGGGCATCAGGGTGTCGGTGCTGTGCCCGCAGGCGGTGCGCACCAACATCGTGCGCAACAGCCCCGACTTCCAGGAGGCGCCCGCCAGCGGCGACGACGACTGGGAGGGCGGGGTGGCCAGCGGCGACGGCGTGCTCGAGGCCGCCGACGTGGCGGCGCTGTGCCTGGAGGCCATCCGCGACGAGCGCTTCCTGGTGCTGCCGCATCCCGAGGTGGCCACCTACGTCGAGCGCAAGGCCACCGACCGCGACCGGTGGCTCGCCGGCATGCGGCGCTTCCAGTCGGCGCTGCATCCCGACGGCGACCTCCCCGGCGACGCCATCGCCCCCTGACCGCCACGTTGCATCCGGTGTCTGACACCGGATGCAACATCGTGCGACAGGCGGGCGGGCAGGCGGACGACGGATCGGGGTTCGTCGGAATCGGGGCGGCAGGGCGGCGACTGCTTGACTTGGCGCCATGACCAGTGAATCGGTGAGTGAATCCGTCCGGCTCGAGACCGTCCCCGCAGAGGCGGCCGAGGGCGGCGACGTCGCCCTGGTGATCGTCGACAACCCGCCGGTGAACGCACTGAGCTGGCACGTCCGCCAGGGGCTGTTCGACGGCATCACCCGGGCCGTCGACGATGGCGCATCGGCGGTGGTGGTGATCTGCGACGGGCGCACGTTCATCGCCGGCGCCGACATCAGCGAGTTCGGTGGTGGCGCACCCCAGGCCGTCGGCCTCCAGGACGTGCAGTCGAAGATGGAGGACGCGCCCGTCCCCGTGATCGCCGCCATCCACGGCACCGCACTCGGCGGCGGCCTCGAAGTGGCACTGTGCGCCCACTACCGGGTCGCCACCGCCGACGCGAAGTTCGGTCTGCCCGAGGTGAACCTCGGCCTGCTGCCGGGTGCCGGAGGCACGCAGCGCCTGCCCCGCCTCACGGGTGTGCCGAAGGCGCTCGAGATGATGACGTCCGGTCGCCACATCGGCACCGGCGAAGCGCTCGAGGCGGGCCTCGTCGACGACGTCGTCGAGGGAGGCCAGGGCGAACTGCGCGACGCCGCCGTCGCCTTCGCCCGGCGGGCGGTGGCCGAGAACCTGCCTCTGCTGCGCGTCCGCGATCGCGACGACAAGGTGGCCGAGGCCCGGGGCAACGACCAGCTGTTCGCCGACTTCCGCGCCTCGATCGCCCGCAAGACCCGCGGCTTCCTGGCCCCCGAGTACAACATCCGCTGCATCGAGGCCGCCGTCAACCTGCCGTTCGAGGAGGGCCTGAAGGTCGAGGGCCGGCTCTTCATGGAGCTGATGACCGGGCCGCAGTCGAGCGCCCAGCGCTATGCGTTCTTCGCCGAGCGTGCGGCCAACAAGATCCCCGACATCCCCAAGGACACACCGCTCATCGACATCCGGACCTGCGGCGTGCTCGGTGCCGGCACGATGGGCGGCGGCATCGCGATGAACTTCGCCAACGTCGGCATCCCCGTCACCATCGTCGAGCGCAACCAGGAGGCACTCGACAAGGGCCTCGCCGTCGTGCGCAGGAACTACGAGCGCTCGGCCTCTCGCGGGTCGATCCCGGCCGAAGCCGTCGACGAGCGCATGGCCCTCATCACCGGCTCCACCGACAAGGCCGACTTCGCCGACTGCGACATCGTCATCGAAGCGGTGTTCGAGGACATGGAACTGAAGCAGTCGATCTTCCGGGAGCTCGACGAGATCTGCAAGCCCGGCGCACTGCTCGCCTCCAACACCTCGGCGCTCGACGTCAACGAGATCGCCGCGGTCACGTCGCGTCCCGAGAGCGTGATCGGCATGCACTTCTTCTCGCCGGCCAACGTGATGAAGCTGCTCGAGAACGTGCGCGGCGACAAGTCGTCCGACTCGGTGGTGGCCACGACGATGGCGATCGGCAAGCGCATCGGCAAGGTGCCCGTGATGGTGGGCGTGTGCCCCGGCTTCGTCGGCAACCGCATGCTGTTCATGCGCGGCGCCGAGGCCGAGCGGATGATCCTCGAGGGCGCCACCCCCGCCCAGGTCGACCGGGTGCTCTACGACTTCGGTTTCCCGATGGGTCCGTTCGCGATGAGCGACCTGGCGGGCCTCGACGTCGGCTGGAAGGAGGAGACCTCGTCGAGCTCCACCGTGCGCGAGGTGCTGTGCGAGAGCGGGCGCCGTGGCCAGAAGAACGGGCGTGGCTACTACGTCTACGACCCGGAGACGCGCACGCCCACCCCGGATCCCGAGGTGGAACAGTTGATCCGCGACTTCGCCGTCGGCAAGGGCATCGAGCAACGGGAGGTCACCGACCAGGAAGTGCTGGAGCGGCTGCTCTACCCGATGGTGAACGAGGGAGCGAAGATCCTCGACGAAGGCATCGCCATCCGCGGCAGCGACATCGACGTGGTGTGGGTGAACGGCTACGGCTGGCCCGTGTACCGCGGCGGCCCGATGTACTGGGCCGACCAGGTCGGGCTCGCCGAGATCGTCGAGAAGATCCGGGGCTACCGGGACTCGCTCGGCGGACGGCACTGGGAGCTGTCGCCGCTGCTCGAGCGCCTGGCCGCCGAGGGCGGGACGCTCCACCAGTACTCGAACTGAGCCGCCGGTCACGCGTGGCATCCGCGCCGCGACGTGCGGTGGAGCACCGACGTGTCACGCAGCACCTGTTGCATCCGGTGTCTGACACCGGATGCAACGTGGTCAGGCGCCGGGGCGGCTGCGTCCGGGAGCGACGGTGCGGGCCAGGATGCCGAGCGTGCCGAGCAGATTGGTCTCGGAGATGACGGGGAAGATCTGGTCGGCCATCGGCTGGTAGGCGTCGTGGATGTCGGACCAGTCGTAGTACGACGTCACCCGGGTGCCTCCGTCGATCGGCTCCAGTCGGTAGCCGTAGACGTGGCCGATCGGCGGCTGCAGCTGGCCGTCGATGGTCCAGGCGATTTCGCGGTCGGGCTCGAAGCCGGTGATCACCACCTCCACGTCGTACTCACCGAGGTCGAAGTCGCGCAGCGAGTCGCGGTCCATGTGCACCGTGAAACGATCGCCGACGGCGCCGGCGGGGTCGCCCTCGGCCGACATCAGCATCCCCGAGGCATCGATGGCGACATGACCCGACGGACTGCGGAGCAGTTCGAAGATCTCCGCCGGTGAGGCGGCGATGGCGCGTTCGACGGTGAGACGGGTGTCGATCATGGCGACATCCTGGCAGCTGACGGACCGGACAGGACGGCCCGCTCCGGCGACAGCGCCCGAGACGGCGCCCGCTTCACCGTTTCGCTCGCCACCGGCGTGGAACACTGGGCCGCATGACCACCACCGAGTCCGTGGCTGCCCGCGAGCCGACCGTCGCCAGCGGGGTGACACCCGAGCGTCTGGCCGACCTGCGCCGGTGGAACATCGGGCTCACGGTGCTCCACGCAGTCCAGGCGGTCGCGATCCTCGTGCTGGCGGGCGACTTCGCCATCACGGTCACGTCGACGTTCCCGGAAGGTCCACCCGGCACCCGGACACCCACGCCCGAGTCGTTGTTCGACGTGCGCATCGGCGTGGCGATCGCCGTGTTCCTCGGCCTCGCCGCCGTCGATCACCTCGTCACCGCCACCGTGGGCCGCCAGACCTACGAAGCAGACCTCCGCGGCGGCATCAACCGCTTCCGGTGGATGGAGTACTCGTTCAGCGCCACGCTGATGATCGTCCTCATCTGCTTCTACAGCGGGATCACCGACATCACCGCCGTGATCCCGATCATCGGCGCCAACGTGGCGATGATCCTGTTCGGCTGGCTGCAGGAGCGGATGAACCCACCGGGCCGCAGCGGCACGACCATGATCGCATTCTGGTTCGGCACGCTCGCCGGCCTGGCGCCGTGGGTGGCGCTGCTCGCGAACATCATCGGCTCGGAAACGGTGCCCGGGTTCGTGTACGGCATCATCGTCGCCCAGTTCCTGTTCTTCTTCAGCTTCGGCCTCAACCAGTGGCTGCAGTACAGGGGCGTCGGACCCTGGCGGAGCTACGCCTACGGCGAGAAGGCCTACCTCGTGCTCAGCCTCGGTGCGAAGTCGCTGCTCGCCTGGCAGATCTACGCCGGCTCGTTGAACTGACCGTCGGCGCCATTCGCCACGTCGACCCGCCGGACGGCGACCTGACGGATCATGTGCCGGGCGACGTCGCGCACCTCGATCTCCCACCCGTCGACGGTGAGGCGTTCGCCGACCTCGGGGAACCGTTCGGCGTGGTCGAGCACCAACCCGGCGACGGTGGCGTAGTCACCGAGCGGGAGGTCGATGTCGAAGTCGACGAGATCGTGCACGGGGAACCGGCCGGGCAGCACGGGAGTACCGTCGTCGTCGTAGGTGACCGTCGCATGGTCGAGGTCCGTCTCGTCGTAGATCTCGCCGACGAGTTCCTCCACGAGGTCCTCCACGGTGACGATGCCGGCGGTGCCGCCGTGCTCGTTGACGACGAGCGCCATCTGCGTGCGGCGCAGCTGGAGTTCGCGCAGCACGGTGAGCACCCGCGCCGAGATCGGGAACACCGGTACGTCACGGACGATGTCGGCGACACGCTCGCACCCCGTGCCCACCAGGTCCTGGAGATGCACCACGCCCAGCACGAGGTCGAGGTTGCGCTCGGGGGCGACCGGAGCACGTGAGTGGCCGGTGGAGGTGAGCACGGCGATGGCGTCGGCAGACGACGCCTCGGCCTCGATCACGACCACGTCGTTGCGGGGCACGAGGATCTCGTCGAGGCGCCGTTCGGCTGCCTCGAATGCGCCGTCGATGATGCGTCGCTGCTCGGGCGTGACGTCCTCGTGGAGGGCGACCATGTCGCGCAGCTCCTCCTCGGTGACCTCTTCGCGCTGCACCAGCGGGTCACCGCCGAACACCTTCACGGCGATGTCGGTCGATCGG
>Ga0102928_1000943_pt1 | contig 18582 bp, 11 predicted proteins | sample SalPonR1_B_D1_MG_FD_78504 | JGI IMG/M metagenome (GOLD analysis project Ga0102928, IMG submission 78504) | Salt pond soil microbial communities from South San Francisco under conditions of wetland restoration - Salt Pond MetaG R1_B_D1_MG | ecosystem: Environmental > Aquatic > Marine > Intertidal...
TGCCATTAACGGCAGTTTTACTTGTAATCCTGTCAAAACTAAAATCCGCACCCCAATTCAGAATAATTTCGTCGGCTATAATGGATTTAAAATCTGTGGAAAAAAGCCATTGATTACTTCTGTTATTATCAGTCTCTTTTTCCTCTGAAAGCGAAAAAGATCGCTTTCTTTCCGTGGGGTTCACAGAAAAAAGTGGTGCATCATTCTCAGCAAATGGTATGGAGAGACGGTCATCTTTTAAGTGATGAAAACCGGTTTTTATTACTGCATTTGAAATAAATTTACTATTGGAACTCATCTGTAATGATATACTGTGAGCAGAAAATACCATAGGAGCGGTATTGGAGAAGAACCCATTTCTTGGGCGGTCGGGCGGTGTTTCTGATTCGATATCAAAACCGAGAATCATCCGGTCAAATCTCGGGGCTTCCGGCAGACTGCTGTGAAAACTCACCCAGGTCAGATTTAAGGATGGGCTGAGTCTGAATCTTCCGGACCCTTGCATGGATAAAAACTTGTAATCTGCGTTATTCAGACTATTATCGAGAGGGAAAAGCCTGTTGTCGTTTGAAGCAGCGGGCATTTTATATTTGTTGAAATCTCTGAATGTGCCATTCAGAAAAAGAGAATAGTTTTGTGAACTCTGAAAGATTTGTCCGTTAAATGTTTTTTCACCTGTGCCGCCAAAATTTCCGCGTGTTAAAAATTGTCCGCCACTTTGTTTTTTACCGGCGTATGATTTTACAATGGGTTTCACATGCACGCCGCCCGAAAGCGCATCACTGCCGTAGAACACAGAAACCGGCCCTCTATATACATCAATCTCAGAAGTGGCAAAAGGATCAATACTGCCGAAATATTGGTTCTGACCGGATCTTACAAAACCGGGATTCAGACGGAATCCATTAAAGATGTATAATACGTCTCTTCCCGCTCGTCCACGCACATAAACAGAACCCTGTCCAACGGATGTTTGCTGTACAAAAACACCGGGCTGAGCTCTTAAGAGTTCAGGTGCTGAAGCCTGTACAGAGTTTTGGAAATCTTCTGATGATATCCTGCTGACAGCAACAGGCCGTGATCCGGATTCATTTACTGACAAGCGATCAGCTTCAATAAATAACTCCTCTCCCTGCAGAATAACAGGTGTGAGGGTGATGCGATATTCTTTATCAGGATTATCCAGGGAAAGAGATTTTTCCTTATAACCAACAGCGCTAATGCGTATTTCAAGAGGGATTTGAGCTGGTTTTACTTCAAATTTAAACCGGCCATTACTGTCGGTTACAGTTCCTGTTTCCAAAGCAGGAAAGAAGATTGTTGCCCCGGTTATCGGATTATTATTTTGTTCATCTACAATAATTCCAGTAACTTGTGAATATATAAGTCCGGGTGATAGTGCTAAACAGGTGAACAGTAACAAGTTTCTTAAGGACAAATAACCTTTTGTTAACATATTATACTTTTCTAAACGAAAACAGCCGGAAAAAACGTTAACATTATTGTAATTAACGAACAGATGTTATCGGGGCTTCTTACGTATTAATAAATATAGCAATCAATGAGTACTCAAAGATACAAACAGAGATCTGAAAAGAGTATTGCGTTTTTTATTGTTGGAACACTACTTTTTTTTGGTTGTTCCACTCAGGATCAGAAAGATACAGATAATACCGGGGGTCATAAGGGTGTTTCTGTCATTGATCCGGTTCAACGGGATTATGCGGAAATAAAAAATAGTGGTGTATTGCGTGTAATCACACAGTATAGTTCAAGCACGTATTTTCTTCATCAGGGAATCGAAGTTGGATTTGAATATGAGCTGGTACGTGAATTTGCGCGTGAGCATGACCTGGCACTTGAAGTGGTTATCATTGGAGACGACGAAAACCCGTTCGATCTGCTTAACAGCGGCGACGGAGATATCATCGCTGCAAATTATACAATCACAAGTGAAAGAAAGAAGTATGCAGCTTTCACACGCCCTTACAACATGGTTGACCAGGTTATCGTCTACTCTGATGAAATTGAAGTAAAACCACAGACGTTGTCTCAGCTTTCCGGCAGTGGTATTCCGATTTCAGTTCGAAGAAACAGCTCTTACTATGAGAGGCTCATGGAGCTGATTTCTGAAGGATTTGATATCAAACTGAATATCATTCCGGATGAGATGGATACCGAATCGACACTATTCCAGGTGGCAAATGATCAGTTACTTGCCACTGTATCAGATAATAATATGTTTAATGCTGCTATCAGGTATATGGATGGAATGGTAGAGGGTCCCAAAATAGCCGAATCGGACACAATTGCGTGGGCAATCAGGAAAAATGCACCGGATCTCGAATCACATCTGAACCAGTTTTTATACAAGCATTTTCGTTTTTCTAACGATAAAAACAGGCCAAAGCGCTCTACATTCCTGAATGTGCTGAGAAAAAAATACTTCGAAGAGGGGCCGCATCTTGCAGAATATTACAACCCGGACTGGCAGTACCAGAATGTCGGCATTATCTCTCCTTATGATGATTTGATAAGAGCTGTTGCTGATTCAATGGATATTGACTGGCTGATGCTTGCAGCCATGGCTTCACAGGAATCCAAATTTAACCCGAATAGTAAAAGCTGGGCGGGAGCTGTGGGTCTGATGCAGATTATGCCGGATTTTTCGGAGGTGGAGTACCAGGATTTATATATACCTGAAGTGAATGTTCGGGAAGGAGCACGTATCATAAAAGAACATCTTAAGCACTACTCATACCTTGACAGCCTGAACCAGTGGGCATTTGCACTTGCAACTTATAATTCAGGAATGGGGCACATTGCGGACGCAAGACGCCTTGCAATCGACCAGAATAAAAACCCGAATGAATGGGAACATGTATCAAGTGCACTTCTGAAATTGATGCAGCGAAAATATTATCAAAATGCCCGTTATGGCTTTGCCAGGGGTATCGAAACCGTTCAGTATGTGAATGAAATTTTGAACCGGTATAAAACTTACGAAACAATTCTGGCCCTTTCAGAGAATAAGGCGGAACTTAACAAAGCAGGTATAATCGGCTTAAAAACATTTAAAATTCCGTAGTATTTATTTGGCTACGGATGCTTAAGTTATTTATGCATTGCTTCAATTATTTTGTCCGACAATATCATCTATCTCTTTGAGTATTTCTCCGTAGCGTTCCCATTCGCCATTTTCAAGAGCTGTTCGTAAATTCTCCCAAAGGGACCTGAATTTGTTCAGCTCTTCAGACTCTACACCGGCTGCGGGTAAATCCTCAGGCGGGATTTCTCCGACTGAAACATCCCGGGGAAGATCACCGCGAGCCAGGAAGTCGGCTTCATCACCAAACAGTTCAAACATGGCAGCTTCTATCGTTGGCTGCATAGCTATATTGTCACCGATTGCAACAATCACACGCTGCAGCTGTGGAATATCCACTCCTTCGGCGAGCAAAAATACAGGTTCTACGTAGAGAAATGAATTTTCAATGGGGATTACCATCAGGTTGCCTCTTATAACACGTGAACCGCGCTGGTCCCAGAGTGCAATTTGAGTGGATATTTCGGGATCCTGGTCAATTTGAGCTTCTATCTGAGAGGGGCCGTAAATCAGACGATCCTTTGGCAATTTGTATACAATGAGCTGGCCATAATCTTCAGGGTCACTTTTTGCTGTCATCCAGGAGATCATATTATCCCTGTTTTCCGGCGTAAGCGGACTAATGAGCATAAATTCCAGCTCATCCTCACCCGGAAGGCGAGCCAGAACGTAATAGGGTTCCATTAAAATTTGTTGTCCGCCATATTTTTCATTGGGCCGTGTCCACAGATCTTCCTGGTTGTAAAAAACCTGTGGTCTGGTCATATGATACCTGTTGAATATCTCAAGCTGAATTTCAAACAGGTCTTGCGGATATCTGAAATGTTTATTCAGGCCCTCAGGTAACTCTTCAAGGGATTTGAACAGGTCCGGGAAAATATCATCGTATACCTTTAGAACAGGATCGTTTTCATCAACCACATAATAATCAACGGTTCCGTTATATGCGTCAATAACAATCTTTACTGAATTGCGAATATAATTTACACCTCTGTACTTTTGAGAGTAAGGGAAGAATTCAGAAGTTGTATATGCATCCTGAATCCAGTAAAGCTGGCCGTTGCTTTTTACCAGGTAAGGGTCATTGTCGAGCTGCAGGAAGGGCGTTATTTTTCTGATTCTCTCCTGGACACTGCGCCATATCTGAAGACGACTTTCATTAGTTATATACTGGGAGAGAAGTATATTTATATCGCTCAATTCCCATGCAAAGAGCAGCTTTCTGAACCAGTTGCTGAATTGTATTCCGCCACTGCCGGAGTAGTTTATATAGACATTATCGTCACCGGCAGGGTAGTGAAGTTCTTCAATTCCTGTGTTTACAATATAATACCCGGAACTGCTTTCGCCATAGTAGATAGCAGGATTATCAATACTCAAATCATCACTTTCATAAACAGGAGGGATGTCGCGCACTACAAGCACAGGTTCACCCTGGCTGTCTGTCTCAGTGACCGGGCTCATTGTCAATCCATAACCATGTGTAAACTGCATATGACGGTTTACCCAGGTATCAGACTGACTTGGAAGTTCACGGGCAATTTCTCTTGCTGAGAGCATCATTTGGGTTAATTCACCATCTACCACATACCGGTCATTGTCTACGGTGTAAAATTCGTAGTATGAGCGAATTTCCTGGAGCTGTTTGTATGTTTGAATCAACAGTCTCGGATCCCATAAACGTATATTGTCAATCGCATCCTGGTTGTTTCTTATATCTGCAATGCCCAGGGTGTCGTCTGCTTCATACTCTATCTCTTCCACATTATCGAGTCCGAATGCAAGACGTGTCATGTCAATATTATGCTCCAGATAGGGAGTTTCAAGCTCTAATTCATTTGGAGTTACAGTAAAATTCTGAACAATCCCGGGGATAATCAACTGTCCGAAAATTGCAACAATGACCGCCAGAATGGCGATTCCCGGTATTACTCTTCCAAAATTTATCCACCGGCTCAGAAACAGAATTATGGCAAGGCCGAAAGTCAGAATTGTGAGAATCCAGATCGTTGGCAAAAGAATTGTCATATCGGTATAACCGGCACCAAATATGATTCCGTCAGCCTTGAACAAGAGGCCGTACCGGTCCAGAAAAAATCCGGCCGATATCATCAGAACCCAGAGAGCGGCATTGAATTTTAGCTGATTAAGTATCTCCGGTTTGGAAACAAGGCCCCGATCAGGGTTCATACTGATCAGGCCTGTAAAGAAATAAACCATCGACAATATCGCGAGCGTCAGAAAGGTGATAACAACCAGTGATGATTGAATCAATTCCCAGAAAGGAAGCTGAAACATGTAAAATCCGATATCACGGCCAAATAGCGGATCTTCATTGCCAAAGGGGACGTTCCAGAGAAACCGGAGTGATTCGTCCCAGCGAATGTAAAAACCAAATGCAAAAAGAAAGGCAAGAACCAGCGCCGCTAAAGTAAAAAGCTGGCGTATACGTTTTTGTTGTGCAGGGTCAGCCAGGTCAATGTTTATGTTCTGAAGCGGCGTACCTGAGAAATTTGCAAAGCGTATCTGTTTTGCCAGGTATCTGAAATTTAGTACAAGGTAGATTCCCGCAACAGCAAAACCAGTGACGATTAATACCAGTTGTGTGATGCGAAGTGTCCAGAATATCTGTACGTAACCCACTTCCCGCAGCCAGAGCCACTCCATAATCCAGCTCGATGAAATGGTAATGATTACAAGCGGAATCAGTATAAAAAGGGCAATTCGTAAAAATCGTGAAGAGATCATAGACGGTTTATTTAGTCATTATAATTAAACCAAAATACAAATTACAACAATGATATGTGAAGATATGTGGTTAACCGGGACAGGGTTGATTTGTATATGAAATGAATTTAAAACAGCTGTTTCTGCTCCCGGTAAAATCAGTTTGAATACCCTATCGAGAGCGTCCGCTCGTGAGCATGAGTTTATAATTCGAAAGCAAAAAGAAAGGACGGATTTTCATCCTGCCGAAGACGTTCCTGTGCCAGTTTTTCTTCAAAAAGTTTTTCAACGTCTTTCAGTGTATCGGTATCAGCAGGAGACAGGTCCCACCGGATTGCTTTAAATCTTGGCAGCCTGAGTGTATATCCTGCTTTGGTTCGCTTATTCACCTGGATATCATCGAACTCGAGTTCAACAACGATATCGTGCAGCAAGCCGAGAGTAGGGCCATACTTCTCGACAGTAATCTCTTTAATCCGGTTATTCAGTTTTTTAAGTTCCTGGTCGGTGTATCCGCCGTATGCTTTTCCGATTGGGATAAACTCCTCTTCATACCGCTCATCGTTTTTAACCGAAATTCCAAGTGTAAAATCCGAGTAGGTTCCCCCGCGCTTGCCGCTTCCTGCATGTGCATACATCATTACGGTATCGAGTGATCCCCCGGGCTTTTTAACTTTAAGCCATGTTTTTTTTCGCTGCCCGTATTCGTAGTTACTTCCCTTTTTCTTCAGGATCAATCCTTCGTTTCCGTGTGCAAGTGCGCGCCTGAAGAGTGTTTCAACATGTTCCTTGTTTTCTACGGCAACCTGTGAAGAGACAGGAACGGAGTATTCTTTCCCCATACCGATTAACTTCTGCCTGCGCTTTTCCAGGGGCATGTCGAAAAAAGGCTCACCATCAGCATAGAGCAAATCATATGAAATAAACAGAACCGGGTATTGGTCCAGGATTTTTTTACCCGGCTTTTTTATGCCCATTCGTTTTTGAAGCAGCTGGAAAGGCAGAATTTTTTGATCTTTAAAGACGCAGATTTCGCCGTCAAATACGGCTGGCGGAAGGTTCCTGCCTGCGAAAAAAGTGGTGATATCCGGAAAACTGGTTGTGATATCATTCAGATCGCGTGAAAACAGCCGGATATGGCTGCCCGATACATGAGCCTGGCAGCGCATTCCGTCAAATTTTTCTTCTGCAACATACTCTTCAAAGTTATCAACAGACCGGCTCTCAACAGGGGATGCAAGCATAAAAGAGAGAGGATGGAACAGTCGGAATTTTGCTTCATCCAGCCGCCCGATTTTTGCAAGCAGTGCTGTTTTACCAATACTTCCGGTAATCATATGGGCATAACGTATCTCTTCTGCGTCTTTTTCAAATGCTTTGGCAACGGATGAAATGACGCTTTTTGTTTCAAACCCGATCCGGAGCGATCCCTGACCCAGCATCCTGATAAAATATTTGATTTCAACCGGAGTCATTTTCTTCCACGTGTCAATCAGAATTTCCTGTTTAACGTCTCTTGATGATGCAGCGTAAAGTGATTCAAATACATTTTCGATTTGCCGAAGCGTTAATGGCCGCGGGGTGCGTTTCAAGCGTGCAGCCTCCATATTCTCCATCAGTTTTTCAATGGTTTCGGAACTGCTCCCTGTCGCGGTTCTGCATGGCTTAAATACCATGTCGTAGTCTACTTCGCAAAATCCGGCCGCAGCCATCGCACTTGTGCGGCTCCCGACGGATGCCCGTTTTCCGGAAATACTTTCAAAGGCTCCTTCACCGATAAATCGTGCGGCCAGATGAAGCTCATCATCCGATTCAAATTCACTGAGAAACCTTGCACAAATAGCAATTTTGGCATTGGTTGAGCGTGTTTCAGCGACCTGTTGTAAGGTGTTACAAAGTGTGTTGAAACTATTTTTTTGCATTATTAATAGACTGTTTTTAATGTAGTAAATGATCATATGTCAGTAAAACGGAACTCATCACAAACCCTTATGAATTTAAACGCAAACATAGAAACAGATCTTGAAAAGATCGAAAGGTTTGGTAAAATAAAGGAAGACGAAAATTTTGAGTTCAGGATATTTCTTAAACAGCAGGATCCTCGCCGGGTTGATAAAATAGTTCACAAATTAAACCGGGAGATTTCAGAAAAAATAGACTGTACATCCTGTGGAAATTGTTGTACGAAATTGAAACCCAATGTTACAGATCAGGACATTGAAAAGCTATCAGCCTGCCTGAAAATCTCGCCGGAAAAAATTCGAAATGATTACACGGTGAGTGAGGGTAGTGAACAAATGTTCAAAAACCTTCCATGCAGCTTTCTTAAGAGAAAAAAATGTACTGTTTATGATGACAGACCGGATGATTGCCGGTCATATCCACATCTTCATAAAGCTGATTTCACATCGAGACTTTTCCAGGTTATAGCAAATTATTCTGTATGTCCTATTGTATTTAATGTATTTGAAAGATTGAAACATGAGCTTCGGTTTAAATAAAAAGGGAATATTAGCTGATTATTTCAATACTATTCTCATTCGATTAAAGGTTAAAAAAATTCTGATTTGATTCCTTCATTATCCAGGAAATGTTGCAATACCTGCGGATTTGGTGTGTGTGTGATATAAACCTTTTCCGGATCTATTTTTTTACAGAGAGATACAAGTTCAAAAAAGTCAATATGATCGGATAGTGGAATCATCTTGTCAACATTTAACTGGGCCCGACGGGATTCAAGAGCGGCCCAGCCTGAGCAGTAGGCAATCCGTTTCTTTTTCACATTACTTGCAAAACCGCCGGCCAGAGCAGATGAAGGCGTAACCAGGATCTTGTCTTTACAGCTTGCGCGGTCGTAGGACGAATAATTTCCAAGATCCCAGCCTTCGTTTGAGTATACTTCTGCTAATTTAAAACCTGCTCCGTGAATCTGGACCGGCAGATCAAGAGGAGCCAGCATATGCATAATTTCCTGAGCTTTCCCAAGATTATATCCGAGAAAGACCGGGGTGTATCCGTCATCCAGTGAAGTGAGAGCAAACGTTCTGATCTCTTCTGCCAATTCATCATGGCTCTTCCACCTGTAAATAGGTAGTCCAAAGGTGGCTTCGGTGAGAAAATAATCGATATTCTCCGGAATTGTGAATCCTTCGGTAGCAGGGGATGCCGGCGCACGGTAATCACCGGTGTAGAGCAGTGAACCTTCATCCGTTTCAATAAAGAACATGGCGGACCCGAGAATGTGTCCGGCCGGATAGAGTGTAATTCTCACATTATCGATTTCAACAGGATCTTCAAATTGAGGCGAAACAGCTTCCCCCCTGAATCCTCTCTCACGCATGAGTTTGACTGTAGGATCCGATGCATAGACCTTGCAGGTCCGGTCACGCGGCATGTGATCGGCATGAGCGTGTGTGATACATACAACTTCAGCTTCCGGATTAGATGCATCCAGGGCTATGCCGTAATCGGGAAGGAAAAAGCCGTTGTAACCGTGTTTGGTGATATTCATGTTTTTAGTAGTCAGCAGTCAGCAGACAGCTTCTCATAATTTTAGATTTAAGTGACATAAACGTAATGATGCTTTTGATGTTATTGATAAAAAATATTGGATTACCGGAATTTTATTGGAATTTAGTAACGGATGCACTCCGTTAAAAGTTCTTATCAAACCAAGCTGTAAACCTGGAGATTCTTCGACTCCATTCCACTCGTCGCGTTGCTCCTCACTCCATTTCGCTCAGAATGACAGTCTCCGTGTAATAAGAAGGGCGGCGTATCAAAACCGGTATTGCACAGGTAAATTTGCCACGCCGCCGGTTACGATTTTCGTTCGGCGGGTAGACCGATTGTAGTTCCCAGCCTGGATTTGATACCCGCCGCGCTCTCTAATGGGTGCCCTGTCATCCTGACCGATCCCGACAGCAAACAGAATGTATTATCAGCAAAGCATTTACCCTGTCGGGTGAGTGGAAGGCTCTCCCGCTTACGGGCAACTGCTTTTAACAGAAAACCCCGCTGGCAGTAAGCTTTACACCACCAGCTGGTAATAAAGCAGGAACATAATAATGCCGAGTGACACCATATTGGCAGCGGTAAAACGTATTTTTCCTGAAAGTTCATCGACACGGATTAACAGAATTCTTGATGTTTCCTTCCAGTGTACCAAAAATTGAGAGATTGTAAATAATATGATCACCAGCCAGACGGAGAACAGAAACTCTATCCATGTGAAAGGAAAGAAAGAGAAAAAGAGACAGACGAGGGAGAATACAAAGAGAAACTTGAGAACCTGAATAAATACGAACGGCGGATCGGGCTGCTTCGCCTGGAGCAGAAGGTAATTTTCAATCTCTTCCGTTCTGGTGAGCAGATAGACCCCAAGAGTGATCAGCGTAATACCAAGGGTGAGATAACAGAGTATAAACCATCGAAAGGCAATTTCAGTCATGAGCGGTATCAATTGTCTTCATTTTTAAGCCTGCGGAAAAGATGTTTATAACTTGCTGCAGGACTGTATTTAATCAAGCGCTTCCTTTTCAAGTTTTAATTCGAAGGGTTTCAGGACCTCATCAACCGGACTGGCACCGGGATAGAACTCAAGGATTTTAAGAAGTACTTCATCCACAAGTACATCGGGGCATGAGGCTCCTGACGTAAGTGCTATTTTACTTGAACCGGGGGCATCCGGCAGCCAGTTTTCTGTGGTTAGCATCTCTTTTTGCCACTGGTTAAAATGCCTGATTTTATCCTTCGAAAGTATTTCGTTTGCATCGCGGATGTGAAAAGCAGGACAGTGGTGTTCCAGTATTTCCACCAGGTGCATGGTATTTGATGAGTTGTATCCGCCCACCACAATAGCAATATCGGGCTGAGCATCTGCAAGTGCATAGGTCGCCGATTGATTTTCATTGGTAGCATAGCATAGCGTATCGGATGTATCGGCAAAATGATTTTCCACATTTGACTCGCCAAACCGTTCTGCCGCTGCGCTTTTCAGAATATCCATCACTTCCTGTGTTTCGGTGGCAAGCATGGTTGTCTGGTTAATCACTCCGAAAAATTCAAGATCTTTCAACGGGTTAAATCCATCCGTGCTTTTGTGACCAAACCAGGTTTTAAAATCTTCGGGCGGACGCTTTTCAGTCAGGATATCGGCCAGCACATGGGCTTCTTCAGGATTTAAAACAACCACAACAGGAGAATGAGCCGCACTGTGAGAAAATGTTGCACGGGTCTCTTCGTGCCGGTATTTCCCGTGAACAACGAGGCTGTATCCTTTTTTGCCAAGTTTATTCCCGCGGTTCCAAACTTTTTCTACAAACGGACAGGTGGTATTGTATTGATACGGATCGATTCCCTGCTTCTGAAGTTTATTTTGAATTTCAATCGTAGTACCAAAAGCCGGTACAATTGCGATATCCTCGTGGCTGAGAGATTCAATCGGTATTTGTACAGATCCATCCGTATCAAACAAAAACTTTACACCCCGTTTCTGAAGATCTTCATTTACGGTGGGATTATGAATCATTTCACTCAGCAGGTAGATGTTTTTACCGGGATTTTCCTCAACCGTACGATATGCGATATCAATGGCATTTTCGACACCATAGCAGAAACCGAAATGCCTGGGGATCAGGAAACGGACAGCACCGAAGTCGAGCATGGTAGGATCCACATCCTTTTTCCGGGGATCTGTAATTTTATTTACCTCCTTTACCTTGCGGATAACGGGAGACCGGTACATCTTTGGGATATCAAATTTTTTTCGGGCCATTTTATCAGGGTTTTTAACAACTGAAAGATACAAATTTCCAGCCCTGTCTGAAATGGATGGACAGATTCTGCCGGGGAATTTCAAAAAATAAGGACGCAACTGGCAAGTTGCTTCAGTTAGTCTTCATCTAACCATTACAAAACGTCAAAACAAATAATCAGAATTCCCGTTTTATTTCCGTATCTTTAAGATTCCAAGGCGTTACAATTACAGCCTTTCCCTTAGAAAACAGGTTTTGCCTATCTCAGAATTCATCAGTATCTCTGATTTGATTAGCATTACAATTTATCAGGGGGAGTTTTGTGCTCGTATGTTTAGTTCAGAGAGAGTACCCCTGTTAAGCGCCATTCACTTTTACTAATAAAATTTTACAATAAATGAATCATTTGACCTTTTCCGATCTTGGAATAAGTACGGAAATTTTACAATCCATTGCAGAAATGGGTTTCGAAGCGCCCACAAAAATACAGACAGCAACCATTCCGCCAATTATGGCAGGACTTGATGTTGCCGGGCAGGCACAAACCGGGACCGGTAAAACGGCCGCCTTTGGGATCCCAATACTGGAAAAAATAGACCCGGAGCAAAAAGAGGTACAGGCAATCGTTCTGTGCCCGACACGTGAACTGGCTGTTCAGGTTACCAAAGAGTTTATCAAACTGGCCACCCACAAAAAAGGAATTTTTATCACACCGGTGTACGGCGGTCAGCCTATCGGTCGACAGCTGAGTGCACTCAAGCGCGGAACCCACATCGTAGTGGGAACCCCGGGACGAGTAATTGACCACCTGAAAAGAGGAAGCCTCAGCCTGAACTACCTGAAGATGGTAATTCTGGATGAAGCAGATGAAATGCTGAATATGGGTTTTCGTGAAGATCTTGAAAAAATACTCGGATACTCGTCCGGAAAATCGCAAACCGTGATGTTTTCGGCTACGATGTCATCAGCCATTAAAAAAATTATGCAGCGCTGGATGGACAATCCGGAAATGATCCGGGTTGAAGGCACATCCATAGCGGCAGAAGGAATTGATCAGTTCCTGGTGGAGGTGCGTGATTCGGTACGTACCGAAGCGATCACCCGGATTCTTGATATGCAGGAGTATCGCCTTGCCCTCATATTTTGCAATACCAAACGAAAATGCGACCAGCTGGTTCTGGATATGCAATCCCGCGGATATTCTTGTGATGCGCTGCATGGTGATATGAGTCAGAATATCCGGGATAAAGTGATGGATAAATTTCGTTCGCGCAAAATCGATGTCCTGATTGCCACAGATGTTGCTGCACGCGGACTGGATGTGGATGAAGTGGATATAGTATTCAATTATGATATACCACAGGATCCGGAATACTACGTGCACAGAATCGGGAGAACCGGCCGTGCAGGAAATACCGGGCGCGCATATACATTCTCAACCGGCAGAAAAAATAAAAACCTCCGGTTTATTGAAAAACAGATTAAATCCACACTGAAAACAATTCCGATGCCATCGGCGCAGGAAGTAGAGGCGAAGAAAATTGACAGTTATCTTGAAGAGATTGTGAAAACACTTGAGGCCGGCGGACTGCGTCCCTACATCGAGCAGATTGAACCGATTGCACAAGGTGATTATACTCCCATCGAGATAGCAGCGGCCCTGCTGAAATTGAAATCCGGCAGGAATGCAGCAGCTTCCGCAACCAGGGAGCCCTCTGAAAAACGTGAAAGTAAACGGCCGGGGAGATCTAATGGCAGTTCACCACAGAAATCCAGGAAAAAGAAAGGGAAGGGAAAGTCTAAAAAACAAGAACCTTTTTATGCCCATTTTGCTGATAAAAATGCGGGCAAAGGGAAGAAAAAAAACCGCAAGAGACGGTAATTCATTCTCTTCCCGGTACAAAAGGTGCCGGGGAGAGGTTAAATGTTAATTTTTCTTCGTCGGGTGACCAAGGGCAACGAGGAGTGTATTCCTCCGGTAAGGATTTGTACTAAGCAACAATTTTGGTTGTTGTAATTGTAGCACATATAAGCTACATTATAGTCAGGTTAAACCAAATTCATTGTTATGTCTAAGAAAACTGCAACAGTTCGAGCCCGAATGGAACCAAGTCTTAAGAAAGAGGCTGAACGTATCCTGAATCAGCTTGGATTGAACACAACAGAGGCAATACGAATCTTCTTTAAGCAGGTGAAACTTCAGCGTGGTCTTCCATTTGAGATGAAGATTCCCAATGAAACGACGCATGAAGCTATTGTCGAAGCCAAAGCAGGTCAAAAATTAAAAGAATTTGAAACCACTGAGGAGCTGTTTAAAGATCTGGACATCTGATGAAAAAGATATCCCGTACAAACAGATTCAAGAAAGACGTCAAAAAGATGAAGAAACGTGGAAAGTCATTTGACGTTTTCAAACAGGTTATTCAGCAACTGGCTCAGGGTGAACCTTTAGATCAAAAATTTCGGGATCACAAGTTAACAGGCAATTATATTGGTACTCGAGAATGTCACATAGAATCTGATTGGTTGCTTATTTATCAAGATCACGATGACGAACTGATCCTGATTCGTACAGGTACTCATTCAGATTTATTTGGGTAGTAAATGGTAAAACAAGGCAGATCGTCAGCATTACAAGCGTTTCTTGCAGACCGGATCAGGTTTTTTACCTCACTTCTAAGTCGATCGCCCGGCTGCTTAAACACCAGGCCGTTATCTGAAGTGAGGGACAATCAATCTGCCGGTGTCTCTTTTTTTGGAGCCAGGTAATTTTTCAATTCAAACTAACTTCATCCAGTTTTACACCCACCAGGCGGCTCACACCGGTTTCGGGCATGGTTACCCCGTACATCATTTCAGCTTTCGACATGGTTTTTTTGTTGTGTGTGATGATGATAAACTGCGTATCCTTGCTGAATTTTTTAATCATGTTCGAAAACCGCTCAATGTTGGCATCATCCAGGGGGGCGTCCACTTCATCCAGAACACAGAACGGAGATGGTTTCACCAGGTAGATCGCAAACAAGAGGGCAATGGCTGTCAGCGTCTTCTCACCGCCCGAAAGCTGGTTGATGCCCGAAGGACGTTTTCCGCGCGGATTTGCTTTAATCTCAATTTTAGCTTCGAGCGGATCTTCCGAATCTTCGTCTATCAGTAAATCGCAATAGTCATCTTCCTGGAAAAGGGTGTTGAATACCGTTTTAAAATTTGCCCGTATCGCCCGGAAGGTTTCGTTAAACCGGGCCGTTGCTGTTTCATTGATCTCATCGATGGTTTGGCGAAGTTCTTTTTCAGCTTTGTGAAGGTCTTCAATCTGGGTCTCATAGAAATCAAGCCGCTCTTTCTCCTCTTTGAATTCATCAATGGCAAGCGGGTTAACCTCTCCGAACTGGTTCAGCTTCTGGCGAAGGTAACCGATCCGTTTTTTGGCTGTTTCGGGGTCCGACTCCTTCGGCATCTCGGCAACCACCTGGTTCATGAGCAATCCGTATGTCTCCCAGATATGGTCGGCATGGCTCTGTGCCTGCAATTCGAACTTCTCTTTCGCCATCTCCAAATGGTGGACAAGCTCCAGGTTCACCTCTTTTTTATGGCGAAGGGTTTTTAACTCCTTCTCCATCTCGTTAATCTTGCCGCGAATTACAGCCGTTGCCTGTTCTGCCTGCTCAAGCTTCAGGTCCGCTTCCGATTTTTCCTCACGCTTACCGGCCAGTTGCTGCTCCGTAAGCACTATCGATTCCTTATAACTTTCGATCTGTTTTCTGCTCTGTTCCATGAGCTCTCTGCGGGAAGCGAGCCGTTTTTTTAGATTCTCAATCCCGGTTCTGGCACGATCAATATCCTTTTCAATGTTATCTGCTTTGTTCTTCACATCCTGATGCTTTAACTGCGCATCATTGAAGCGATTCTGGGCAATCGCCCGTTCATCTTCTAGCTTCTTCAGGCGCTCCTGCTTCTCTTTTTTCTCTTTATCCAGTGAGAGTATCAATGTTTGAAGCTCTTTCTGCCTCGGCCTGAGAGTCTCCAGCTCTTCCCGGGCGGACCCTTCATTTGCAGCCAGAGACTGTTTCCGGTTTTGAAGCTCCCGGATATTTTTTTCATACACCTGGATCCCCGATTGATACCTGCTAACCTGTTGCTCATGTTTCCGGATTTCAGACTCGGTTTCCCGCAATGCACTTCTGAGCTGTTCGAGATTTAGTGCAGCAAGCTGTTCCTCGGTATCCCGGAGTTTTTTCTGATGGTCTTGCAGATCTTGTTTTAGCTGATTCTCTTTTTTACCAAGTTTATCGAGCTTGTCTTTGAGTCCAAGCCTGACCCCGGACTGTTTATTGCTGCTTCCGCTTTTTAAGAATTGGCTGGTTGTGATCAGGTCACCTTCCATCGTAACTACGGATGATGATCCTTTTTCTGCCAATTTCCATGCATGCTCAATGGTATCTGCCAGCAATACGGAACCGAGCAGCAGCCGGGCCAGTGGTTCATATCTATTTTCACAGTCTATTTTGTGAACAATTGATCCATCCTCCGCCGGGTACGAATTACGCAGGTTTTTCAGGGGAATGAATGTGGCGCGACCCTTTTTATCTTTTTTCAGAAGCTCGGATGCGCGTAAGGCATCTTCTATGCCGGGTACGATCACAAAGTTCAGCGCTTCCCCGAGTGCTGCCTCCAGTGCAGGTGCGTGATCTTCGTCAATATTCAGAACATCACCGACCGTCACCATTTGATCAAACGAGTCTGAATGATGCTCAATCAGCCAGGCAACACTTGACGGAAATGCATCTTTCGATTTAGACAGTTCAGTCAGAAATTCGATTTCGGAACGGGCAGAATCAATTTTACTTTTCAGGGAGCGGATCGACTCGCGGATAGATTCTCGTTCGGTATCCAGGTCTTCCCTGCGCCCGGCAGCCCGGTTAATCGATTCAATCTCTTCATCTCGTTTATTACCCAAAGTCTCCAGCTCAGCACGAATCAGTTTCATCTCACCGGCGGCATTTTGGATTTCATCTTCCAGGTCCTCAATATCACGGTTCATGCGTATCAGGTCATCTTCCGTGTTTTCCAGCTTGGATTCCAGTTTGATCTGTTTTCCGCGGATATCACTCAGTTCACGGTTTTTATCACTGATTTCCACCTCGATTTCGAACAGGTCGTGCCGAACCTGCGTGTACTCCTGCTGCACGGATGCAAACTTCTTTTTAGATTCGTTCAAACTCACTTCGGCCTGCTCCAGGTCATTGCTGAATGACTCCAGATTTTCAATGCTTTGATCCCTCAGCTCCTCCAGATCTTCCAGGTCCAGATTCCCCTGGGTGATATCTTTCTCATGCTGGCTGATCACTTCTTTTGCATTCGAAATCTTCTCTCTTGTTATACGCAGATTTGTCTCCATATCCCGGATCGAAGCATGCAGCTGATTCACATGCCGCTGAGCTTCAGCTTGCTCCCTCTCTTTTTCAATTAGTTCCTTCCGGGCTCTCTCCTCGGTCTCCTCACTCTCTTCTACTGCTTTAGCCAGTTCCCGTTTTTCCTTTTCCGCATGTTCAATCCGTTCTTTCAGCGGACCGAGCTCTTCGTGTACTGTTTCATACTCATGCAGGTTAAAAGCTTTATCGAGCTGCTCCAGTTCTTCGCGAAACTTTTTGGCTTTCACTGCTTTCTCTGCCTGCTTTTCGAGTGATCTTACATTTTTCCTGATTTCAACCAGGATATCTTCCAGCCGCTGCAGGTCTTTCAGTGTCTCATCCAGTTTTCGCAGTGTCTGCTTCCGTTTCTCTTTGTAGCGGGTTACGCCGGCAGCTTCTTCAAACAATCGACGGCGGTCGTTATTGCGATCGTTCAGAATCTCTTCCACCATTTTCAGCTCAATCACCGAGTAGGCGTCGGAGCTCATGCCGGTATCCATAAAGAGTTCCATAATATCCTTCAGGCGGCAGGGTGTTTTATTGATCAGGTATTCACTCTCACCCGAGCGATAGAGTCTGCGGGTGATGGTAAGGTCGCTGTATTCGGTAGGCAGGATCCCCTTGTTATTCACAAATGTGAGCGAGACCTCAGCCAGCCCGAGGGCTTTTTTCCCGGCTGTTCCATTGAAAATCACATTGCTCATAGCCGACGACCGCAGTAGTGATGGACGCTGCTCACCAAGTACCCACCGGAGGGCATCCACAATATTTGATTTACCACACCCATTCGGTCCCACCACAGCGGTAATTCCCTGGTCAAATTTTACATGCGTTTTGTAGGCAAAACTTTTAAAACCGTGCAATTCAAGATCTGAGATGTACATTTGGATGTAGTCGTAAGTCGTGAGTATTGAGAATTCCCCTATAGAGAGGGGACAGCCTTATTCGCGTTCAGCGGATATGGCAGGGGTGTGTCCCGGGTTAAGATGACGTTATTTTTTCAACCTAACATAGTTTACACCCATATCTGCTGCCAAATTTAAAAATTCAAATTAGGGGAATATTCGGTCGTTATCCAGTGGGAAAACAAAATGAATAAAATGAAGCCCGGTTGTAATAGATGAAGACGCTTTTGGAATCCGCCGGGCTACAAGATTGGGCGCAGCTACGCTGCTTTGGGTTCACATGGAGATTGCAAAAGGAGTAACCGCAGAGGGCGCAATGGGGCACAGAAACAGGATGTTGATTGAATTTGGTTTGTAATTCCAAAAATTTGTGCTTCTCAGAGTCCTCGGTCTTCGCGGCAAAACTACTGATTGGTTTTAACCACGAGGGCATGAAGCCGCGAAGGTTCACGAAGAAAAGCTGACCGCTGAAAGCCGATAGCCAAAAGCCTGCCTTCTCAGTTTTACCATTATTACGTTTTCCCCCTTTCAAATCTATTGTCTGTTATATTCGCTGTTCGCAATTCCGGGAACAATTTCTTTACGATCTGCCCATAAAATCCGTTGAATGTCGGATGGATGATCTTGTAGCCCCGGAATTTATTCCGGCGGGTATAGAGAGGTGATCCACATCACCA
>Ga0102928_1000952_pt1 | contig 18475 bp, 17 predicted proteins | sample SalPonR1_B_D1_MG_FD_78504 | JGI IMG/M metagenome (GOLD analysis project Ga0102928, IMG submission 78504) | Salt pond soil microbial communities from South San Francisco under conditions of wetland restoration - Salt Pond MetaG R1_B_D1_MG | ecosystem: Environmental > Aquatic > Marine > Intertidal...
GGCCCGTAATAATGGCAAAGAAATTAATGAAAAACATCAGAAAAAATTACAAAGCCTACAATTAAAAATGGAACAAAATCCTTCCATTAATACTTATATTGAAAGTCAAAAGGAATTTAACGAAGTAATGAATTCCATAAACAAGATTATTAATGGATATATCTCCGGCCAGGCTGAAGAGAAAAATGAACCCGAACAGAGTTCCAGTAATATTATAACTTAATTAGTTAAAACATCTCATATCAAATAAAGGTTCCCAGTTGGGAACCTTATTTTTTTGCAAATATTTAACAATTAAGACCTGCTAAATAACCTGTCGAAAAAGCAATATGAAGATTATAACCCCCTGTTAAGGCATCTACATCTATTATCTCTCCCGCAAAATATAGTCCCTCGATGATTTTTGATTGCATAGTTTGAGGATTAATTTGATCTACTTTAATACCACCACTTGTTATTATAGCTTGATCAAAAGAATTGTAATCTTTAATAGTAAAGTTGAACTGTTTAAAAAGGCTGATAATCTTCTGCCGTTCCTCTTGTGTAATTTGATTTACTTTTTTTCTGAGATCTATGCCTATTCTCCTTAAAAATATCGGAATTATTTTTTGGGGCAACAGATCATCTAAGGAATTTTTAAAGTCTTTATTAGCATATTTACTAAAATCTCTCTGGAGTCTTCTGTCCAGTTTGTTTTTGTCCAGCGCTGGTTTTAAATCAATTGAAAGAATATAGTTTTTATCTTTAATATTTTTAAATTGAGAACTAGCTGATAAAATGATCGGACCAGAAACACCGGTATTTGTAAAGATAAGATCACCGAAATCTTGATAAATAACTTCATTTGAACTGGTTTTTATCTTTATCTTAACCATTTTTAAGCTAAGACCCTCTAGGTGTTTTGTCTCATAGCTTTCATGAAGGTCAAGCCCAACTAAGGAGGGATATAGTTCTTTGATCTCATGCCCCAGTTTTTCAGCCATCTTATAGGCTTGTCCTGTTGATCCGGTAGCCTGGTAAGTAAATCCACCGGCTGCCAAAATAAGCGAATTACATTTATACTCTTGTTGATCAGCTGTTAAAACTTTAACAACTTTATTATTTTTGCTTATAATATCTATAATTTCTTTATGAATTATTTTAACTTCATTTTGCCTTAAATATTTTTTCAATACCTTATTTACATCACTGGCTTTATCAAATTTAGTGAAAACACGACTGCCTCTTTCCACTTTTGTTTTTAATCCCAGATCTTCAAAAAATCTGATCAGCCTCTGACTGTCCATCGTATAAAAAGCACTGTATAAAAAACTGCGGTTGTTAACCACATGATCGAGCAGATTTTTGACATCAGATTTATTAGTTAAATTACATCTGCCCTTTCCGGTTATATATAATTTTTTACCCAACTTTTTATTTTTTTCAAATAGTATTACTTCTTTTTTTCTTTCAGCAGCAGTTCCAGCAGCCATCATACCGGCTGGACCACCACCAATTATAATTACATCACTCATTTTTTCACTCCAATTAGCGGGCGTATTTGTCAAGATACTTTTCTATGCCCTTCAAAGCCTTCTTGATATTTTTTCTGGGGGTGGCTATGTTCATTCTCAAAAACCCTTCCCCGTTTTCTCCGAACCAATTACCCGGTTCTAGGGCAATGTCAAATTTTTTAACTAATTTATCATTAATGTCCTCAGAATATTTATTTACATCTCGTAAATCCAGCCAAAATAAATAGGTTCCCTCCGGCTTATAATATTTTATCTCCGGCATATTCTTATTTAAATAATCAGCTGTATAATCAATATTTTCTTCAAGATACTTTAATTGTGCTCTCAACCATGGCTCTCCCTTATTATAGGCTGCCTGCATTGCTATTAATCCAAATATATTTCCTTTACCAACCAGGTGATTTTTCACATTAATAAATTTCTTTTTTATCTTTTGATTGGGAATAATAGCAAAAGAGGTCTTCAGTCCCGCTATATTGAAGGTCTTAGAAGGAGCCATTAAAGTAATGCTTTGCATCTCAATCTCTGGGGACAAACTGGCTGCCGGAATATGTTGATTATCTGCAAAAATAAAGTCGGCATGAATTTCATCTGAAATTAAAATCATCTCATTTTCTAATACAACTTGATTAATCTCAGACAACTCCTTTTTGTTCCAAACCCGCCCAACCGGATTATGTGGGTTACAAAACAAAAACAGTTCAGTCCTTTTACAGCCTTCTTCACTATCAGATGATAAAATATTTTTCAATCCTTTGAAATTAATTTCGTAATAATTTTCTTTATTAAGCAGCTGGTTATTGACAATCTGTCGTCCTGTATTTTTAATTGTTGAGCTAAAAGGATAATAAACCGGGGGCTGGATGATAACACCATCACCTGGAACGCTGAAGGCACGTATTGCAATATTAATAGATGGAACTACTCCGTTGGAATAAACTATCCATTCCTTTTTAATCTGCCAGTTATAATGCTTTTTTACCCAGTTTATGATAATCTCAGATAGTTCTTTAGAAGGGAACGTATAACCGAAAACCCCGTGATCTAATCGACTTTTGAGTGCTTCTTTAATCTCAGGGGCGGTCTCCCAATCGGAATCCGCTACCCAAAGAGGCAGACAATCTTCTTTACCAAAAAAATTTTCGGTCAAATCCCATTTTATAGAATTACTACCGGTTCTATCAATTTTTTTATCAAATATATACTCCATTGAAAATTTCCTCCTCAAATCATTTAATCATTGTAAAAAGCCGTCATTAGTTTTATAGATGATTCATGATCACCTAATCCATATAACTCTCTGATTGAATGCATCGATAAAATAGGATTCCCAATATCAACTGATTCTATGCCCAGCTGTCTGACATTAGGAGGACCTATTGTAGATCCACCCTTTTGATTGGAATTATTAACAAAACTTTGATATTCAATATCATTTTCAAAGCATAATTTTTTTATATATGCCCCTGAAGAACTATTTGTTGTATAACTACGGTTGCTGCTTACCTTGATGACCAAACCAGAATTTATAATAGGTTTATTGGTTGGATCATGTTTATCAGCATAAGCTGGATGAAAAGCGTGAGCCATATCAGCGGAAACCATAAAACTATTCTCAATGATTTGCAGATAGTCTTCTCTACCACCTTCTAGACCATATACGATCCTTTCCAATAAATTATTAAGTAAAGGTGAATCTGCTCCCACCTCAGTATGGCTGCCAACCTCCTCATTATCAAACAATGTTAGCAATTTAAATTTGTTATCACTACTTTTTAAAAAAGCCTGCAGTCCGGCGTGTACCATACCCAGATCATCAATCTGTCCTGCACTTAAAAATTCCTCTTTACTTCCCATAATTTTAGGTTGGGCTGTATCTCTTAAATAAAGATCAAAATCTAAAATTTGTTCTTTCTTAAGAGCTAACTTTTCGGCTATTAATTTAAGCAGATAGTCTTCTTTTTTTTGATCATTATCTACGGTCATAATAAAAGGTAGCAGCTCTTTTTGTTTATCTATTTTTTGCCCTTCATTAACCTTTCTATTAAGGTGAATGGCTAGATTAGGAATAATCATTAGCGGCCTTACAAAGTTTATATTTGTATTTGTTATTTCTCCCTCTTTTAAAAAACTGATTCTACCGGCCAAAGTCAAAGGTCTGTCAAACCAGGTATTTAAAATAGGGCCACCATAAACCTCTGTATTTAACCGCAGGTATTTTTCTTCATCTTTAAATTCGGGTTGTGGTTTGATCTTGATTGAGGGGCTGTCAGTATGAGCACCGATAATTTTAAACCCATTTTTTAATGCTTTAAGATCACCTGTGGTAAATGCAATTATAGCTGAATCATTTTTAATAACATAGTACTTTTGATTAGCTTCAATCTTAAAACTTTTTTTGATATCTAAAACCTTAAAACCGTTTGCTTTTAAGATATTTGTTATATTATCGGTTACATGAAAGGGTGTCAGTCCGTTTTTTAAAAAGCTTATTAGTGATTTCGCATGTTTATAAGTCATTTTGATTACTTTCCTCCTCTTCTCTCCGTACAGCAACAACTCCATTTAAAATTGAATCCGAGACTGCATCTGCGGTTAAAATTCCTGTTATATTTAAATCTGCTTGCACTTGATTGGTTGAAAAGACAAAAATTGTATCACCATCATACATCGTATGAACCGGATTTACTGTTCTGGCCAGACCATCATGGGCCATATCAGCTATCTTTTTCAGCTCGACTTTATTCAACTTTACATTTGTAACCACAACACCTAGGGTTGTATTTGTCTTTAATAAACCCTCCATATTTTCATCGATTACAGCCCGGTGGGCAATATAACCATCTTCTGCCTGAATGCCAGCCACAATTTCACTATTCTTTGGATCAATTATATTACCCACAGCATTACAAACCGTTAAAACAGAAACCTTAATCTTTTCTGAGTTATTTTCCGCATAACCCAGACCTGTTTTTGAAGATTTTTCCATACCAATCAGTTTTCCACAATTAGCCCCTGTCCCGACACCCTTTGAGCCTATCTCGAATTCGTTTTTAGCTTCAGAAGATGCGAAGTATCCTTCATTACTACCTGGTCTGATCTGAGAGTGCTTATAGTTTAAATCATAGATCACAGCTGAAGGCACAATAGGTATTTTAGCAGTATCGGTTTTATAACCTATATCCTTTTCTTCTAAGTATTTCATTACCCCTTCAGCAGCAGCTAACCCGAAGGCACTACCTCCTGTTAATAAGACTGCATTAATTTGATTCATATTTGTAGAAGGATCGAGCAAGGCCAATTCTCTACTGCCCGGTCCACCCCCTCTTACACTAACAGAACCTAAAAGGGGTTGTTCAAATAGGACCACAGTACAGCCTGTTCCGGCTGATTGATCTGTATAGTTTCCCACCCTTACTTCGGGAAAATTATTAAATTTAACTAACATCCAGATCCCTCCTATTAGTCTTGCGCTAATTCTTGGACTGCAGAAGCGATAATCAGAGTATTTTTATGCAGGCTATCTAAATTAATATATTCATCCTTTTGATGGGCCAGTTCTTCTTCACCGGGGAAAAGTGATCCAAAAGCAACTCCTTTTTTAACTGCTCTGGCATAAGTTCCTCCTCCAATAGCAATCGGTTCACTTTTATTATCACCTGAAATCTCTCTATATACTTTCATTAAAGTCTGAACCAGAGGGTCATCTTTCGGCACATAAAGCGGTTTTTGGAAATTCTTCATTTCGAGATATACGTCATATTGATCAATAGAATCTTTAATTGCCTCCACTACATCTTCTTTTTTCATGGTAACAGGATATCGGATATTAATGGTAGTTTTAATTACGCCTTCTCTATAGTTTATTTGCCCGACATTAAAAACCAATTTCCCTGAAACCTGATCTGAAAAATCACAGCCTATGTTTTCTCCATAATAGTTCATACCAATCTTGTTATTATAGAAATCCACAAATTCACCCAAGTTTATCTTGTCTAACTTTTGTAAAAATTTGATCATAATTGAAATTGCATTAACTCCCTTATCAGGTCGACTACCATGGGCAGATACACCGCTGCTTATCAGTTTAAACCTCTTATTTTTTAAGGACTCCATCTCTAGTTCAAGATTATTTTCATTTTGGAATTCATATAATTTTTTTTCAAGGGTTTTACCATGTTCTGTTCGCATTAAAAGTTCACAACTGTCAGGCACCATATTAGGAGCATTTCCACCTTTTAAAGACAGTACTTCATATTTGAAATTAGAGCGGTTGTCAGTAACTCTATCATCTTCATTAAGTTCATAATTTAAATCAAATATCAATATTCCCTTTTCAGCATGGATTACTGGATATCCCGCATCTGGGCTAAATGCAATATCCGGCTGTTCTTCTTTTTTAAAATAATACTTTAGACCCTCCCAACCGCTTTCTTCATCTGTACCAACAATCAGGCGCACCCGTTTATTAAGTTTTACTTCACTTTCTTTTATGGCCTTTAGGGCATAAAGTGAAGCCACGGCTGGACCCTTGTCATCTATTGTCCCTCTCCCGTACATCTTATTATCATGAATCTCGGCTGCATAGGGTGGGTATTTCCAGTTCGAACCCTCAGGAACAACATCTAGATGACATAGTAAAGCCAGCAACTCATCTCCCTTGCCTATTTCCACATGACCAGCATAACCATCTACATTTTTTGTCTTTAAACCCAGTTGTTCGGCAGTTTTTAAAAACTCATGGAGAGTCTCATTAATACCTTCACCAAAAGGCATACCTTCTTTTGCTTTTGCTTCTACACTTTTTATCTTAATTAATTTTTGTAAAGTTTGTACAGTATCTTTTTGAAAACTGTCCACAATATCCTTTAAATTATTATTCATCCTTATTTCCTCCTCTTTTTATTATATTAACCATTATTAATCCTGTGATGGGAACTAAAATTGGAAAAAACGTATATTTAAAGTACTGAAGGGTTGGAACTCCCAGGATCCCAACCATCATTAAAGCGTTAATATTCCAAGGTATTAAGGGTGATAAGATCAGGCCTGAATCACCCAAGGATCTTCCCAATATGCTGCGTGGTACTTTTAACTCATCATATTTTTCAGCCAGCATCTTACCCGGCAAAAATACTGCCAGAAGTTGATTACAGCTTAATATAGCTGATATGAAAGAAGAAATCATCGTTACTGAAATAAGTTGACTCTCGTTGTGAATAGCTTTGATAATTTTATTTAAAATAGTATTCAATATACCCAACCTTTCCAATAACCCTCCTAAAACAACAGCTAAAATGATCAGGGCTATCAGATCAAACATGCTTTCTAAGCCACCCCTTGTTAAAAGTTCATTTAACAATTCAAGTTTTGTATTACCCAAAGCACCTCTATAGATAGTATTTAAAATAGCTTTGATCGATAGGCCGCTAAAAAAATATGTTATAACAGAGCTTATTAAGAGATTGATCATTAGATTAAGAATAGTTGGTATTTTTTTAACAGCTAAGATTATAACCAACAGGGGGGGGATCAGCATTAAAATTGAGATCAAATAATTTTCAACCAAACCATTTAATAAAATACTGATCTCAGCTGTATCATAGATGAAGCCATTATAGCTGAAACCCAGTATTAAATAGATAATTATTGATAGTGCATAAGGAAGCCAAAAGGTCTTCAACATTTCTTTTATCATCTTATGCAAATCACTTCCTGCGCTGTGGGCGGTTATGATCGCAATCGAAGATAGGGGTGACATTCTATCACCAACATAGGCTCCCGAAATTATTGAACCAGCTGCCAGGGGTAGGGAAACACCCATACCTTGCGCAATACTGATTAAAGCCAGACCAACAGTACTGACTGTTCCAAAGGCAGTTCCAATAGAAATAGAAACAAAAGAAGCAAAGATAAAACTTATTACATAAAAAAATTGAGGCCGAAGAAACTTAAGCCCATAATAGATCATAGTCGGCACAGTTCCACTTTCGATCCAGATTCCAATAATCATACCAATTAGCATTAATATAATCAAAACATTACCTATTTTAGCAAAACTGGAAAACATCATTGTTTCTAAATCACTGAACTTATATCCCCAAAAAAGAGCTAGAAATATTGTAAATAACAGTTCCATCAAAAGGGGAATATGAATGGGTATGTTTAATACTATAACCGATATGATTAAAAAAAAGGCCATTGATATTACGGGTATAATTGCCTGTTTAAAGCTTAAATTTTTCTTCTGCATAATAAAACACCAAGTTTTTTTATATTTTAAAAGGATTCTTAATAATTTTAACGAACATATGATATTAATAATGTAATTATATTAGGAGGAGAAATGATGTTTGATATAATTGATCACAAACCACAGCTAAATCCTTTAGCACACCCGATCAAATTGGAAGGGGATTTTGATCATCTTTTAATACTTATCCACGGTTACACAGGTATTCCCAGGGATTTTAATGAACTTGGAAAACTTCTTAATGATAAGTATAATTTTTCTATTATAATTCCGCGTTTACCAGGTCATGGTACTGATTCTAAGGATTTTAGAAAAACTGGTCGAGATGACTGGCTTAGATCTATATATGATTTAATTATTAACATGGAAAAAGACTTTGATAACATTCATTTAATAGGTCTCTCAATGGGGGCCTTAATCGCACTACTATCATCTATACACTTTAATATAAAAAGCCTACTATTAATTTCACCGGCCCTTTATTCAAAAAATAAAAATATTATATTCAGCCATATATTAAAATATGTAAGACCCAGCATAGATTACAACCAAGAAATTGATAGTTCTATAAAAAATCCTGACCTTATTGATTTATACGAAAATTATAATCGTTATGAATATACTGCCCAGTTAGCCGAGCTTCATAAGTTAATGCTTGAATGCCGCCGCAAGATTAAAAAGGTAGACACAAAAATTAAAATTATACATTCTAAAAAAGATGAACTGATCCCTCTTAAATCTGCCTATAAGATCTATGAAAACGTAAAATCAAAAGATAAAGATATTACTATATTTGACGATTCACCTCATGTTATTAACTATGGACCCGAAAAAGAAAGACTGTTTAAAGAGGCCGTAGAATTTTTTGATTAATTTAACTGCTTTCTATTTCAAGCAGCATCTTCTTTCTCCATTTTCCTCCCGTGTATTTGCCAATCGAACCATCTGATTTTATTACACGGTGACAGGGAATAATTATAGGAATCTTATTCTTGCTGAGGGCAGTGCCAACTGCCCGATAAGCATTTGGATAACCACTTCTTTTAGCCAGCTCCTTATATGAAATAGTTTGACCGTATTTTACTCCTAATAGATTAGTATAAACATTTTTTTGTAGACGGGAACCTTCAATTTTGATAGGAACTGTAATGTTTTTTCTCTGTCCCGATAAATATTCCTTAAGCTGTTCTTTTATCAATTCAGTCTTTTTTAAATATTGAGGTTCTATGTCATTTTCATTTTGATCAGTTAAATATCTAATTGATATTAACTTATCATCTTTGATTGTTAATTGCAATACTCCGAGCCTTGTTTTCATATAGTCTATATATTTTTTCATTTTGAACCCTTCATTTTATTTTAATAATTGAGTTTAAAACAACTAGATAATTAAAAACAATTTAAAAATTATATTCTAGTTTTAAATTTAAAATTTGGCATTACCCGGTGTGCGAGGGAAAGGAATTATATCTCTAATATTTTTTATCCCAGAGATATACATGAGAATCCTTTCAAAACCTAATCCAAAACCAGAATGGGGAACAGTACCGAACTCCCTTAATTCTAAAAACCATTCGTATTTTTCTATATTCATATTTTCTTCTTCCATTCGTTTCTTTAATACATCATATCTCTCTTCCCTCTGACTACCCCCGATTATTTCACCAACTTCAGGTACCAGACAATCAACAGCAGCAACAGTTTGATTATCATCATTTAATCTCATGTAAAAAGCCTTAATTCCCACAGGATAATCGGTAACTAAAACCGGTTTCTTAAAATGGTTTTCTGTTAGATACCGCTCATGCTCAGTCTGTAAATCCATACCCCATTTTACCGGAAATTCAAAAGACTGATCAGCTTTTTTTAAGATATTAACTGCTTTAGTATATGTTATCCGAGCGAAGGTAGCATTTATTATCTTTTCTAAAGTTTCCTTTCTACCTTTTTCAATATTTTGATCAAAAAATTCCATCTCTTCTTTAGCTTCTTCTAGGGCATATTTAAAGAGGTATTTGATAAAATCTTCTATTAAATCCATCATCTCTTCTAGATTGCAGAAAGCCATTTCAGGTTCGATCATCCAAAATTCTGAAGCATGACGCGATGTATTGGAATTCTCTGCTCTAAAGGTAGGGCCAAATGTATAGACATCCCCTAACGCTGTTGCCATTACCTCTGCTTCCAGTTGACCACTGACAGTTAAACCGGTTTTTTCACCGAAAAAATCGGCTTTATAATCAGTTATATTGTTATCATCTTTTTCAATATTATCCAAATCTAAGGTTGTAACCTTAAACATCTCACCAGCCCCTTCTGCATCACTGGCTGTTATAATAGGGGCATTTATATATTGAAAACCTCTTTTTTGATAATATTGATGAATGGCATAGGCAATTTTATTTCTAAACCTGTTAACCGTACTAAATGTCTTTGTTCTGGGCCTTAAGTGAGCAATTTCTCTTAAAAATTCAAAACTGTGCTCCTTTTTCTGCAAAATATAATTCTCAGGAGCAGGCCCAATTATATCAATTTCTTCTGCTTTCATTTCAATATTTTGCTCACGGTTGGGTACATCTTCTAAATATCCTTTTATTCTGAGACTAGCACCTCTATTAATATCTTCTAAATTAAACTTTTCTGGACTCAAAATAACGATCTGCAGGTTCTTGACAGATGATCCGTCATTAAGTTCTAAAAATGCTATGTTTTTTGAAACTCGTTTAGTTTTTACCCAGCCTAATACTATTATATCTTGATAGGAATCAATCTTTTTGTTTAAAATATTTTTAATCTTCTTTTTTTTGAAATAATCCATATTTTTTTAAAACCTCCTGATAAATAAAATATAATAAGTGTATAATTTTTTATATATATTCTTTAAATTAGGCAAAAAACCTTTTAAAAAAGACAAAAAAAATAGGGACAAGTATATCCTCATCCCGTTTTATCAATACCACAATAAATCTTCTCCTGTAGATACTGCAACCAAACCTTTTTTAATTAAACTTTTTACTTCTTCTTTTTTTCTGATCAAACCCCCAGCGATGAATGGTATATCCATCTCCGTACTCAATTCATTAATGAAATAAGGTGCCATCAATCCTGGTAATATTTCGACAGCGTCAGGCCTTACCTTTTTCAAACCTTTTATCCCTTTTTTGATTGTACCAGAATCCAATACAAATATTCTTTGTATAGTGAGCAGATCTTCTTTTTTGGCCGACTCTATTAGATACCTATGAGTTGTTATAATACCATCACAAAGTTCATTTAAAGACAGATAACGTATTGCTTCCTGATCTGATTTCATTCCCTCCATCAAATCAAGGTGCAAAAAAAGCTTTTTTTCATGTTCTCTACACCTTTCCGCATATGATGTAAGAGCGTTCAGTCGGGCGTTGAGTAAAAAGACTGCCTTTACTCTGCTGTATAGGGCTTTTTCTAATTTGGAATCATCACTTATGCCGGCAATAACTTTGAAGTCTGCTAAATATTCTGCGAGATTTATCGTCAATGTATTAAACCTCACTTTCTTTTTTTATATTTCTGGTTGCAACCACATCTACTCCTGTATTTAAAATATTTTCAATCAAAATATCACCTATTTCAATAGGTGCTTTTACAGTTTTTTCTGCTATAAAATTCATTGCTTTAATTAAATCAGATTTAGGGATTGGAGCAGCTGTTTTAACAGGTACAAGAGGAAATTCACCATCTTCAACTTTAACTGTTGTTGGTAAGATTCTAGTAGGGTTTTTAAATTCATTGATTGCATATTCTTTACCGGTTGGACATTCATATCCATATATATCTGTTATTTTATCCCCCTCTGTTTTAATAGTTACCTGACATCCTTTTGGGCAACCAGTACATATTATATCATGTTCTTCCATTTTTTTCACCTACTTTTTCAACAATAGAAAGCTTTATTTCTTCCATATTCTTTTTTATTAAAGCAACTGGAAGGTTCACAGTAACCATTTCACCCGGCATAACTATTTTTTTATCATAACTAAGCATGCTTTTTTCATTATGACTAAAAACTATTTTCACATTTTCCATAGGTTTTTCTACTCTTAAATAAATTTTTATAAACTTTTTATCTTTAAACTTATATTCAATTTTCTGCGGAACTGTATAAGTTAAATTTTTGTTCGGTGTTATCTTAATAGGCAAATCTCTTTTCTCTTGGTTTTTATTGAGATATTCTGCCGCAGACCTACCGGCAATTTCCGCTTCTTCAGATACCCAATCAACTAGATCATGAACATGCAGCACATTGCCACACGCATAAACACCTTTAAGTTCAGTTTCTCTATTTTCATTGACATAGACTCCTCCTGTTGCAGGATGTAATTTAAGATTCATGGCCTTACTTAATTCATTTTCAGGGATAAGACCAACAGATAAAAGCAAAGTATCACAATTAATCCATTTTTGAGTACCTTTAATAGGATTAAAATCCTTATCAACCTTTGATATTTCAACTCTTTTTAACCTCTTTTTACCCTCAATGCGGGTAATGGTATGCTGAAGTTTGAGGGGTATATCAAAATCATCCAAACACTGCACCTTATTTCTAACCAAGCCGGAGGAAAATGGCATAATCTCTAAAACTGCTTTAACATCCGCCCCCTCTAGTTTCATCCTGCGGGCCATTATTAGTCCTATATCACCTGAACCAAGAATCATTACTTCTTTTCCAGGTATAAAGCCTTCAATATTAGTATATCTTTGGGCGGTTCCAGCCGAAAGTATTCCAGCCGGTCTATCACCCGGAATTTGAATTTTTTCTCTTGTCCTTTCTCGACAGCCCATTGCAAGTATGATGGTTTCAGCCTTAATTTTTAATACTCCTTTAGTTTTATTTAAAGCAGTAATTAGCTTATCCTGATTAATATTTAAAACCATCGTTTCTGTTAAAACTTCTATACCGGCTTGATCTATATCCCGCATAAATCTATCAGCATATTCAGGGCCTGTTAACTCCTCTCCAAAATATTCTAAACCAAAGCCGTTATGGATACATTGTGGTAATATTCCGCCCAAATATTTATCCCGTTCTAAAATAATTATATCATCAATTCCATTTTTAGAAGCCTCTAAAGCTGCAGCTAAACCAGCTGGTCCTGCCCCTACAACAACCATTTTATGCTTTGTCATTTACTGATCACCTGCTCTTTTATCTTCTTTTATTTTCTCTAAGATTAACTGTTTGGATCTTGCCCGTAAAATTTGAGATCCGCTGCCTTTTTTGCTTACCTCTAAGGGGTCTATATTGAGTTGATCTGCTAAAATCTGCAGGAGGCGGGGTCCGCAGAAACCAGCTTGGCAGCGCCCAGAACTTGCCCTTGTTCTTCTTTTAATAGCATCTATTGTTTGAGCAGGCACTGGTGCATTAATAGCATCGATTATCTCACCCCGACTAACATGTTCACAACGGCAGATTATCTCTCCGTAGTCTTCATGTTTTTCAACAATCTTCTGCCAGTCATCTAACTTACCTTTATCTTCATATTCATAATAATGTGGTAATTTTGAATTCTTTTCCTTGAAATCTTTTTTCAGCTGCAGTTCATAATTTTCTCTAAGACTATAATTTTTAAACATCTCAACAACCATATCTGAAATGGCTGGAGCTGAACTAAGTCCAGGGGACTGAATTCCAATAATATTTATTAAACCAACTAGATTTTCAGAAAAATCTATATGAAAATCTTCTGAGGACAGAGCTGCTCTTAAACCAGAAAAAGAAGTTATTACACCTTTCTCAGGAATCTCAGGGATAAGCCTTTTTGCCCCATTTAAAACTTTATTTAACCCCTTAGATGTAGTAGAAAGGTCATCCTTATCATCAATAGTATTTGCATTTGGCCCGATTAGTATATTGCCATGTACAGTTGGTAAAACTAATATACCCTTTGACTTTTTGGTCGGCATAGGAAAAAGTATATGATTAACCAAATCACCATATTCTTTATCAAAAAGATGATATTCTCCTTTGCGTGGCTTAATTTTGAAGTTGTCCTCTGCCATCCGGGCAATTTTATCAGAATATAATCCAGCCGCATTGATCACGAAATCTCCCTTGATTTCTCCCTGATTTGTTTTTACCCCTTTGATTTGTCCATCATCAGAAATTAGGTCATTAACCTCTGTATTTAATAAAAGTTGAACTCCATTTATTACAGCATTATTTGCATATGCTATCGTTAATTCATAAGGAGAAATGATGGCTGCCCCTGGGGCATAAAGAGCGTATTTTGCTTTCTTATTTATATTAGGTTCCTGGGAAATAAGCTGCTTTTGTCCTATTATTTCAAGATCACCTAAACCATTTTTTTCACCATTTTCTTTCTTTTTCTTTAGTTCTTTTAGATCCTGTTCATTAAAACCGACTACATAAGAACCTATTCTCTTAAAAGGTACCTTTAAATCTGCACAAAGCTTATCAAAAACTGGGTTAGATTTCACATTTAGTTTGCCCTTTAAAGTATCAAAATCAGCATTATAGCCGGCATGTATGATACCTGAGTTTGCCTTACTGGTTCCATTGGCAACATCTGCAGTTTTTTCTAATAAGACAATATCAATCTCATATCTGGAAAGTTCTCTCGCAATTGCAGTTCCGATCACACCTGCTCCGATTATAATAATGCGCATCATACCATCTCCTCAGTCTTTTTTATCTATTTTAAAAGTTTTAAGGCATTCTCAGTGTGGTTGGTTATTATACCGTCAACTCCATAGTAAGCCATTAATTTAATATCTTCTAGATGATCAACTGTATAGACGTTTAACTTTATATCATTTTTGTGAAGTTCATCTACTAATTCTTGATTAACCATTAAATAATAAGGATGTATATATTGAGTATTCAAGTTTTTTAGATATTGAACTACTTGATAGGGCTTTGCAAAAAACAGAGGAGCAATTTTAAGATTACTATTTATATTTTTTGTGATTACTAATGATTCGTGGTTATAGGAAGAAATTATTATTTTTTCTTCTAAATCATATTTTTTTACTTTTTCAATTACTTTTTTTTCGATGCCTTGATTTATATTATATCCTTTTTTTATTTCAATATTTATTAAGGAAAAGTCCTTTGTTATCTGTAAAGCCTCTGATAAAGATAGTATCTCCTCACCTTTAAATTTTTTTCCATAATAACTACCAAAGTCAAATTTTTTAAGTTCTTTTACGGTATAGTCTTTGATAAAACCCTTACCATTTGAGACTCTATCTATTTGTGGATCATGGATTACAACTGCCTCTTTGTCTTTGGTTAAATGAACATCAAATTCAACTCCATTGGCCCCATCTTCTTTTGCTTGTAAAAAGGCTGCTTTTGTATTTTCAGGCGTTTTATTTGCTGAGCCCCGATGTGCGATAATCTTTATATCCACCTTTTTCACTCCTTAAGTAAATATTTCAATTCTGCAATATCCTTTAGAACAAAATCTGGTTTTATAGTTGAACTTTTTAAATCAGATCTTTTAGTCTCCCCACTCAAAACCAAAATACTATTTATTTTACTATCTTCGGCCATCTTAATATCTGTATATAATCGGTCACCCACCATTGTAATACCTCTTTTATCTGCATCAAATTTTTCTGAAATATAATTTATCATCTCTACATTGGGCTTCCCTATAACCTTTGGTATCTGACCGGTTGATGTTTTTAATAGACTCGTTATGGCACCACAATCAGGCATGGACCTACCTTTCTCTAAAGGGCAAACTTGATCCGGGTTAGTTGCAAAATATTTAACCCCGCTGTTGATTAAATAATGGGCATCCCATAGTTTTTGATAGGTTAAACTTGTATCAAAACCAAGTACTAAAAAATCTACATTTTTTCTGCTATTTACAACCTCAAACCCATAGTTTTCAAAAACATCTTTTAAAGATTGAGTACCCACCACATATACCCTATTTTCATCTTCGCTCTTAATTTTTTTTATATGACCAGCTGTTACCTCTCCTGCATTAACAATTTTTTTTAACTCTGTTTTAATACCTAAATTTGCAAGTTTGGCTTTATAATCCTCTGAGTTTTTTGAAGAGTTATTAGTTAAAAATATGTAGTTAATATATTTTTTATCCAAGACATCAAGCAGATCAACCACACCATCTATTAATTTTTGACCTAGATAAATTGTGCCATCCATATCAAAGATGAAAAGTTTTGTATTTAGAATTTTATCCATCTTAATTCTCCTTATCAATAATTTAGATATTCGATTTCAAAATTTTGAAACTACAAAATTAGATTCAACTAACTTAAAAACAAAAAACCTATTTAATGCATATTTTTACCTACAGTTGTCTCATAGATTTACATTAAATAGGTTCTCTTAACTCTAACCTGACTTTATTAAATTTTTAATTTAGTTTCTTTACAAGAAGTTTTTCAAACTCTTATTATAAATTTCCACAAATCTTGAAAAAATCCTTGTTTAAAGATTGTTAACTTAGAAAAATCTCTTATTTCAATATTTTTATCTTTTCAGGGGTTTATCTATGGATCCATCAGGCAGCATCCGATCTGGATGAGGTTGTCTTTTTTCTTCCATCTGATATCGGACACAAGACTGATAATCCCCCTTACAAAAGTTTTCTATCCACTTTTTTTCTAACTCACCTTGTTCATAATATCTTTTCATTGGACAAACCTGGTACCATTTACAAACCATAATTATCCCTTCTTAAATAAAGATTTCAATAGTTTTAATTCAAGTTTGTTCAAATCAATACAAAATATTTTCTTTTAACTAATTTTATCAAATAAGTTGAATCTATTTTATAATTTGCCATATATATATGATCAAAATTTATTTATTAAACTGAGTTTTTCTAAGGTTATTTCTATTTGGCCAGCAGATTTAGTACTTAAATAAAGCTGAACTCTTGCTAAATGGTCAGCATCCTCAGGTACATCACCAAAAGACCAGCTGATACTCTGCGGATAATTTTTTAATATCGTTTCTGTAAGATTTGCTACATTGGATGATTGAAAAGAGGAATATGTCGAATCAGTCACAGAACCAATGCTCACTTTTTCTGTGTCGGTTACCACTCTTCTTCCCTTGTGATCATAATAGTTAAATTCTTTCTCTGGAAAAAATAGAGTAAGATCTGCTTCTTTTTTTGCTTCTGCAGTACCATGAACTGTAACTAAACTACCGTCTTTAGTCACCCGTTCAATATAAATTACGAATTCCGGTGTTTCAATTTCTTTAATAAAAGAACCCGGGGTTTCTATAGAGTCAGGCATGGTTTTTTTGATGCCGCCTTCAGCAGGTTCAAATCGTGCAATATCACCAACTTTAGGTTCTTCTTCTGGTTCGCTAACACTTATTAATGAAGTATTTTCATCTACAGTCTTAACTGTGATTTGAGCCAGTGTTATCTCAAGCAGTTCCTCTCTATTTTCAATTTCTACTTTACGAATCAACTTGCCTTTTTGCTCTTTTTTTAGACCATCATTAATGCCTTTATCAATGACCAGACTCTGCCCCACCTTTGCCACTACTTCTGCTTCTATCGGCTCGATTTTTGGTAATTTTGCACCCTCTGAAAAACTTTCCTTCTTGTTGACCGTATCTCTTATCAACTCATTAACTGCTGATGTAACTGCATTTCCTGCTGCAGTATCGGCAAAGGCTTCCTCGGAAAAAGATACACCTATTACATCTGAAATTTCCACACCTGTTTCTGTAGCATTGCCGCTGCCTGTAAAATTAGCTAATACATTACCAGAAATTATATCAAGTAATCTTGCAGTTAATTTCACATCAGCTTCAATACCAGAAAAAGTAAGTGGACCAACAGATAGTTCAGCTGATTTCGTTAATTCTATCTTTTCTATATTACCGACTATTAATAGATTGCTTTCCAATAATCTACCCAGCTGGGAAGCAGCAGATAAATCTATTGCTTCACCTGTTTGATAATTCAGCTGTGTTAAAACCTCGTGTACTCTCGATCTATCAACAATATTAGCAACATCTTCCTCGGCTAATTTATCTGTATATTGATTAGTAATCCACTCAATTATTTCTTTTTCTAAGCTTACATCATTTGTCCAGGGTAATCCTTTCGATTCAAAACCAATTACCGCTACATTTTCCGCCTTCGCTTTAAAACCAGCTGTTAATAATATTACAAATACTAAAGAAATAAGTAAAACAATTTTCAAACTTTTTAAACTCGACATTTTCTTGCCTCCCTTGAAAATAAATTAAAATAACTTAATTCCCTTTATTATTGTCAAATCCAATAATATTATTAACTTTTATAAAATTTATATTTTAATATCTGCCCAATAAAGAGCCGTTTTTACTGCTTTTTGCCATCCTTTATATCTCTTCTTCCTATCCTTTTCTTTCATATTTGTCTCAAATATTCGAGCTATCTCTCTTTTTTTAATTATTTCATCAAGATTACGCCAAAAATTCGTAGCAAGTCCCGCCAGATAAGCAGCACCTGTTACAGTTGTTTCAGTATTGACCGGTCTTTCTACTTTTGTATTGGTCATATCAGCTAAAAACTGCATCAATAAATTATTTACTGCAGCTCCACCATCTACTTTAACATCTTTTAAATTAAGTTTTGAATCTTTTAACATTGCTTCAATTAGATCCTTACTTTGATAGACTAAAGCTTCTAAAGTTGCCCTAATAATATGGTTTTTTGAA
>Ga0102928_1000957_pt1 | contig 18417 bp, 15 predicted proteins | sample SalPonR1_B_D1_MG_FD_78504 | JGI IMG/M metagenome (GOLD analysis project Ga0102928, IMG submission 78504) | Salt pond soil microbial communities from South San Francisco under conditions of wetland restoration - Salt Pond MetaG R1_B_D1_MG | ecosystem: Environmental > Aquatic > Marine > Intertidal...
CGAATGGGACCGGCTCGCTGTCCGCGACCGGGTCCGGCCCGACTTCTCGGTGTTCACCGGCAACGATCTCGCCATCGACATGGTGATGTACGGCTCGGACTACCTGCTCGGACTGTCCACCTTCGCGCCCGAGGAGTTCGCCCTCCGCGACCGTCTGTGGGCCGACGGCGACCCCCGCTTCCACGAGCTGAACGACCTGCTCCAGTACCTCGGACACTTCACGTTCCGCTCGCCGGTGCCCGGCTACCGTCACGATGCGGCGATCATGTTCGAGCTGCGCGGCTGGGCGTCGTCGGATGCCACACCGGCGGGTACGCCGCGACGGCCCGACAGCGACCGGGCCATCCTCGCCGACATCCTCGAGCGGCTCGGGGAACTCACGTGACGGGCGAGGCCCCGATCGACCGCGTCCGTTGGACCCAGGTGAAGAAACTCGACACGGTCGACGCCTTCCGCTCCCATGTCGCGCAGCTGGGTGTGGAGATCCCCGTCGACGACCAGGTCGATCCCGACGGGTGTCTCGCCGGTCCTGTGGAGATCGCCGACGGCGGCGGCACCACCCTCACGGCACCGAACCGCTTCGCCGTGCTTCCCATGGAGGGGTGGGACGGAACCGACGACGGCCGCCCCACGGATCTCGTCCGCCGGCGGTGGACGCGGTTCGCCGACAGCGGGTGCGGTCTGGTCTGGGGCGAGGCGACCGCCGTACGGCCCGACGGCCGCGCCAACCCGCACCAACTGGTCCTCGACGACACCACCGTGGACGACATCGCCGCGCTGCGGTCGCTGCTGCAGCCCGATCAGGTGGCGGGACTGCAGCTCACCCATTCCGGCCGATGGTCGCGTCCCGACGGGACGCCGCACCCACGCACGGCGTACCGGCATCCGGTGCTCGATGCGAGGGTGCACGCGGGCGACGAGGCGCTGTTCACCGACGACGAACTCGACGATCTGGCGGATCGGTACGTGAGCGCCGCAGTGCTCGCTGCACAGGCGGGATTCGACTTCGTCGACGTCAAGCACTGCCACGGTTACCTCCTGCACGAACTGCTCACCGGCTACGAGCGCAGCGGACGCTACGGCGGCGACCTCGACGGCCGGACCCGCTTCCTGCGCACCGTCGTCGACGGCATCCGTCGTCGTGCGCCGGGGCTCGCCGTCGCCGTGCGGCTGTCGGCGTTCGATCTGATGCCGTACGCCGCCGGGCCGGGCGGTGTGGGCGTCGCCGCCGCGTCGCCAGGCCGCAACGGCTACCACCACGCCTTCGGCGGCGACGAGACCGGCACGGGCATCGACCTGACCGAGACCCATGCGCTCTTCGACGTGTTCGCCCGACTCGGGATCGGTCTGGTGAGCACCACGGCGGGCAGCCCCTACTACAACCCACACATCCAGCGGCCGGCCTACTTCCCGCCGTCGGACGGCTACCAGCCTCCGGAAGACCCGCTGGTGGGGGTCGCCCGACAGCTCGCCGTCACCGCAGAGCTGAACGCCGCGCACCCGGGGATCACGATCATCGGGTCGGGATACTCCTACCTGCAGGACTGGTTGCCGAACGTCGCCCAGGCAGTGGTCGACGGGGGAGGAGCCGACATGGTGGGGCTCGGGCGGATGGTGCTGTCGTACCCCGACCTGGCGGCCGACGTGCTGGCGGGACGTGGCCTCGACCGGCGTCTGGTCTGCCGCACGTTCAGCGACTGCACCACGGCGCCCCGCAACGGTCTGGTGTCGGGCTGCTACCCGCTCGACCCGTTCTACAAGGCCCATCCGCAACGGGTGGAGCTCACGGCGGCGAAGCAGGCTGCGAAGGTCCGGCTCCGATGACCGAGCGCAGTGTCGGAGCCCAGAGTGGAACCAGAGCACGGAATCGGGTCGCGAGGCCCTGGCGGGCGATGCACCGGCTGGCAGACTGAAGATCGGAGAAAGGAAGGTCATCGTGTCGACGGCCATCTCGATCGATCACGTGGTGAAGACGTTCGGACCGACCCGTGCGCTCGACGGTCTCGACGTCGAGGTGGCCACGGGGGAGGTACACGGTTTCCTCGGGCCGAACTGTGCCGGCAAGTCCGTGACGATCAGGGTGCTGCTCGGCATGCTGCGCGCCGACAGCGGCCGTGCCCGGCTGCTCGGCGGCGACCCGTGGCGGGACGCGGTCGACCTGCACCGACGGCTCGCCTACGTGCCGGGCGACGTCAACCTGTGGCCGAACCTCTCCGGCGGCGAGATCATCGACCTGCTCGCCCGCCTGCGCGGTGGGGTCGACCAGCGCAAGCGCAACGAACTCGTCGAACGCCTCGCGCTCGACCCGCGCAAGAAGGCCCGCACCTACTCCAAGGGAAACCGCCAGAAGGTGGCGTTGGTGGCGGCGTTGTCGTCGAACGCCGAACTGCTGCTGCTCGACGAGCCCACCTCGGGTCTCGACCCGCTGATGGAATCGGTGTTCCAGGACTGCATCCTCGAGGCGACCGGCGAGGGCCGGACCGTGTTCCTGTCGAGTCACATCCTCGCCGAGGTCGAGAAGTTGTGCGATCGGGTCACGATCATCCGCGAGGGCCGGGCCGTGCAGCAGGGATCCCTCGACGAGCTGCGCTACCTCACCCGCACGAGCGTCACGGTGGCCACCGATCGCCCGCTGGAGGGCATGGAGGCCATCGACGGCGTGCACAACGTGGCGAGCGAGGACAGCCACGTCCGTTTCGACGTCGACGGCCACGCTCTCGACGAGGCGATCCGGCACGTGTCGGGGTTCGGGATCCGCTCGCTGGTGAGCCAGCCGCCCACGCTGGAGGAGCTGTTCCTCCGCCACTACGGCGACGAGCTCGACGAGAGCGGCGGCGACCCTCCACCGGACACGTCGCCGTCGGATGGAGGCACCGCCGACCCGGACGATGATCGGCAACCGGACGGAGCGGGACGTTGACCACGCTCGTCCGACCCGACGTCGAATCGGCCGGCACGTCGGCAGCCGGCGATCACCGGTCCGCGTCGTTCACCGGGCTACCGCAGCTGGTCCGTCTCGTGCTGCGCCGCGACCGGGTGCGTCTCGTGCTGTGGGTCGGCGGCATCGTGGGCCTCGTCGTCGCCACGGCGGCGAGCATCGTCGGCCTCTACGACACGCCGGAGGATCTCGAACGGTACGCGCGTCTCGTGCGCGGCAACACCGCCCTGATCGTGCAGGCCGGGCCGGGCTACGGCCTCGACGATCCGACCACGGGCGCCGTGGTGATGAACGAGATGGGGATCTGGACGCTCGTCGCCGCCGCGTTGATGAGCGTGTTCATGGTGGTGCGGCACACCCGCACCGAGGAGGAGACCGAGCGGGCGGAGATGATCCGGGCGCTGCCCGTCGGCCGTCACGCCCAACTCGCGGCGGCGATGATCGGTGTGACGATCGCCAACGTGCTGGTGGCGACCGGTGTGGCGATCTCCCTGATGGCGTACGACCTCGCCGCCGCCGGATCCGTGGCGTACTCGCTGTCACTCATCGGAGTGGGGTCGGTGTTCGCCGGTGGAGCGGCCGTCGCCAGCCAGGTGGCCAGCGGATCCCGCACCGCACTGGCGCTCGGCGGCGCGGCGATCGCCGCGTCGTTCGTGCTGCGTGCGATCGGCGACGTGAACGAGAGCGTGCTCACCTGGCTGTCGCCGCTCGGCTGGGGGCAGGGCATCCGCGCCTACGCCGACGAACGCTGGTGGGTGCTGGTGCTGCCGGTGCTCGCCACGGTCGGCCTTCTCGCTGCCGCCGTCGGGCTGCAGGCGCGCCGTGACCTGGGGGCCGGGCTCCTCCCGGAACGGGCCGGACCGTCGGTGGCCGCCCCGAGGTTGTCGACACCGGGTGCGCTCGCCTGGCGGCTGCAGCGCGGCGCGATGTTCGGCTGGATGACCGGGATCGGGCTGCTCGCGTTCTTCTACGGCATCGTGGCCGACCAGGCCGAGTCGATCCTGGAGGACAATCCGGAGATGGAGGACTTCCTCGCCCAACTGGGTGAGGGCTCGATCCTCGATGCGTTCCTCTCCACGGCCGTGCTCATGCTCGCGCTGATCGCCACCGGCTTCACCATCGCCTCGGTGCTCCGCCTGCGTTCCGAGGAGCTGGCCGGTCGGGTGGAGCCGGTGCTGGCCACGCCCACGCCCCGGTGGCGGTGGGCGGTCAGCCATCTTGCGGTGGCGGTTGCCGGCACGGTGGTGTTGATGCTGGTCACCGGGGCTCTCACGGGTCTGGGGTTGGCGCTCGCGTCCGGTGACACGTCGACGTTCTGGCCGATCGTGGGTGCCTCGTCGGCGATGGTGCCGGCGATGCTCGTACTCGCCGGCGTGGCGCTGCTGTCGTACGGGGTCTCGCCGCGATGGGCGCTGGTCTCCTGGGGCGGTTTCGCGTACACGCTCGTGATCGGGTTGCTCGGCTCCGCCCTCGACCTGCCGCAGTGGGCCCTGAACGTGTCGCCCTTCACCCATGTCCCGGCGATGCCCGCAGCCGGGTTCACGTGGACGCCGATGGTCGTCCTGCTCACGGTGGCGGTGCTGCTCGGGGCCGCCGGTGTGCGTGCGTTCGAACGCCGCGACATCTCCTGACAGTCGATCGGTACCGACCACACCGTTGCCCACGGCGAACGTTGCATCCGGTGTCGGACACCGGATGCAACATCTCGATACTGGCCGGTCAGTCGGCGAGTTCTTCGGTGAAGTCGGCGATCAGGTCGGCGATCTCGGCGGCGTGGGTGTGCTCGTGCATCGAGTGCTCGCCGCCCTCCACCACCACCAGCCGGGCGTGCGGCATCTTGCGCTCGAGGTACTGCCCGGCGCCGGTGTACTCGGGGCGGTCGGCGCTGCCGGCGAGCACGAGCGTGGGTGTCTGCATGTCGGCGAGGTGGTCCATCACCACCGAGTCCTCCTGCAGGTTGAGCGTGGTCACCTGTTCGGGGACGCCGAAACGGTGGGCGTTGCGCCGTGAACGTTCGTTCCACTGCTCGCGCTTGTCGGGGTCGCGGTAGCCGGGGCCGGTGTTGAGCACCACGATGCCCCGTGCCACGCCGGGCCGGGTGGCGGCGTGGGCGAGGGCGAGGTAGCCGCCGAGCGAGTGGCCCACGAGCACGGCGGGCCCGTCGAGCGTGGCGAGCACGTCGTCGAGGTCGTCGAGTGCCCGGTCGCGGGTGTACTCGGCGGGGTCCTCGGGCACGGGGGAGTCGCCGTGGCCGAGCAGGTCGACGGCGACCACGGTGTGGCGGTCGGTGAGCTCGTCCATGCACTCGCTCCACGTGGCCGCCGAGGTGCCGAGACCGTGGAGGAACACGATCGGCGATCCGGTGCCCCGCCGGATGATGTGGAGCCGTGTTCCGCTCACTCGCCGTACTCGTGCTCGGGAGCCGGGTACACGCCCGCCTCGACGTCTTCGCGGTAGGCGACCGCGGCGTCGTGCAGCGTCTGGCCGATGTGGGCGTACTGCTGCACGAACCGGGGGATCCGGCCCCGGGTGAAGCCGGCCCAGTCGCTCCACACGAGGAGCTGGCCGTCGCAGTGGGGGCCGGCGCCGACGGAGATGGTGGGGATCGACAGCTTCTCGGTGACCTTGCGGGCGATTCCCGACGGCACCATCTCGAGCACGACGGCGAAGGCGCCGGCCTCTTCCACGGCATGGGCGTCGGCGAGCAGTTGGGGTGCCCCTTCGCCACGGCCCTGGATGATGTGACCGCCGAGGCCGTGCTCGCTCTGCGGAGTGAAACCGATGTGCGCCATCACGGGGATGCCGGCACGGACGATCCGCTTGATCTGCTTGGCGCTGCGGACGCCGCCCTCCAGCTTCACGGCGTGCGCCCCGGTCTCCTTCATGAACCGGATGGCGGTGCCGAGTGCCTCGTCGGGGCCGTTCTCGTACGACCCGAACGGCATGTCGGCGATCACCAGCGCCCGCTTGGCGCCGCGCACGACCGCTGCGGTGAGGGGGATGAGTTCGTCGACGGTGACGGGAATGGTGGTGTCGTACCCGAACACGGTGTTGCCGGCGGAGTCGCCCACCAGCAGGAAGTCGATACCGGCGTCGTCGAAGACCGACGCCGACAGGAAGTCGTAGCTGGTGAGCCCGGTGATCTTGATGCCCTGCTGCTTCGCCCGCTGGAAGTGGCGTGTGCGCACCCGCTTGAGTGCAGGATCGGTGCTGTCGGATCCGTAGGGCCGCTGTTCGTCGGTCACGAGACCCACCGTAGACGGTCGGTCGTCGTGCTCCCAGGAGACGTGTTCCCGGCGAGGTCAGAGACGGCCGGCAGCCCGGGCGGCTTCCTCGGCGGCAGTGAGCTGGGCGTCCACGATGGTGAGGCCGTTGCGCCAGAAGTCGGGGTCGCCCAGGTCGCAGTCGACGATCCGGGCGAGGTCCTCCGGCCGCTGCGAGCCGCCGGCGCGGAGCAGGTCGAGATAGGCGGGGACGAACGCGTCGCCTTCCTGCTGGTACCGGGCGTAGACGGACAGCGCGAGAAGCTGGCCGTAGGCGTAGGCGTAGACGTAGCCCGGTGTGCCCATGAAGTGCGGGACGTAGCTCCACCAGGTGCGGTAGCCCTCGGTGACCTCCACCGAGTCGCCCAGCATGGCCTCCTGGCTCTCGGCCCAGAGCTCGCCGAACCGGTCGACGCTGAGTTCGCCCTCGGTGCGGCGGGCCGTGTGACAGGCGTGTTCGAACCGGTTCATCGCGATCTGGCGGAACACGGTGGCGATCGAGTCCTCGAGGGACGACGCCAGGAGGGCGAAGCGCTCGTTGGGGTCGTCGATCATCGTGAGCAGGCGGTTGCTGGTGACGGTCTCGCCGAACACCGACGCGGTCTCGGCGAGGGTGATCGGGGTCGACTGGTGGAAGATGCCCTGCTCGCGGGCGAGGTGGAAGTGGACGCCGTGGCCGAGCTCGTGGGCGAGGGTGGCGACGTCGCGGGTCTTGCCCGTCCAGTTGAGGAGCACGTACGGGTGATGGTCCGGGCTCACCGGCGCGGCGAAGGCTCCGCCTCGCTTGCCGGGCCGCAGCGGTGCGTCGATCCAGCCCTCGTCGATGAACCGGTCGACGATGTCGGCGAGCTCGGGGCTGAACGAGGCGTAGGCGTCACGGACGATGCGGGTGCCCTCCGACCATCCGATGGTGCGGTCGGCGGTGGCGACGGATGCCATCCGGTCGTAGTCGGCGAGCCGGTCGACGCCGAGCACCTGCGCCTTGAGGCGGTACCAGCGTTGGGCGATGGAGTAGTTGTCGACCACGGCGTCGACGAGGGCCTGGACCGATTCGTCGGAGGCCTCGTTGGAGAGGTTGCGCGACGACACCCACGTGTCGTAGTTGCGGAGGCGGTCGTCGACCGCCTTGTCGAGCAGGAGGGTGTTGAACACGAAGGCGCGGGTGCGCAGGCCGGGGCGGAGCCCCTCGGTGACCGCCTCGGCGACGTGGCGCCGCACGTCGCGGTCGTGGTGTTGCAGCATGGACAGTGCCTGGTCGAGCGGGAGGCCGTTGCCGCCGAGGTCGTCCGACAGGTCGACGGTGACCGACGAGGTCAGCTCGTCGAAGAGGCGGACCCATGCCGCCGAGCCGGTCTGGGCCTTCTCGGCCAGGATCGTCTCCTCCGGCTCCGACAGCAGGTGGGGCCGGGTGAGGCGGAGCTGTTCGAGGTGGTGGCGGCAGAACTCGAGCCGGTCGTCGGCCAGGACGGCGTCGGCGTGGCCGTCGTCGGCCGCAGCCCATTCGAGTTCGAGGAAGATCAGCTTGGTGGCGATCGCCGTGGAGCGTTCCTGGGCGGCGGCCATGGCGGCGCCGCGCTCGGGGTCGGCGGTGTCGGTGCTGAAGGCCAGCATGGCGTGGTAGGCGGCTCGGGCCACGAGATCCTCGATCTCGGCCACGGTGCGCATCGCGTCGGCGAGGGCGCCGGCATCGAGCTGGGCGACCGTCCCGCGCAGGGCGGTCAGGTCGTCGGCGAGGGCGGTGGCCCGCTCGAAGAGCTGGTCGGGGGTGGCGCCGTCGGGGAGGATCGTGTCGATGTCCCAGGCGACGTCGGCGGCGGTGAGATCGGCGGTGGTGGAGTCGTGGGCGTCGGCGGTGGTCGGTGACGTCATGCCCCGAGTCTGCCCGACGATCGCCCTCCCGTCTCCCCCCGCCTCATCCGTTTGCGTTGCAGTTTCGTTGGGGGGTCCCGACATTTTCGTCACGCAAACGGGGAGGTGGTTGGTCCCTCGGTCGTTTGCGTTGCAGGTTTGTTGGGGCGTCCCAAACTTTTCGTCACGCAAACGGTGAAGGCGAGGGGGGTCAGCGCAGGACGATGCCGGGGGTGCCGACGGCGGTCCGACCGACGAGCGCCGCCGTGTGGCCCGTGTCGGCAAGCTGGGCCAGCACGTCGGCGGTGGCGGCGGGATCCACGCCGAACACGAGGCCACCGGAGGTCTGGGCGTCGGCGACGAGCAACTGGTGGACGTCGCCGTGGTCGCCGGCGTCGAGGAAGTCGGAACCCCAGGCCAGGTTCCGGCGGCTCCCGCCGGGCAGCACGCCGTCGGCAGCGAGATCGACGGCGCCGTCGAGGAACGGCAGGGCGTCGAACTCGACGGTCACCGAGACCGCTGACTCGAGGGCCATCCGTCCGAGGTGGCCGAGCAGCCCGAACCCGGTCACGTCGGTGCATCCGGTGGCGCCGGCCGCTGCGGCGATGCGGGCCGCGTCGTCGTTGAGCCGGACCATCGACGCAACGGCGGCATCGACCTGGGGCGACGTCGCTCGGCCGGCCTTGATCGCCGTGGTGAGCACGCCGATGCCGAGCGGCTTCGTGAGCACGATGTCCTGCCCGGCGCGCAGCCCTCGGTTGGTCATGATGCGGTCGGGATGCACTTCCCCGGTGACGGCCATGCCGTACTTGGGTTCCGGGTCGTCGATGGTGTGCCCGCCGGCGATCACGAACCCGGCCTGCCGGGCGATGTCCTGGCCGCCTGCGAGCAGCTCACCGAGCAACGAGGTGGGCAGCAGCTCGGTGTTCCAGCCCACGAGGTTGAGTGCGAACAGCGGACGGCCGCCCATGGCATAGACGTCGGAGACGGCGTTGGCGGCCGCGACGCGGCCCCACGTGCGCGCATCGTCGACCACCGGGGTGATGAAATCGGCGGTCGACACGAGGGCGCGCTGGTCGTCGAGCTTCCAGACGGCGGCGTCGTCGCCGCCGTCGGAGCCCACCAGCAGTTCGGCCGGTTGGTCGGGATGCAGGTGACGCACCACGTGCGCCAGCTCGCCCGGAGCGAGCTTGCAGCCTCAACCGGCGCCGTGGCTGAACTGTGTGAGACGGATGCGGTTGCGTTCGTCGCGCTGCTCGTCGTGTGGCTGCATGGTCACCCCCTTCCGTCGGTGACGATGGGATTGCTGTCGACCTCGAGGTCGACCATCAACTCGTTGGCGATGTCCTCCAGCGAGGTGCGCAGGGCCTCGACGTCGGCGCCCGCCGGTAGCTGCAGCAGCGCCGTCGCCACGAACAACGGCTCGGCCGACATCGGTGCCGACGTGGTGGTGGTCTCCAGCTCCTCGATGCTGACACTGCGTTCGGCCAGGGCGCGGGCGATCTCGCTGACGATGCCCGGGCGGTCCTGTCCCACCAGGTGCAGCGTCATCATCGATTCGGAGCGGTCGGGTTCGTCGGGTGCGGCCATGGCGACCGAGACGTCGAGCAGCCCCGACGTGCGCAGGCTCAGGAGTTCGCCGTTGAGTGCATCGACGTGGTGGTCGGCGAGCGTCACCACCACGATGCCCGCGAACTTGCCGGCGAGGCGGGCCATGTGGCTGCGGTCCCAGCTGCCGTCATGGCGGGCGATCGGCTCGGCGAGGGCATCGACGAGCCCGGTCCGGTCGTCGCCGATGACGGTGAGCACGAGGGTCGCCACGGTGTGGAGTCTGGCAGCTGTGGGCGCGGATCGGGCGCGCCCCATACGACGTCTCCGCCGTGCGATCGGTGGGACCCGCCGACTACCTTGCGAAGGAGGCGGCACGAACCACGGTGTCGCGCCCGTATCGATCACTCGCAAGGAGATCCATGACCATCCCCGCATCCAGGTTGGCCGAGCCGACGTTCTGGCACCAGCCGCTCGACGAGCGCATGGCCCAGTTCGCCGAGATCCGTGAGCTGGGGGCCGTCCTGCCGATCGAGTCGCACAACCCGCTGACCGAGACGACCGACGTCTTCCACGCCCTCACCCGGTTCGACGAGGTGGTCGAGGTCAGCAAGCACCCCGACCAGTTCTGCTCGGGGAAGGGCGCCACGTCGATCTTCGACCTGCCGATGGAGCTGCTGGAGTTCTTCGGCGGCTTCATCAACATGGACAACCCGCGCCACGCGCACCAGCGGAGGATCGTGGCGCACAGCTTCACCCCCACGGAACTCGCCGGTGTGCTCGATTCGGTGCAGTCGATCTGCACCGAGGTGATCGACGGGTTCTGCGAGCAGGGCGAGGCCGACCTGGTGGAGGCGCTGTCGCAGCCGTATCCGCTGCTGATCATCTGCGACATGATGGGCATCCCGCGCAGCGAGTTCAAGACCGTGCTCGACGCCACCAACGTCATCCTCGGTGGTGGCGACCCCGAGTTCGTCGGCGAGGGCGACGTGATCGGCAAGCTGCTCGAGGCCGGCATGGCGCTGGCGGGGCTGATGGGCGAGCTGATCGAGGAGCGGCGCAAGAACCCCACGAACGACCTCACGTCGAAGCTGGTGCACCACAACCTCGACGAGGACATGCTCACGCCCGAGGAGATCACGTCGTTCTTCGTCCTGCTGGCGGTGGCGGGCAACGACACCACCCGCAATGCCATCAGCTACGGGGTGCAGCTGCTGTCGCAGAATCCCGATCAGCGGGCGATCTGGCAGGCCGACGTGGAGGGCGTGATGCCCACCGCCGTCGACGAGATCGTGCGCGTGGCCTCACCCGTCACGTTCATGCGCCGCACGGCCACGGGCGACGTCGAGCTCGCCGGCCAGCAGTACCACGAGGGCGACAAGTTCGTGATGTTCTACGGCGCCGCCAACCGTGATCCGCGGGTGTTCGACGATCCGGAGCGCTTCGACGTGTTGCGTCAGCCGAACCCGCACGTGGGCTTCGGCGGTCCGGGCCCGCACTTCTGTCTCGGTGCGCACCTCGCCCGCCGTGAGGTGGCGGTGGTGTTCCGTGAGCTGTTCCGGCGTCTGCCGGACCTGGAGATGGCGGGCCCGCCGGTGCCGCTGGCGTCGAACGGGATCCCGCTCGTCGCCGGCATCAAGCGCATGCCGGTGACCTTCACCCCGTCGCCTCCCTCCGCCTGACTTGCGTTCGTCAGGGGTCAGACCCCCGGCGAACGCCGTTGCGGGAGATCTGCAGCACTGATCCACCGTTCGCCGGGGGTCTGACCCCTGACGAACATGGTGGTCAGGAGCCGAGCTGCTCGAGCATCGCCTTCATCTGGGCGTGGACGGCGTTGATCGCCTGCAGCGGGCGCATCATCACCTTGAACTCGGTGATCCGGCCGTCGTCGTCGCAGGTGATGATGTCGACGCCGTTGGCGTACTTGCCGTCGACGGTCGTCTCGAACTCCAGCATGGCGTGATGGCCCTGCAGGATCTCCTTGACGTAGCGGAACCCGCCACCGGCCGATCCCGAGGAGTTGCCTGATCCGTCGTCGGCGAACGATGCCGAGACCTCACCGTCCTCACCGCCGAGCGTGCCGCCCGCAGCAGTGAGGTAGAGCTTGGTGATCTCCCGGCCCTGCTGGGGCGTGAACACGATGGGGGAGAGGAACACACAGTCCTCGTGGAGGATGGCATCCATGCCGCCCGGCAGCTCGCCACGCAGGTGGCGGTGCCAGTCGGCGATGCAGCGGTCGATGGGTGCGTCGGACTCGGAGGCGGCCATGGCGCGACGGTACCGCCCCGGCACGCTCGCCGCCGGGGTCAGCTCTCGCCGCTGGCCTGGCCCTCGGCGGCCTCGCTGCGCTGTTCGGCGATCTGACGACGTACGTCGTCCATGTCGACGGCGCGGATCTGACCGATCAGATCCTCGAAGGCGTGTGCCGGCAGCGCGCCGGGCTGCGAGAACAGCACGACGTTGTCGCGGATGGCCATGAGCGTGGGGATCGAACGGATGTTGAAGTGGCCGGCCAACTCCTGCTGCTCGTCGGCGTCGACCTTGCCGAACACGATGTCGGTGTGCTCCTGCGAGGCTGCTTCGAAGACGGGGCCGAACTGCTTGCACGGGCCGCACCACTCGGCCCAGAAGTCGACGAACACGGTGTCGTTGTCGTTGATCGTCTGCTCGAAGTTGTCGATGGTCAGTTCCACAGTGGACATTGGGTACTCCTGGGGGTATCGGTTGTACGTGGTGCAACCATGCGACGATCCGTCGCATTCCCGGGCGTCGACCGGCCTGGCGTCGACGAGCGAGACGTTGCATCCGGTGTCTGACACCGGATGCAACGTCAGGAGCGGCGGGTGAGGCGGCGGAGGCGGCCACGGGCCATGGCGACCCACTCGGTCGGCAGCGAGGAGTAGGTGAGGCCGGCGAAGTCGTCCGCCGCCTGGCGGATCACCTCCGCGTGCGACGGGTAGGGATGCACCATCGAGAACATCGATCGCAGGCCGATGCCGTGGTCGATGGCGAGGGTGAAGATCCCGATCATGTCGGCCGCACCGGGACCGGCGACGGCGGCGCGCAGGATCTTGCCGGTGAAGCGCTCGACGTCGACCACCAGTACGCCGTGCACGATGCCGTCGGTGAAGCCGCGGTCGACGTCGTCGTAGCGCACCACCAGCCGGTGCCGGCTCTCGATCTGTTCGACGGCAGCGGTGCTGATCCCCACGGACGCCACCTCCGGCACGCCGTACACGGCGGACGGGATCGCCCCGAGCGACTTCAGCTTGGGGAGCTTGGGCAGTGCGATCGCCCTCACGGTGCGCCGCGCCACGGCTCCTGCGCCGTGGGTGGTCATGGTGTCGCCGGTGACGTCGCCCACGGCCCAGATGCCGTCGACGCTCGTGCGGCCCCAGTCGTCGGCCACGACGCCCTTCGGCGTGTGATCCACCCCGGCGAGTTCGAGGCCGAGGCGGTCGAGCCGGGGGCGGCGTCCGATGGCCATCAGCACGCGGTCGACGCCCTCGAGCGCAGTGCCGTCGGCGAGGTGGGCGGTGCCGTCGTCGATCCGTTCGACGGTGGTGCCCAGGTGCAGGCCCACGCCCTGGGAGCGCAGCGATGCCTCGACCACGTCGGTGACCACCGGGTCCTCGGCGGCCAGTACCCGCGGCAGCAGTTCCACGAGATCCACCCGGGTGCCGATCGCGGCGAAGGCGGTGGCCATCTCCACGGCGATCGCCCCGCCGCCCACGATCAGCAGATGCTGCGGCGCCTCGGGGATCTCGAACAGCTTCTCGTTGGTGACCACCATCGAGTCGTCGAGTCCGGGGATGTCGATGGTCGCGGCTGTCGAGCCGCCGGCGATCACCACGTGCTCGGCTCGGACCTCGACGTCGCCGGCATCCGTGTGCACCCGCACCACGTGTGCGTCACCGTCACGCCGATCCGTCAACGAGGCCCACCCGCGCACGAGGCTGATCAGCTCGTGGTCGCGGATCATCTCGTCCTCCTCGGCCGCCAGCTCGTCGCGGCGACGGCGGGTGTGGGCGAGTGGATCCGGGTTGTCGGTGGCGGCGGCGTGGAGGAGGGTCTTCGACGGGATGCAGCCGACGTTGGTGCAGTCACCACCGACGGCGCCGCCTTCCACCAGCACCACCTCGTGGCCGAAGCCCGAGAGGCCGATGGCGGCGGTGAGCCCTCCCGAACCGGCGCCGATGACGGCCGTTCGGTAGGTGCGGTGCGGATCGTGTCCGATCATGTGGTCTCCACGGGTCGAGGTTGACGTCGTCGGAGCAGCCTGGCCACCAGCAGGCTGACGACGAAGATGGTCAGGCTGGCGCCGAGGGTGACGGGGTCGATGCCGCCGAGCCCGTCGTCGAGGTCGTCGAGCGACGCACCGAGCAGCACGAACGACACCGTGCCGGGCAGCGAGCCGAGTGCCGTGGCGACGAGGAACGGCAGCCAGGCGAGGCGCAGGATGCCCGACAGGTAGTTGACGAGGTCGTAGGGCAGGAACAGCAGTCGCATGATCAGCACGGTCTCGAAGCTGTTGTCGCGCATCCGGCCCGACCAGCGCCGGGCGAGCGACTGCTCGGCCTCGTCGGCGCCGTCGTCGCGGCCCGGTGCGCGCCCGAGCAGGCGGCCGATGCCGTACGCCAGCATCGCCGATGCGTTCGCCGCCACGACCACCACGAGCACCCCGGCCACCGGCCCGAAGAGCAGACCGCCCACCACGGTGAGGATCGACGCCGGGAACAGCACCACGGGCCGAGCGAGGTACACGCCGATGTAGGCGAGCACTCCCCACCACGCGCTCCCGACGGTGTCGACGAACTGCTGGGCGGTCTCGGTGGTGGAGAGGCCGGTGCTGCTCTGATGGCGCTGCCAGGCCACCACCGCCGTCAGCCAGACCGCCAGCACGGCGCCCCGTTGCGCCCACCCCGTCCACCGCCGTGATGTCGGCGTCGCGGCGGGCGAGGTGAGGTCGGTGGCGGTCATCGCAACACGCTCCGCGACCACCACAGGCGTTCTCCCACGGTGACCGCGACGGCGGCCGCCATCACGCCGAACACCCAGACGGCGATCGACGGCACGGCGAGCGCCAGCGTGAAGAACACGATGGTCTCGGTGCCCTCGACGAGGCCGCGGGGCATCACCACGGAGGTGACGGCGCCGGCGGAGCCGCGCTTCTCGAGCACCGCCGCGATGTACGTCCACGACACGGCGTTGACGTAGAAGGTGGCCAGGAGGACGGCGGTCACGATCCAGCCGGTGCGGCTGTCGATGCCGGCCGCCACGCCGAGTGGGATCGCTGCGTACCCGATGGTGTCGAACACGATGTCGACGAACCCGCCGAGGTCGCTGGCGGTGCCGCGGTCGCGGGCGACGGCTCCGTCGAGGCCGTCGGCGAACCGGCTGAGCAGCCACAGCGCAACGGCGACGACGGCGAGCTGCCGGGAGGCCGCCAGGCCGGCGCCGACGGCGGTGAGCAGCGACAGCATCGACAGCAGGGTCGGGTGCAGCCGGCCGACCGGGCCGGCCACGACCGGACCGAGGTACCGGTCCTTCACCGGCCGGAGCGCGCCATCGAGCATCACGTTCACGAAACCACATCCGTGCCGCGATCGTTCCCCGATGTGCACCGGTTTCTCGTTTCGTCTCCCGCCCCATCCGAAAAATGCCTCGTTCGTAGCGCCTCGCGCTACGAACCGGGCATTTTTCGGGGTTGCGGTGGGCGTCAATGAGCGATCCGGAGGAACATGCGTTGCGAAAGGTACATTCGTCATGACATGACGGGAACTGACGAAGTGGACGACAACGGAACATCGGCGGCGCGCACCCTGGCCGCCGTCAAGACCTACGGCGACGGTGATGCTGCCATCCACGCACTGGCCGGCGTGACCGTGGAGTTCCCGGCGCATCGCTTCACGGCGATCATGGGGCCGTCGGGGTCGGGGAAGTCCACGCTCATGCAGTGCGTCGCCGGGCTCGACCGTCTCACGTCGGGTCAGGCCTTCATCGGTGACGTCGACCTGTCGACGTTGAGCAGGACCGACCTCACGCTCCTGCGACGAGATCGCCTGGGCTTCATCTTCCAGCAGTACAACCTCATCCCCACCCTGTCGGCGGAGGAGAACATGGTGCTGCCGCTCACGCTCGCGGGCAAGGACCCCGATCGTGCCTGGCTGTCGACCGTCGTCGACACGGTCGGCCTCGGCGACCGGCTCGGGAACCTGCCGAGCCAGTTGTCCGGAGGCCAGCAGCAGCGCGTGGCCGTGGCCCGCGCCCTGGTCCCCCGGCCCGACATCGTGTTCGCCGACGAGCCGACGGGTGCGCTCGATTCGCACGCCGGCGTCGAGATCCTGACGTTCATGCGTCGGGCCGTCGACGACGTCGGCCAGACGATGGTGATGGTCACCCACGATCCCCACGCCGCGTCGTATGCCGACCAGGTGCTGTTCCTGGAAGACGGTCAGATCATCGATCGGATGGACCAGCCGACGTCCGACCGCGTGCTCGACCGGATGAAGCAGTTCGAGGGCTGAGTGCTCACGCTCGCCTGGCGGGGCGTCCGCCACAACACGGGCCGGTACATCGCGACGCTCGTCGCCATCATCACCGGTGTCGCGTTCTTCGCGGCGGCCGGGTTCGTGGGTGATCGCATCACGCGGGCGCTCGAGGGGGACGTCGACCGCCAGTTCGCTGCCGTCGACGTGGCGATCGTGGTGGAGGACGGCGCCGACTTCGCCGACGATCTCCGGATCGACGGTTCGGTGGCCGAGGACATCGCCGCACTGCCGGGTGTGGAGGCGGTCGGCGGCGATCTCAGCGGCTCCGTGGCCTTCCTCGGATCCGACGGCACGACGTTCGCCGACGGGGCGGTGGGTCGGCTCTGGATCTCCGACGACGCACTGAACCCGATCGACGTCGACGAGGGCACCGCACCGCTCGCCGACGGGGAGATCGCCGTCGATGCCGGGCTGGCCGAGGACGAGGACATCGACGTCGGCGACGAACTCACGGTGCTCACGCTCGCCGGCGAGTTCGACGTCACGGTCGTGGGGATCACCACGTTCGGAGACTCCGATGCACAGGACCAGAGCGGCACCGTGTCGATCCCGGCTCCGTCGGCCTTCGACTGGCTGAACTCGGGTCAGGTCGAGTTCGAGGACCTCTACGTGCGCGGCACCGTCGACGAGACGGCGTTGCTCGAAGCCGTCGAACCGCTGGTGCCCGACGGGTTCGACGCCCAGACCGGTGACGACTTCCGGTCCGACAAGCGAGGTGAGGTCGCCGGGTTCGGCCGAGTCCTGAAGATCACGATGCAGGCCTTCGCGATGTTGGCGCTGTTCGTCGGCGGTTTCGTCATCTACAACACCTTCAACGTCATCGTCAGCCAGCGCGTGCGCGAACTCGCCGTGCTGTCGGCAATCGGGGCCACTCCGAAGCAGCTGAAGCGATCACTCCGGTTCGAGGGAGTGGTGATCGGCCTCATCGGGTCGGTCCTCGGCGTGGTCGCCGGGTTCGCGCTGGCCCTCGGGCTGGCGGCGATCCTCGCTGCCGCCGACGTGTCGTTGCCGGGCAGCGGCGTGGCCCTGTCGTCCGGTGTCGTGATCCAGGGTGTCATCGTCGGCACGCTCATCACCTACCTGTCGGTGACGATCCCCGCCCGCCGGGCGTCGCGGACCGAGCCGATCGAGGCGCTGCGCCAGTCGGCTGCCGAGACGGGAACCGTCTCTCGCGGCCGCATGGTGGCGACGGGGGTGCTGGCGGCGATCGGCGTCCTCGGGCTCGTGCAGGGAGGTGCCCCCCTGGTCGCCCTGGGTGTGCTCTCGATGTTCGTCGCGGTCATCATGGGCGGCCCGCTGATCGCCATCGCCGGGAGCCGCCTGCTGCGCCCCGCGTTCAGCAGGTTCGGGCTGGAGGGTCGGTTGGCGGTCGACAACGTCGCCCGCAATCCGCAACGGACCGCCACCACTTCCAACGCCCTGCTCATCGGGGTGTTCCTGGTGACGCTCGTCTCGGTCGCCGGGACGAGCGCGAAGGACTACGCCGTCGCGGAGATCAACTCGCTCTCCTCGGCCGACTACGTGATCGAGAGTGACGGCGGCACCATCGACGACGGGCTCGTCGCCGATCTGGAGGGGGTCACCGGCGTGGAGGCGGTGACCCCGTTCCGGCGTGAGTCGGTGACGGTCGACGGTGAGCCCGGTGTCGTGTCCACCGGCGACGTCGCCGCGATCGCCGAGGCGGCGTCGATCGAGTTGGCGGAGGGGTCGTTCGACGATCTCGTCGCCGGCACGATCCTGTTGCTCCCGTCGACTGCCGGGGGGTCGGCCATCGGTGCGGAGGACGACCCGTCGCTGCTCGGCAGCGTCGTCACCCTCGTCGACGCCGCTGGCGACAGCGCCGAACTCGAGGTCGTCGGCGTGCTCGAGACCTCGATCGACACGATCTCCACGGGCAGCTTCGTCGCCACGGACACCTTCGACGGGTTCGTCGGTGACACGGCACCCACCGTGGCGTTCCTCGACGTGGCGACGGGAGTGGAATCCGACACCGAGGACGCCATCGAAGCGCTCACCGACCGTCGGCCCGACATCACGTTGACCAGGGGCAACACCATCGGCCAGCTGATCGGCGCCGTGTTCGACTTCCTCATCAGCGCGGTCAACGGGTTGCTCCTGATGAGCGTGGCGGTCGCACTGATCGGCATCGTGAACACGTTGTCGCTGTCGATCCTCGAACGGCGTCGCGAGCTCGGTTTGCTGCGCGTGGTGGGAATGGTCGACGAGCGGGTCCGGCGGATGGTGCGGTTGGAGTCGGTGCTGATCTCCG
>Ga0102928_1000963_pt1 | contig 18382 bp, 20 predicted proteins | sample SalPonR1_B_D1_MG_FD_78504 | JGI IMG/M metagenome (GOLD analysis project Ga0102928, IMG submission 78504) | Salt pond soil microbial communities from South San Francisco under conditions of wetland restoration - Salt Pond MetaG R1_B_D1_MG | ecosystem: Environmental > Aquatic > Marine > Intertidal...
CAGCATCGAGGCGGGGGCAGCGTTCGCGGGAAAGTAGGCGAAGAAGCGCGGATGTTGCCAGTGGGTCATCGCGTCGGGCACGATCCGCTCGAAATCGGCGAAGATCGTCTCCATCGGCTCGGGGGCTTCGGGCGGCGCGTCGGGCAGCTCTGCGGCGGTCGCCCCGGGTGTCGTCTGCGCCCGGACGGGCCGGTCGCGGAGCGTGGCGTGGTAGTGGTGCGCCCAGTCGGCGGCACGCTTCGACCAGTGGCGGAGATCGTCGTGGTTCATGAGGGCGATGAAGCACGGGGCAGGCCGGGAGGCAAGCGCTTGAGCCGTGTCGTCTCCCGCCGTAGCCTTCCCTCATGAAGGATCTTTCCGACACCCCGCCCGACGCCGTTCTGCTGTCCGCGCTTTCCGAGGGCGCGGCGGCGCTTGGACCGTGGCTCGTCGAGACGCGGCGGCATTTCCATGCGCATCCGGAGATCGGGTGGCGCGAGATCGAGACCACGGCGCGGGTGGCGGCGAAGCTCGAGGCGCTGGGCTACGCGGTCGTCGCGGGGCGGGACTTCCTCGGCGACGTGGCGCGCATCGGGCTGTCGGAGGCGCCGATCCCCGGCGAGGGGGACACGGGATGCATCGCGAAATTCGACACCGGGCGGCCGGGCCCGACCGTCTGCATGAGAGTGGATATCGACGCGCTGCCGATCCGGGAGGCGGAGGGAAACCATGCGCCCGCGGCGGGCGGTTGGGCGTCGGGGCGCGCGGGGGTGATGCATGCCTGCGGTCATGACGGCCACACGGCGATCGGGCTCGGCGTGGCGCGGCTTCTGAGGCCGCATCTGGAGAACGGGGCGGGCCGGCTCAAGCTCCTGTTCCAGCCGGCCGAGGAGGGCGGGCGCGGGGCGAGGGCCGTGGCCGAGGCCGGGTGGATGGACGACGTTGACGTCTTCTTCGCGATCCATCTGGGGCTCGGCGTCCCGTCCGGCGCGCTCGCGGCGGAGGTCGAGGGGTTCCTCGCGAACCGCCGCTACACGGTCGAGTTGACTGGGCAGGCGAGCCACGCGGGCAAGATGCCGGAGCGCGGGCGCAACACGCTGCTGGCCGCCTGCGCCACCGTGCCCGCGCTGCACGCGCTCGCGCAGTCGAGCCGGCCGGGAATGCGGGTGAATGTCGGGAGTCTGCAAGCCGGGGCCGCCGTGAACATCGTCCCCGAACGTGCGATGTTCGATTTCGAGATGCGCGCGGGTGTGAGCGGGGACCTCGACGCGCTGGAAAAGCGCTGCCGGCAGCTGATCGAGGGGACGGCGGCAGCGCATGGGGTGGAGTGCGCGATGGCGCTGGGCGGGGGCGCGGAGTCGTGGAGCAATCCGCCCGATGTCGCCGCCTGGGCCGCGCGTGTGAACGCCGCGACGGGGGCGTTCGACCGGGTTCTCCCGCCGTTCTTCTTCGGGGCGAGCGAGGATGCCACGACGCTGGCGGGCCGGGTCGCGGGGCGGGGCGGGCAGGCGGGGATCTTCGTTATGGGCGCGGATCTCGCCGACGAGCACCACACGCCGCAGTTCGATTTCGACGAGGGCGCGCTTCAGCGAAGCGTTCACCTGTCGGCGGGGCTGATCGCGCAGGCGATGGGGCTCAGGGCCTAGACCAGACCTCCGGCGGCACGACGACGTAGGCGCCGGGGCGAGTGACGAGGTCTTCCCGCGTGCGCGTCGCTCCGGCATAGACGGCCCCGCAGAGCGCCCCGAGCGCGAGCGCCGGCGGCGCGGCGGCGCCGGCGATGGTGGCGACATTCGCGCAGGCGGCGAAGGTCGAGCCGGTCTCGACGGAACGATTGGCGCGGTCGGGCGCCATGCCGCCGCCGACGAGTGCCTGCTTGATCGCGTATTTCGCGGCGAGACCGACCACCGGGGCGGCGGGACCGGACCACGCGAGGAGCGGGTTCGCCTCCACGATGCCGGGCCGGGTGAGGCCGATGGCCGTCGTCGCGCTGTCGGCGAAGTCGGGCGCGGCGAGGCGCGGCTCGGCGTTCCGGCTCGCCGGCGGATCGGCCGCGCACCCCGCCAGAGCCACGACGGCAAGACACACGACAACGAACGACGGACGGCCCATGACACCCACTCCCCACGCTTTCCACACCGGTCACCCCTGACCGATGCGGTGGACTGTGGAGGAGAGGCGTTAAGAACCCCTTGGCGGGTGCGAGGCCGTCAGCCGGACAGTGCCTTGTTCAGGTTCTCGTCGATCTTCTCGAGAAAGCCCTCGGTCGTGAGCCAACTCTGGTCCGGGCCCACGAGGAGCGCGAGATCCTTGGTCATCCAGCCGGATTCCACGGTGTCGACGACCACCTTCTCCAGCGTGGTCGCGAAGGTCATCAGCGCCTCGTTGCTGTCGAGCTTGGCGCGGTGCTTGAGCCCGCCCGTCCAGGCGAAGATCGAGGCGATGGAGTTCGTCGATGTCTTCTCGCCCTTCTGGTGCTGGCGGAAATGGCGGGTGACGGTGCCGTGGGCGGCCTCGGATTCGACGATTCCGCCGTCGGGCGTCATCAGGACCGAGGTCATGAGGCCCAGCGAGCCGTAGCCCTGCGCCACGGTGTCGGACTGCACGTCGCCGTCGTAGTTCTTGCAGGCCCAGACATAGCCGCCCGACCACTTGAGCGAGGAGGCGACCATGTCGTCGATGAGGCGATGCTCGTACCACAGGCCACCGGCCTTGAACCGGTCCTCGAATTCGGCCTCGTAGACCTCCTGGAAGATGTCCTTGAAGCGGCCGTCGTAGGCCTTGAGGATCGTGTTCTTGGTGGAGAGGTAGACCGGATACTCGCGCATCAGCCCGTAGTTCAGCGAGGCGCGGGCGAAGTCGCGGATCGAGTCGTCGAGGTTGTACATCGCCATGGTGACGCCGGCGCCGGGGGCCTGGAAGACCTCGTGCTCGATCGTCTCGCCGTCCTCGCCCACGAACCTGATCGTGACGGTGCCGGGGCCGGGGAAGCGGAAGTCGGTGGCGCGGTACTGGTCGCCGAAGGCGTGGCGGCCGACGACGATGGGCTTGGTCCAGCCGGGGACGAGCCGGGGAACGTTGCGGCAGATGATCGGCTCGCGGAAGATCACGCCGCCGAGGATGTTGCGAATCGTGCCGTTGGGGCTGCGCCACATCTTCTTGAGGTTGAATTCCTCGACCCGCGCCTCGTCGGGCGTGATGGTCGCGCATTTGACGCCGACGCCGTGCTCCTTGATCGCATGGGCCGCGTCGACGGTGATCTGGTCGTCGGTGCGGTCACGCTCCTCGATCCCGAGATCGTAGTAGAGCAGGTCGATGTCGAGGTAGGGGAGAACCAGCTTTTTCTTGATGAACTCCCAGATGATCCGGGTCATCTCGTCGCCGTCGAGCTCGACGATGGGATTCTCGACGTTGATCTTTGTCATTCTGGTGGGCCTCCGGCATGTGATATTCGCGGGGTGGATAGCGGAACGAGGGGCCGCGGGCTAGTGGTATGCGACGGTATACCAAAAGTCGCGGGGTGATCTCACGGTTGTCCAGGCAGCGAATTTGAAGTATTTTGATCTTGAATCCTATCGCTTGCGTAGATTTGGACATTTGGGGACCCCACCCGATGAATGTTGACGTTCAGCAAAGCAATCACATCTGGCAAAGCCGGAAGCTTCACCTCGTCGCGCAGCCGTTCGCGCTGGCGGTGTCGCACAGTGCCGTTCCGACGGTTCTGGTAGATCTCAAGCTGCGCGATGCCCCCATCGTCTTCGCCAACGAGAGTTTTCTTCGCCTTGCAGGCTGGGACGAGGACGAGGTGCTGGGGCGCAACCTGCGGTTTTTCAACGCCGACGGGGCGGATGCCGAAATCGCGCAGCGGTTGGAGGCGGTGTCCGAGTCGGGGGAGTCGGAGTCCGTCGACATCCTGCTGAAGCGCAAGTCCGGATCGCCGTTCTGGGCCCGGGTCGACCTGGCGCCGATCTTCGATCCGGACGGGCGCGCAGCCTCGATGGTGGCGACGATCATCGACGTCAGCGACCGGGTTCGGGCGACGCGCGGGCTCAAGGCGGCGGAGGACCGGCTGGAACAGCGGGTCGAGGAGCGGACGGAGGCGCTCGAGCGGGCGCTGGAGCAGACCGAGTTCCTGTCGCGCGAACTCTCGCACCGCACGAAGAACGCGCTCGCCATTCTCGGTGCGCTCATCGCCGCCAAGCGGCGTCGCGCGGCGAGCGAACACGAGGCGGAGGTTCTGTCCGAGATCGGACGTCGCGTTCAGGCGATCGGGCGGCTGCAGGGCCTCCTCGACGGGGTCGACGGCGAGGAAAACGGCATCGATCTGGCGGAGTTCCTCTACGGGCTCTGCAAGGAACTCGACGGAACGGATGTGCGTGTTCATCTGCACGACTCGCCGCACATGAGCCTGCGGTCGAAGGCGGCGCTCTCGGTCGCGCTTTGCGTCACGGAGCTTGTGCTCAATGCCCAGAAACACGCCTTTCCCGACGACGCCTCCGGCGTGATCGAGGTGGGGGCGCGCGCGGAGGACGGGATGATCTCGGTCTCCGTGTCCGACGGCGGCAGGGGGCTGCCGGAGGATTTCGATGCCGCCCGGTCGACGGGGCTCGGCATGCTCGTGGTGATCAACCAGGCCGAGCAGCTTGGCGGCCGGATCACCTGGGGCCGGAGCGAAGACGGCGGCGCGCAGTTCACCCTCACTTTCCCCGGCTGACACGGTCCGACTTCCGTTCGCCCCCGGTGAGGCGGGTCAGGTTGGCGTCCTGCGGGATGAAGCGGGAGGCATAGATCCACAGGCCCGCAGAGGCGAGAATACCCAGGACGAGCACGATCCACGCGGTCCCGAGCGGCGTGCCGCCGGTCTCGCAGTCGGGTGTCGGGCCAAGCAGGAGCGCGAGCGCCGCGCCGGTCAGGAGAAGCGCGAAGGACGCGCGCTTGAAGAGACGCGAACGCATTCCGGGGCCGTAAAGGACGGCCGGCAGCTCGATCACGGCGAAGGCGACCCAGAGCACGGCGAGGGGCGCGAGGTCGGAAACGTTCAGCCGGGCGGCGGGCCAGAGGTTGTAGCCGGTGCCCTCGTAGCCGATCGCGCACTGGTCGGAGAGAAAGACGAGCAGCGCGAAGAGCGCCGCGGCGTAGCCGAGCGCGAGGATCAGCGCGAGGGTGACGCGCATCGGCACGCCGGGGCGGGGAAAGTGTGCCATTGAAGAACAACGCAGGCGAGGGCCGGAGGTTTCCCGCCGCAGGGCTTCAGCCGCGCCGGTCGAACCACGCGGCGACGCGGGGCGCGATGTGGTCCCAGAGCTTCGGCGCGCCGCGGCGCACCTTGCGGCCCACGCGGGCGTCGAGCTGGCCGGGTGTGACGTTGTACCGGGTCCACGACGCGCCGCCCGATTCGAGGTTCGAGACGACCGGCTGCACCCGGTCGAGGGACTTCGCGAAGACGGCGTCGTCGGTTTCCGCCGCCTCGAACTCGTCCCAGAGCGCGCGGTAATCCGCCGCCTGGTCTGGCGGGAGCAGTCCGAAGATGCGGTCCGCGGCGGCGCGTTCGACGCGCGCCTGCGCCGCGCGGTCGTGGTCGCCGTGGATCGGCGCGTCGCCCGCGTCGATCTCGACGAGGTCGTGGAGGAGCAGCATGCGCAGCACGCGGTCGACGTTCACGGGCCGCTCCGCATGTTCGGCGAGGGTCAGCGCGTAGAGGCAGATGTGCCAGGAATGCTCGGCAGAGTTCTCGCGCCGCGTGCCGTCGTGCAGCGTGGTGCCGCGCAGGACCGACTTCAGGCGGTCGGCCTCGGAAAGAAAGGCGAACTGGCGGGCGAGCCTGTCGTCCGTCACCGCGTCGTTTCGCCGAGGCGGCGGGTGACGTAGTCGGTCACCGTCCCGATCATCTGCTCCATGTAGGGGTCTTCGAAGAAGTGGCCCGCGCCCTCGATCTCCTCGTGGGTGATCGTGATGCCCTTCTGCTCGTGCAGCTTGCCCACGAGGCTGTGGGTGTCCTTCGGCGGGGCCACGCGGTCGGCGGTGCCGTTGATGACGAGCCCCGAGGAGGGGCAGGGCGCGAGGAACGAGAAGTCGTACATGTTGGCGGGCGGCGAGACCGAGATGAACCCGGTAATCTCGGGCCGGCGCATCAGGAGCTGCATGCCGATCCAGGCGCCGAACGAGAATCCCGCGACCCAGCAGTGCTTGGAGTTCTGGTTCATCGACTGGAGGTAGTCGAGCGCGGAGGCCGCGTCGGAGAGCTCGCCGATGCCCTGGTCGTATTCGCCCTGGCTGCGGCCGACGCCGCGAAAATTGAACCGCAGGACGGTGAAGCCCATGTTGTAGAAGGCATAGTGCAGGTTGTAGACGACGCGGTTGTTCATCGTGCCGCCGAACTGCGGATGCGGGTGGAGCACGATGGCGATGGGGGCGTCGGGGGTCTTCTGCGGGTGGTAACGGCCTTCCAATCGGCCGTCCGGGCCGGGGAAAATCACCTCGGGCATGTCTGTCCCTGTCTTTCAGCGAGATCCGGCACGTCCAATCTTGACGGATTTGCTCGGATACCTTAGAACTCTTCTAAATTGTGGCGGCGCCCGGTTTTCGGGGGTGCAGAGCACCTATGATGCCGTGCCCGCCGCGTCAATCTTTTCCGAGGTCTGGCGGGGCCCGAGCCATGAAACTGAGCACCAAGGGGCGTTACGCGATGGTGGCGCTGACCGATCTCGCGACGGCGCCGGAGGGCGCGTTGCTGTCGCTGGCGGAACTCTCCAAGCGGCAGAACATTTCGCTGCCCTATCTCGAGCAGCTTTTCGTGAAGCTGCGCCGCGCGGGCCTCGTGGACAGCGTGCGGGGGCCGGGCGGCGGCTACCGGCTCGGTCGGGCGGCGTCCGAGATCCGGGTGTCGGACATTCTCGGGGCGGTCGACGAGACGGTGAGCGCGATGCACACCGGCGCGGGCGCGAGCGGCGGGCTGTCCGGATCGAAGGCGCAGTCGCTGACGAACCGGCTCTGGGAGGGGCTTTCGGCGCATGTCTACGTTTTCCTGCACCAGACCCGGCTGTCGGATGTCGTGGGCAACGAGCTCGCCCCCTGTCCGGCGGTGCCGGCGATCCTGACGGTGGTGGACGAGGGGTGAGGGGCCGCCGCGATATCGACGCGCCTGCGGCGCGACGGCTTTCTGTGACGCCGCGTGCCGCGGCGCGTGCCTCCGGCGGGAGTATTTTCCCCGAGATGAAGGAGCCTTCGGCGTGAACGGGCGGGTCTATCTCGACTGGAACGCGACGGCGCCGCTGCGGCCTGAGGCGCGGGAGGCGATGATCGCCGCGCTGGACCTCGTGGGCAATCCGTCCTCGGTGCATGCCGAGGGGCGGGCCGCGAAGGCGCTGGTCGAGCGGGCGCGCGCCGACGTGGCCGAAGCCGTCGGCTGCAAGCCCGCGGAGGTCGTGTTCACCAGCGGGGCGACCGAGGCGGCCTCGGTGCTTTCGCGGCGGCACGATGGCCATGCGGTGATCGTGCAGGACACCGCGCACGATGCGATCCGGTCGCATCTCGACCTGACGGGAGCCGAGGCGCGTCCGCACGGTCCGGGGCACACGCTGGCCATGGGGCTTGCCAACTCCGAGACGGGGGTGGTGACGCCGCCGCCGGAGAGGGTCGACGGGCAATGGCTCTGGGAACGGTTCAGGGCGGACCGGCTCCTGCTCGACGTCACGCAGGCGGTGGGGCGGATGCCCTTCTCCTTTGCATGGTCGGGGGCGGATTTCGCCGTGCTGTCGGCACACAAGCTGGGCGGCCCGAAGGGCGTGGGCGCGCTGATCGTGCGCGACGGAGCCGACATCGAGGCCCTGTCGACCGGCGGGGGACAAGAGATGGGGCGGCGGTCGGGGACCGAGAACGTCACGGGCATCGCCGGGTTCGGGGCGGCGATCCGGGCCGCGATGCGCGACCTGGACGCGGGCGTCTGGGCCGAGGTCGAAAAACTTAGAAATATTCTAGAAACAACACTGGCCTCCGGGGCGAGGGAGACTATTTTTGTCGGGAAAGGCGAGGAGCGGCTTGCGAACACCTCCTGCTTCGCGGCGCCCGGATGGAGGGGCGAGACGCAGGTGATGCAGATGGATCTGGCCGGGTTTTCGATCTCCGCGGGGTCGGCCTGTTCCAGCGGGAAAGTGAAGGAAAGCCGGGTGCTCCGCGCCCTTGGATACGACGAGACGGTGGCGAGGTGCGCGATCCGCGTGTCCCTCGGGCCAGAGACGACGGAAGACGAGATCTCGCGCTTCGCCGGGGCCTGGCTTCAGGCCCACGAGCGGTTCAGGGCGCGGGCGGCATGAGGAAGGGAAGTTCGGACATGGCAGCACTCGACAACATCCGAGAAGGCGTGGACCGGGAGACGGTGAAAACCGTCGAGTCGATGGCCGGAAAGTACAAGTACGGCTGGGAGACCGAGATCGAGATGGACTACGCGCCGAAGGGCGTGAACCGGGACATCGTGCGGCTGATCTCGGACAAGAACGGCGAGCCGGAGTGGATGACCGAGTGGCGCCTGAAGGCCTTCGAGCGCTGGGAAGGCCTGAAGGAGCCGGAGTGGGCAATGGTCCACTACCCCAAGATCGACTACCAGGAGCAGTATTACTACGCCAAGCCCAAGAGCATGGCGGAGAAGCCCAAGTCGCTCGACGAGGTCGATCCGAAGCTTCTTGAGACCTACCAGAAGCTCGGCATTCCGCTGAAGGAGCAGATGATCCTCGCGGGCGTCGAGGGGGCGGAGGACGCGCCTGCCGAGGGCCGTAGGGTCGCCGTGGACGCGGTGTTCGACAGCGTGTCGGTCGGGACCACCTTCCAGAAGGAACTCGCCAAGGCCGGGGTGATCTTCTGTTCGATCTCGGATGCGATCCGCGATCATCCCGAGCTGGTGAAGAAGTACTTGGGCAGTGTCGTGCCGATCACCGACAACTACTTCGCGACGCTCAACTCGGCGGTCTTCACCGACGGCTCCTTCGTCTACGTGCCGCCGGGCGTGCGCTGCCCGATGGAGCTCAGCACCTATTTCCGGATCAACGCCGAGAACACCGGCCAGTTCGAGCGGACGCTGATCATCGCCGACAAGGGGAGTTACGTCTCCTACCTCGAGGGGTGCACGGCGCCCAGCCGCGAGACGCATCAGCTGCATGCGGCGGTCGTCGAGCTCGTGGCGCTGGAGGATGCCGAGATCAAGTACTCGACGGTGCAGAACTGGTATCCGGGCGACGAGGAAGGCCGGGGCGGCATCTACAACTTCGTCACCAAGCGCGCCGACTGCCGGGGCGACCGGTCGAAGGTGATGTGGACGCAGGTCGAGACCGGCTCTGCGGTGACGTGGAAATATCCCTCCTGTATCCTGCGCGGCGACGACAGCCAGGGCGAGTTCTACTCGATCGCGATCACCAACAACTACCAGCAGGCCGATACCGGCACCAAGATGGTGCACCTCGGCAAGCGTACGAAGAGCCGGATCGTCTCCAAGGGTATCAGCGCGGGGCACGCGCAGAACACCTACCGCGGGCTCGTCTCGATGCATCCCAAGGCCAAGGACGGGCGCAACTACACCCAGTGCGACAGCCTGCTGATCGGCTCGGAATGCGGGGCGCACACGGTTCCCTACATCGAGGTGAAGAACAACTCGAGCCGGGTGGAGCACGAGGCGACAACGTCGAAGGTCGACGACGACCAGCTCTTCTACTGCCGGAGCCGCGGCATGGACGAGGAGGAGGCCGTGGCGCTCGTGGTCAACGGCTTCTGCAAGGAAGTGCTGCAGGCGCTGCCTATGGAGTTCGCGATGGAGGCGCAGCAGCTGGTGGCGATTTCGCTCGAGGGCAGCGTCGGTTGACGCGCGAGGGCGCACACGACGCCCGGCGCCGGCGGCCGCTGGCGTTCGGGCACCACTGGCGCCTCGCCAACGAGACGCAGGCGATGAGCCTCGTGCTTGCCGGTCTGATGGTGGTGTTCGCGCTGTCGATCGCGCATGACGAACTCGTGCAGGAGATGATCGAGTTCGGGTGGATAGAGGAGCGTTTCAGGGAGATCGCGGAGATCCTATTCGGGATCGTGGTTTTCGCGGCATGGACCGGTCTCATTCTGACGTTCGCGACGCTTGTCCGCAAAGCCGCGCCCGAGAACCACGGGGACCGGACGGGCTGACGACCTGGAGGCGATGCCGCCGGGCCCTGATCACAGAGTAGGACCAGACATGATCGTGACGACGACGCCTTCGGTCGAAGGCAGGAAGATATCGACGTATCACGGCGTCGTCGCGGGTGAGGCGATCCTCGGGGCCAATGTGATCCGCGATCTTTTCGCCGGCATCACGGACATACTCGGCGGACGGTCGGGCGCCTATGAGCAGGAACTCGGACGAGCGCGGGATATCGCGCTTGGCGAGCTCGAGGACCGGGCGGCGGCGCTCGGCGCGAATGCGGTGGTGGGTGTCGATCTCGATTACGAGGTCATCAACAACATGCTGATGGTCTCGGCGAGCGGAACGGCCGTGACGGTGGGATGATCGATCTTGTGACGCAGAAGACGCCCTTGGGAGCGCCCGACGGAGCGGAGGCACCTGCCGAGCCGCCCCGGCTCACCCTGCCGGCCGAGGAGGCCGCGTGGGTGCGGGAAGCCTACGCCGGTGCCGGTGCGATCCTCGAGTATGGCTCGGGCGGCTCGACGGTGCTCGCGGCCGGAATGCCCGGCAAGACGGTCTTCTCCGTCGAAAGCGACCGTGGGTGGGCCGCGCGTATGGAGGCATGGTTCGAGGCGCATCCTCCGGCGGCGCGCGTCATCGTCCACCACGCCGATGTCGGTCCGACCAGGAAGTGGGGAATGCCCACCTCCCAGGAGCACTGGCGGACCTTCCACCGCTATCCGCTCTCGGTGTGGGACCTGCAGGATTTCGTGCATCCCGACGTCGTGTTGATCGACGGACGGTTCCGGGCGGCCTGCCTTCTGGCGGTTCTCTACAGGGCGAGCCGGCCGGTCACCGTGCTGTTCGACGATTACGGGAACCGTCGCGGCTATCACCGCGTCGAGAGTTTCGTGAAGCCCATGGAGGTGCGCGGTCGCATGGCCCGCTTCGAGATCGAACCGGAGCCTTTTCCGGCCGCGCGCATGACCGAGGTGTTCGACATCTTCACGAGGCCGCTGTGATGACCGTGCTTCCCGCCACCCGTGCCAAAATCTCCCCGGCGCCGTCACGGAATTGCCTCACTGTTTTCCGACAGAGTGAAAAACGCACGTGGCGGGAGAGTGAGGACAATGGCCAGACTGGAGGATGCGCAGCGGCAGACGTTCGAGTCGCGCCTGAAGCGGATCAACAAGGGCGGTGCGAACACAGCCGGGACAGTCGTTGTCGGGCCGCCCGAGGATCCCAAGAAGGCCAAGCGGCGCAGCCGCAAGTATCGCCGCCCCGGCAACGGCTTTTTCGCGCGGCTGTCTGCGGCCTTCGGGCATCTCTTTCTGGTTCCGGTGAGCTTCGCGCTCGGCGCCTTCGCGATGCTGACCGGCGTCGTGGCGGCCTTCCACATCGACAGGCTCGCATTGGTCGACGTGAGCGAGGCGAGCTTCCTCTCCACGATCTCGGCGCAGTCTGCCCTGATCGTGGCGTTCCTGCTGGCGCTTGCGTTCGGCTGGCTCTTCCGACTGGCGAGCGGTCCGCGCAAGATCGGGCTCTTGGCCGGACTGGCCGCGGCCTTCATCCTGCAGGACACGGTGATCCAGACCTATCCCGACGTCTTCGCGCGTCTGATGTCGGACGAGATCACCATCGACGCGGCCATCGCGGCGTTCCAGCCGAGCTGAGCCCCACCGAATTCACCCTGAAAGACGAGGGACGTCGCGCTGGCGCGGCGTCCCTTGCTGCGTTCTGAAAAGCGAGGACACGACATGCTTGAAATCAAGAATCTCCACGTGAAGCTTGAAGAAGAGGACAAGGAGATCCTCAAGGGCGTCGATCTCTCGGTCAAGGCGGGAAACGTCCACGCGATCATGGGCCCCAACGGGTCGGGGAAGTCGACGCTTTCCTACGTTCTTTCGGGCCGCGAGGGCTATGCCGTGACCGACGGCAGCGCGACGCTCGATGGCGAGGATGTTCTCGAGATGGAGCCGGAAGACCGCGCCGCGGCGGGCCTGTTCCTGGCGTTCCAGTATCCCGTCGAGATCCCCGGCGTCGGCAACATGACGTTTCTGCGGACAGCCCTCAACGCCCAGCGGAAGGCGCGCGGCGAGGAGGAGATGAATGCCGCGGACTTCCTCAAGCTGATCCGCGAGAAGGCGAAGACGCTCGATATCGACGCCGACATGCTGAAGCGCCCGGTCAACGTGGGTTTTTCTGGCGGTGAGAAGAAGCGCAACGAAATCCTGCAGATGGCGGTGCTCGAGCCGCGGATGTGCATCCTCGACGAGACCGACTCCGGCCTTGACGTGGACGCGATGCGGCTTGTCGCGGACGGGGTGAACGCGCTGCGGGATGCCGGGCGCGGCTTCCTCGTCATCACGCATTACCAGCGGCTTCTCGACCATATTGTCCCGGATGTCGTGCACATCATGGCCGACGGGCGGATCGTCAAGACGGGCGGCCCTGAGCTTGCCCTCGAGGTCGAGAAGAACGGCTACACCGACATTCTTGCGGAGACGGCGTGATGGCACTTCCCCAAGCGAAACTCGACGCGACCGAGGCGCGGCTCACCGATGTGGCGCTTCCCGACGCGGCGCACTGGGCGCGGGCAGCGCGCGAGGACGCGCTGGGCCGGCTGCGCGCCATGGGCCTGCCGGGCCGTCGCGACGAATACTGGCGCTTCACCGACCCGACGACGCTGAACGTGGCGGAGACGCCCGAGGCCGCCGTGTTCCACGACGAGGACGCGCCGATCTTCGGGCGCCTCGACCGGCTGAAGCTCGTCTTCGTGGACGGCGTGTTCGATGCCGACCAGTCGGATCCGCTCGAGGGCGAAGGGCTCGAGATCGAGCGGCTCGCGGATGCGATGCAGACCGACATCCACTGGGCGCGCGATCTCTACGGCGTGCTCGAGGCGCGTGGCCAGACACCCGTGCGGCGTCCCTTCGCGGTCCTGAACACCGCGACGGCGACGGACGGCGTCGTGATCCGCGTGACGGGCAAGGTGAGGAAACCCGTCTCGCTGGTCTATCTGCACCAAAGTCCGACGTCGGACGCGACGCTGCACCATCTGGTGAAGCTCGAGGCGGGGGCGGAGCTGACCGTGGTCGAGAACGGTCCGGCCGCGGCGCGCTTCAACAAGGTGATGGAGGTCGACGTCGCGGACGGCGCCGCGTTCCACCACGTCCGTGCGCAGGGCCGGGACCATGAACGGCGAGCGGTGACGCACATGTTCGCGCGGCTGGGCGAGGAGAGCACCTACAAGAGCTTCACGCTCACCGCGAACGGGGTCCTGACCCGCAATGAGCAGATCGTCGAGTTCACCGGCGACAACGCCGTGGCCCACGTCGCGGGCGCCTGCATGGGCGACGGCGACTTCCACCACGACGATACGGTGTTCGTGACCCACGACGCGGTATGCTGCGAAAGCCGGCAGGTCTTCAAGAAGGTGCTCCGGAACGGCGCCGTCGGCGTGTTCCAGGGCAAGATCCTCGTGAAGGCGGGCGCGCAGCAGACCGACGGCTACCAGATTTCCCAGTCGCTCCTGCTCGACGAGGACAGCCAGTTCCTGGCGAAGCCCGAACTCGAGATCTATGCCGACGACGTGGCCTGCTCGCACGGGTCGACGTCCGGGGCGATCGACGAGCACGCGCTGTACTACCTGCGCTCGCGCGGCGTTCCCGAAACCCAGGCGACGGACCTTCTGGTCCTGGCGTTCCTTGCCGAAGCGCTCGACGAGATCGAGGACGAGGAGATCGCGGCCGACATCCACGCGCGGCTCGAGGGCTGGCTGGCGCGCCGGAGAAAGTGACGCAATCCGCATGCCGGTCTCGACCGATATCGCGCGGACCTACCGGTCCCCGAGGAAGGTTCTGCGCGAGAAACTCGCCGCAGGGGCGCGGGAGGATCGTGCGCTCGCGACGCTGATGGGCGCCTGCGTCCTGATCTTCGTGGCGCAGTGGCCGGTGCTGTCGCGGCGGGCGTTCCTCGATCCGTCGGTTCCGCTCGACGCGCGGCTTGGCGGCGCGTTGCTCGCATGGCTTTTCATTGCGCCCATGGCGGCTTATGTCATTGCGGCGGCAAGCCATGTTCTCGCCCGCCTGGTTGGCGGGTCCGGGACGTGGTTCGGCGCGCGGCTCGCGCTCTTCTGGGCGCTTCTGGCGGCGAGCCCGCTCTGGCTCCTCAACGGGCTGGTGGCGGGATTTCTCGGGCCGGGACCGGCGCTGAGCCTCGTGGGGCTGGTCGCGATCGGCGTGTTCCTGGTGTTCTGGGGCGCGGGGCTCTGGGAAGCGGAACGCGGAGGCGACGGGATACGCGCATGACACTTTCTCTCAATCCCCTCCTTGCGATGGCATGGCGCACCATCAGGAATCCCCGCGAAGGTGCCGAGGAAGTCCTGTCGCTCGGGGTGCCCAGACAGGCGCTCTGGACCGCGCTTCTGCTTGTCGTGGTCATGTCGATCCTGCTGGCGCAAGGCACATCGCTCCTTGTCACCGGAACGCCGAGCATGGGCGGATTGCCGATCAGCCCGGTCGTCGCGGGGTTCGTCCAGTTTCTCCTGATGGTCGTGATGATCTTCGCGATCTTCTGGATCGGTCGCGCCATGGGAGGCACGGGCTCCTTCGAGGAGGCGATCGTGCTGGTGGCCTGGCTGCAGTTCATCATGGTCTGCCTGCAGGCGGTTCAGACGGTGGCGCTGCTGATCGTGCCGCCGTTCGCGGGGCTCATCGGCGTCTTCGGCCTTGTGCTGTTCCTCTGGCTTCTGACGAACTTCATAGCCGTGCTGCACGGCTTCAACTCTCTGGCGCAAGTGTTTCTGATGATACTGGTTTCGGCCTTTGGCCTTGCCTTTGGCCTGTCGCTTATCCTGACGCTGATCGGCGTCGCAATGCCAATGACGGGGCAGCCATGAGCTACCACATCCAAGAAATCCGCAAGGACTTCCCGATCCTCTCGCGCGAAGTGAACGGCAAGCCGCTTGTCTATCTCGACAACGGCGCGTCCGCGCAGAAGCCGAAGGTGGTGATCGACGCAGTGACACAGGCCTATGCGATGGAATACGCGAACGTGCATCGCGGCCTGCATTACCTGTCCAACCTCGCGACCGAGAAATACGAGGCCGTGCGCGGCATCGTCGCGCTGTTCCTGAACGCCGGCAGCCCCGACGAGATCGTGATGAACTCGGGCACCACCGAAGGGATCAACACGGTCGCCTATGGCTGGGCGATGCCGCGCATGGAGGCGGGCGACGAGATCGTCCTGTCGGTCATGGAGCACCACGCGAACATCGTGCCCTGGCACCTCCTGCGCGAGCGGCAGGGCGTGGTCCTGAAGTGGGTCGACGTCGACGCCGACGGCGATCTCGACCCCGAGAAGGTGATCGAGGCGATCGGACCCAGGACGAAACTCGTCGCCGTCACGCATCTTTCCAACGTGCTGGGCACGAAAGTCGATGTGAAGGCGATCACCGAAGGCGCCCATGCCAGGGGTGTGCCGGTGCTGGTCGACGGATCGCAGGCGGCGGTGCACATGCCCGTCGACGTGCAGGACATCGGCTGCGATTTCTACGCCATCACGGGCCACAAGCTCTACGGCCCGTCGGGCTCCGGCGCGATCTACATCCGCAAGGAGCGCATGGCCGAGATGCGTCCGTTCCTCGGCGGCGGCGACATGATCCGCGAGGTCCACAAGGACGAGATTACCTATGCCGATCCGCCGATGAAGTTCGAGGCCGGCACGCCGGGGATCGTCCAGCAGATCGGCCTCGGCGTGGCGCTGGAGTACATGATGGACCTCGGCATGGAGGCGATCGGAGCGCACGAGGACAGGCTGCGGGACTATGCGAGCGACCGGCTCGGCGGGCTCAACTGGCTCAGCCTCCAGGGCCGGAGCGCGACCAAGGCCGCGATCTTCTCGTTCACTCTCGAAGGCGCCGCGCATCCCCACGACATCTCCACGGTGCTCGACAAGAAGGGCGTGGCGGTTCGGGCGGGGCATCATTGCGCGGGTCCGCTGATGGACCACCTGGGCCTCAGTGCGACCTGCCGGGCGTCCTTCGGGCTCTACAACACCGAGGCCGAGGTCGACACTCTGGTCGAAGCGCTCGAGCTGTGTCATGAGCTTTTCGCCTGACGCCTCAGTCCGTGAGCGCGCCGAGGCCGACGAGGCGGTCGATGGGCGCGTAGTCGTCGGTGAGAATGACCGGGGTCTTCCGGGAGATCAGGCCGTCGACGAACGCGTCGGCCAGCGCGGCGAACGGCACCGGATCGGGCGCCGCGGCAACGAACCGGCTTTGCGGGCTTGGCGCCGCCCCGGCGACGAGGACGAAGACGCGGCGCTCGGCACGGCCGGGCGGGCGTTCCTCGGTCCAGACCTCGACCGACGGGAAAACGGTGCGCAGCGTGGCCACGAGCGAGGCGAGAGCGTCGAGACGGTCGGTGAAGTCGATGACGTTCATCAGATAGACCCCGTCCTCGGTCAGGCGGTCGCGCACCAGTTCGAAGAACTCCTTCGTGACGAGGTGGGCGGGAACGGCGATGTCGGTGAAGGCGTCGCCCACGATGACGTCGTAGCGCGCGTCGCGGAGACGCAGGGCGCGTCGGGCGTCCTCGTGCAGGACCCTTGCGCTGTCGCGGTCGAACCAGAAGTCGCTGGCAGCGGCATCGGTGACCTCGGGGTCGATCTCCGCCACGGTGAGTGGCCCCGTCGCGCGCGCGGCCCAGGCGCGGGGGATCGAATAGCTGCCACCGCCGATGAAGAAGGACGAAAAGCTGCGTCCCCCCATCCGGAGGCGCGCGATCCGGTCGAGCATGGCGGTGTGTTCGGTGAACATCAGCGTGGGATCCGCGCCCGAGATGCCGTGGGCGAGGTGATCGATCACCATAAGCCGGACGGGGGGCCCGGGCGCGTCCGAAAGCACGACCGTCCGGATGCAGAAATACTGGCTCTCCCTGTCGCAGACCTTCGGAAGGAGGAGTCCGGCGCCCGAAAGACCGACAGCCGCCACGAGAACGGCGAGCGGCAGGGCGGCCGCACGCGCGGCGGCGCCCGCGAGGCGGAAGAGAAGGAGCGCGGCGAGCGCATAGGTCGCCGTCACGACCGCGAGCGTGAGCGCGCTGCCGAGCCACGAGATGAACAGGAAGCCGGCGAGAAGCGTGCCCGCGATCGCCCCGATCGCGCCGGCGGCGAACATCGCGCCCAGCGACCGGCCGGCGCGGTCGGTATCGCGCACCGCGATCACGGCCAGCACCGGGGCGGGGACGCCGGCGAAGAAGGATGGCAGGAAGAAGACGGCGGTGGTCAGAAGCGTGATCGCCATAAGCGGGTCGGGCGCCGCCGACAGGACAGGCCCGGCGACCTGCCTCAGGAGCAGCGCCGCGACCCCGGTGGTGAGCGCGGCGCCGACCATCGACCACCCGGTGCGGCGGAGCGCGGAGGCGCTGCCCGCCTCGGCGATCCGCCCGCCCCACCAGTGGCCGGCCGAGAAGCCCGCCAGCACCACCGCGATGATCGCGGTCCACGTGTAGAGACTCATTCCCACATAGGGCGCGATCATCCGGCCGGCGACGATCTCGACCACGAGGCTCGCCGCCGACACGGCGCCCTGAAGGAGGACGAGAAGCCAGAGAGGAGCGCTGCGCTGCATGTTCGGACCCGGGTGTGCACTGACGTTATCGTGGCGCAATGGCCGTCCGACAAGCCGATTCAACAGGCCTTTTGAGATTGCGGGATCCTGACGATTGCCCTATACCCCGACCTCGGAAAGCACCCGTAGCTCAGCTGGATAGAGCGCTGCCCTCCGAAGGCAGAGGCCAGAGGTTCGAATCCTCTCGGGTGCGCCACTAGGATTGCCCTTGTTTATAGCGGTTTCAGCCGCTTAGGAGCCTCCGCGAAAAACTCCCACGTCGCAGCTTGTCACACTCTGGTCACAGCAACGGGAGTTTTTGACATGGCCACACTCAGACAGCGCAACGGCAAGTGGCAGGCGCAGGTGCGCATCAAGGGACACGCGCCGAGGAGCAACTCTTTCCAATCCAAGCGGGACGCCGAGCGATGGGCACGGCAGATTGAAGCCGAACTTGATGCAACCGCAATCGGCGTCGATCCTAGGGCACTTGATCGCACCAGCGTCCGCGATCTACTGGACCGGTACCGCCGAAAAGTGACGATTAGCAAGCGCGGTGCAGCTTCCGAGAACAAGAGGCTGGGCGGCTTCCTGCGACAGCCATGGGCCACGATGCCGCTCACAAAGGCCACACCACAGATGTTCAGTCGATACCG
>Ga0102928_1000966_pt1 | contig 18328 bp, 17 predicted proteins | sample SalPonR1_B_D1_MG_FD_78504 | JGI IMG/M metagenome (GOLD analysis project Ga0102928, IMG submission 78504) | Salt pond soil microbial communities from South San Francisco under conditions of wetland restoration - Salt Pond MetaG R1_B_D1_MG | ecosystem: Environmental > Aquatic > Marine > Intertidal...
GATAGAAACGATATCTATCATATTATCTCCTGAGGGTGATTAGCCCTCATAAACTTCATAAAAAAGACTTACAAAGTCGGAGGTTTAGTCTTAGCTTAGAAGTTATTGTAATAAAATGTATTAATAACCAGATAATACCTAGGTGTATGGTTCCCCTTATATTAGTCCAAATGATGCTATGGAAAAATCCCGGGGGGGTAGGGGGGTACCCATATACATATAAAATATGGTGTTTAAATCTCTAACTAAAAATCTTCAATACGAAGGTCAAATATAATAATTAGACTTTTAGTATCTACTGTAAGCATTTATATAAAAAGTATATCTCCTTTATTTATAGATCCTTCCAATTAAACTCTTTGAGCTAAACTCTTTATATTATATCTTTTAATTAAAGCAATTAAAGCAATTAAAGTAATTAAAGTAATTAAAGAGATAATTTAGCGTAATAAATTCTGATCTTATACAACTAAAAAATAAGATTCAAGAATAAATCTCATAACAAGTTTTAATAGGCAAAGCATAAGTGATGCAGGACTGTAAATATTTACAGTATAAATAATTAGAGTAATCAGCTATTATAATATCTTCTCTGCTTATCAAATCTGTCAAAGGTATGTTATTTCTAATACAGCTGAAATGAGTCAAAACTGGTGGTAAAAATGAAGAAGAAATAGTTTCAATTTTATATTCAGAGTAAGAATATATATAGCCGTAGAAATCTAAGAAATAGAAACTAAGATTAAATGTTTTACTATTCAATACAACAGCTAGCAAGACAAAAGGATTATAACTATTATTCTCTTTCCAAATAGAATCAGCTGAATTGTTTGTAAAACATACTCCCTCGCCCTCATATACTCTCTCATACACCTCTCCATATAACTCTTCACATATCTCTTCATATGCTTTATCCTTTCCTCCATCTACCTCTTCATATGCTTTATCCCTTCCTCCATCTACTTCTTCTTCTTCTTCTTCTCTTTCATCATATTGTTCGAAGTGTTGACTATTCTCAAAGGTCTCAATGGAAGACATTAAAAAATCTTTGCTATATATAAATGAAACTGAATTCTGTGGTTGATAAGAGATATCAAAAGTTATAAGTCCGTATTCTCTATAAATATTAAATATAGAGCTATTAAGCAATAAAATATTAGCTAATGAATTAGAGTACAAATTGCCAAATATCAATTCATTATCTCTAGTCTTATAACGAAGTTGATAGTTCGATTCTTCTATACTCTTATTTTCATTATATGATTGTAATCCTATATCATATAATAAAAGTTCTATAGACTCTTCATCAATGTCTTTATCAATATCTTTATCAATATCCTCACCAATATCTTTGTCATCCCTTAAAGCTTCTAATTTGGATCTAATACTATCAATATCCAAAAGGCGGTTAGAGTACTCAATGTCCTTTGTACTATCAGTATCTTCAATCTCTCCAATATCTTCAATATCTTCATTATCTTCAATATCTTCAATATCCTCAGTAGGCTCTATATAATCATTAGACCCACCAGATTCATCAGTACATCTCTTCACATGCTCAAAGAATAATTCCTCATTAGATATAAGATTATTGAGACAATAGTCACCATATTGAAATATTATTTGATGAAGTTGGGATAGATTAACAGTAGTTGAAGGTTGTAAAGGTTGAGTCATCATACTCAACTCTTCAAATTGAAGATAATTCATTCTTTAAGTCTAGGTTAAGTTAAAGTCTATATGTCTATATAATTAATAATTTATGGGCTTCGGAATAAATTACTTAGGCTTAATGGAGTCTACTTATACTATGCTATTTACATCCATTTATATTTATATTTATATTTATATTTTTATTATTATATAGTAAAGAAAAGAAGAGGAGGAGGAGGAAGAGGAAGGATTATAAGAATAAAAACAAGTTATAAAGTAATATCAATTAATCCCTTAACAAGTATAGGAAGATTAGGAATGTCGAGATAGTAATTAATAGAGAGCAAATCGTCTACTGAATCATCCTTATTAGATAACTCACCGTTACTAACTAAGAATTCTTTATATTGATCCCTGCAGAAGTCATGATAAATAGAATTGACCCTTGTTGAAATATAGAATATATCTTCAAAAGAATAATAATTATTCTGTAAGTTATCTGAGTCTTCTTTAACTTTATATAGTGCTTTTATCATTCTTTGCCCTATAGCATCTATATTTTGTATAGAAGATGATCCAGATTCTATTTCATGTAAGGGGTTAAAGAGATCACTATTGAAGCAGTGAGAATTAATACTTATAGGTAAAGTTAATAATTTATCTAATGGAGTAGACCAAGCATTGTAGAGTAAAGAGATATGTTCGATATAGTCACTTAAAAGGTTATAGGGAATAGGACCTAGTAAAGAACAAGTTCTATAATCACTAAAAGGGTCAAGATTCAAATAGCTAGAATCAGAATAAGAAGGAAAAGGAAAGGAACTGGAATTAGAGTATGAGAGAAGATTTATACCAAAGAAACTATAACAACTATCGACTATAGTGTAAGTCTGAATATAAGAATAATCATCTCTTTTATTTACCACTATATCCGAAATGTATTTGGAGATTAATGGATTCATAAATCTAAATTATAAAGTCTAAAGTCTAAGATATAAAGTCTAAATTAGATGTACAATAATTGAGACCCAATAATATATATTTTATTAAACAACAAATAAAGGATATAAATCTTTTCCTTTCATTGCAGTTTTTATAAATTATCAATAACTTACCAGACCTATAAATTATAATTATAAGGAATAGTATATAAGTACTTAAATAGCCAAATTGAGATCAGATATTAAGTCATAGAGACTATCAATTGAATCAGCATAAGACCGAGTGTAAATATCCCAATCATAGACTTTAAAGCAATTAGATCTTCTATCCCACAAAATATTATCTGGAGTCACATCTGCCAGATAGAAAGAGTTATTACTAAACCTTGTCCATAAGTCATCCAAATGTTCTAATATCTCTTCATTAGTTAAATTACATTTACTTAAAGTAGTGATATAAGGATTAAATGGGATAATAAGAATATGATTATAAATAAATAAGTTATTTAAGAATCCGAATTTGTAAGCAAGAAAGTATCCTCTTAACTTTTTAGTAAGCTTACGTAATGACTGAGAATTGTCTTTAAGTTCTGAAGGATTTATAAGATATTTAACAAATAAACTATTCCGCCATATTTCTATCCTATAAGATCCACAAAAAGAAGACCTAGCCAACTCTTTAAACAATAGATTGTTTTTATATAAAGTAGGGACTTTACCAATTCCATAGAATATATCTTCCTTCAGTTTATCGACAGTCTTTAAACTATTAAGGCAGTTATTTGTATTAACATTTTTAGTCTTATAGTTATTGAGGTATTTCCTTTGGATTAAATCACTATTTACAGTATTAAAGGAGTTGGTTAATAAGTTTAAATAATAAAAGCATTCCCTTATAAAGTTATAATCCCTAGATAGAATATAAGGTTTATTAAGACTGACTATAGAGTCTTTATGTATGTTCAATATAAATATACTTATTATTAACTGAATTTGTATTGTCAGTACCAATAACGTATAAATAAATAGATAATATAAAACTATATGTATAACAGATTTTTATATAAAGGAGTAATTACAATATCTGATAATAAGTATTAAAAATATTATCAGATATTATAATTCGATAATTAGTCTTTAATGAATGTCCCTATTTTATTAGCAATTTTATACTTAGCATAATGACCCTTAGAATCAACCAATTCTGATGTATCACAAATAGTATAGAACCCTTCATTACTAGTAATCTGAGTAGACTCAGCGCTAATTGTAGAAAGTCTATAGTTTATCCCAAACACACAAATACTAATCATAAAGTAAAACCACTAGCTCAACTTAATAGTCAGTAAAGTAAATAATGTCAATGTAAAATATACTTTAGAAGTATAAGGTTATATTAAGTTATAGGACAAAGTAATTGAGAAACAGATAATATAAATAAAGGTCAGTATATTAAAGTGTATAAAAGGCCTTTGAAGGTTACAGAGTTAAAATTTATATTGATATAGAAATTATAGTCAATGATATCATTAACTTTCTTTATTAATTTATTTACTCAAATAAGTAGTGAGCTATATAGAGAATAACTCACTACTAAAAACAACAATTTTGTCCCAACTCTAAGTGTGCAATTTTAGCTTAGTTAATAATAAGCAGAATAAGTAAAGAGAGTCGGAATAGAAATTAAAGTAGTAGTATCAGTAAATTAATACATACTTGAAGTCCTATTAGAGATTAATGAAGCGTAAATCTGTATACCATCTTTACTGAGCTTTATAGATTTAGACTCTTTCTTAGTATTAGTAGAATCAACTGGAGCTAGTTCTAATATCTGCTCTCTAAATAACTCCTCTATGAGATGATTATACACTAGCATAAATAAAACCAAAGTTTTGATTTCTGACAGTCTACCTAGACTTAAATTGACACAGAGATTATTTATATAGTGTTGTTTAATATGTTTCCTAGGACCCTTATCAATGTTTCCGATAACTAATATTAAGTCATCTTTGATCTCTTTATATAAGTCTTTTAAGTCTTCTAATTTATGTTTCATAGCTGGAACCTCTTCTCCTTATTTCCTTCAAATATGTAACTAACTGATTCGAACAATTTATCCTTTACCTGGATAAGGTTTGGTAAAAGAAATTTATTTTAATCTAACTAATCCACTAGACTTTAATTTAGTAAAAGTTAGTCCAAAAGAACTTGTTAAATGTTATTGGCTAAACGTTAGATTTAAGTCTAATAATCTAAAAATCCCAAAAGTGTAAGGTTATATTAAATTAGGAATTATCAATTTCTTTATCTTTGTCCTCCTCTTCCTCATTATGTTTATCATTGCTATGTTGAGTATATTCCTCTTCACCTTGACTATTTCTATCACTGTCTATCTTATCAACATCAGTAGCATCAGTAAAGGTATCCTCTACATTCTTATCTATGCCTTTATCTTCGTTACTACTCATAGATTTAGCTTTTAATTTACCATCAGAAAAACGGTATTGATATATAGAATCGTGCATAGGAATAAAAGCTTTAGATAGTATATCCTCTATATAGGTAGGCCTAACAAAATAGGATTTTAGTAACTGTTCTAACTTATCGAGTTCTTCTTTAGATCCAAATCTAACTTCTAAAGTATTAATATCTAGCCAATATCTTCTAGATTTACAATATAAGTTCTCTGATAATATTAGATTTTTCAACTCCTCTATATTATAAGTAGAATCAATCTTACAACTTATAAGATAAGATGGAATATGATTGGTCGTATTTGTTTTCCATATTTCAGGGAATGTTCTAGGTACTATAGGTTTATTAATAGAAAGATTAGAATCTATTAATAGTTCTATTGACTCTAATATTTCGTGAGATATAGGTAAATCTATATTATCTGTGTTTGGTTCGCATAAGATAAAGCAATTGATACCAGTTATAAAAGGAACTGTCTTACCATTTTCAATTGTTAGATTACCAAGTACACCTTCTTGAAGAGGTTTATTATTTATAAATACTAAAAGCCGGGTTGAAGGAATCTTACAGATTACAGTAAGATTTCTATTATAGACAATAAGTTCTTGTATAGCCGATTCCATATTATGTTCTGTTATTGTTGTTAATCTACTGCAATTTATGTATAAGTATATATTTACCAAGTGATTTATATATACAAATTATTTTAAATCTTGTATCTATAATATTTATTATCTATTATCTATAAATACTGATATTGTTTATTGTATAGGATAATAAATGTAGAGAATAAGACAGTTCGTTTTATAGAAAACAAAAAGTTACAAATTAAGAGATAGTAGAAAATATGCATATAAACAAGATTTACTTTCTCATTGAAAATGAATGGAATGGCAGGAGATACAATAATCCTAGTGAAGTAGTGAAATTATGTGATGAAGCTTTACTTATAGAACCTAAGTCAATATTAGTGTTATACCATAAGGGTCTAGCATATTTATCATTTACCACTAATATAAGAGAAAATACTTTTAAAGCCAAAGAATGTTTTAAAGAAGTGGTGAATAAAAGTCCTCAATTTTGGAGGGCTTGGCATTACTTAGGTATATGTAATGAATTACAAGGAGATCAGTTTCTCACTAATGCCTTATATTGTTATAGTAAAGCTAGAGCTTATGAAAGGATAGAGAAGAATATAAATAATAATAAGTAGGATTATCAGTTTTTATATTTAAAGGATTAATAAATATTTAATCCTTCTTTTTTCTTATTCTTATTCTTATTCTTCTTCTTATTCTTTCAATTCACTTCTTTTCTTTAATTCCCAATATTCATATTTATATAAATCTAATTGATAATGTATAAGTAACTCTCATTGTGTGACAAGACCTCTCGTACGTTCTCTTGTACATTCCTTAATTAATGATCATAAGATATAAAACTTATAATAGTCTTAAGGTCAATATAGAACATTAAGACTATTATCCAACTTTTTAGCTTCTAGTTTTACTTTATCTACATAAATAGAATATCGTTCAGTGTATATAGTTTTTATTTGATATATTAATTTAAATCTATATAAAGCTATTAAAAGCTGATCATAATTATCCGATTTATATTTATTAAAATTAATAAGACTTACAATTTCATCAAATTCTTTAATATAAATACTAATGTTTATCTCAGATAAAGATGTAGAGCATCGCTTCGTCTGACCATGTAAATAAAAATTAGTAGCATCAGAACAATAATTAAAATCACAATCTTCATCTTTATATAAATCGTGATTATTCCTTCTATATGAAGAGGCAGACTCTACTTCTTTAATAGCATTATTACTACAATTAGCTTCATAATTTAAATTCTCAGGCTGATAAAATGTAAAGCAGTCTGATATAATCACCAGACTAAAATTATTAAAAGTTTCAGTATAAGTATTTAACAAATCAAACATTAAAACAATAACTCCTACAAAGTTACAATAGAATAGAAATTTATTTAAATAATCTTAGGATAGTATTTAAGATTAAATTAGTTTCAATATAGATATATTTTATAGTTAACTCATCTTAAACTTTTAATTTTCTCTAATAGCTCCTTCTCTTGTTCTGAGATACTATCAGGTAATTCTAATTTAAGAGTTAGATAATGGTGACCTCTTAAATTCTTATTAGAAGGATTTACTTTACCTCTTCCCTTCAATCTCAGTATAGTATTTGGATTAGTGTTATTGGGTATAACTACTTTTATATTAGAACCATTCAAGTTTATATAAATATTATCTCCTAATATAAATTGCTCATAGCTTAATAGAACAGAAGAGTGAGTGTCTAATTCGAATTCTGAAACCCCCGAGGCTCTAGAGGAACTCCATTGAAATCTAGAATTATCTTTATAATATGAATCCTTTGGTGAAGCGGAAGAAGGTCTAGAATTATTAGAATTAGATTTATTATTAATGTTATTTACAATAACGATAATATCCACTGCATATCTTACAGAGTTATAAGACAAAGTCGTACTCAATCTAGTACCACTTCTGGCTCCGCCGGGGATACTAACTTTAGTATTTTTGTATATATTCTTGTATCTGTTACCGTTACATTCATCACATAATATAGTATTTTCATAACCAGTTCCATTACATCTTCTACAATTGAATGCTTCATTATTATAAGCTCTAACTTTACCTATACCATTACAGGCAGAGCAAATAGTACGATTAGTAAAAGAATTAGTCACTCTACCTAAACCAAAACACTTTGGACACGGTTGAACAATAGGTAATTTCAGTTCTTTAACACAACCTTTATAAGCCTCTTCTGATGTAAGTTCTACTGTAACAGTAGGGATGGTAGTGTTATTTCTAGGGGTTGTAGTGTTAGAAGATCTAAAGAAGTCAAAATACTCTGAGTTATATTTAGCTTTATTAGAAGAAGTTTCCCTATTAACCTTAGATCCTGAACTACCATAATAAGAAGTATTAAAATTTATGTCAAAACCATTTACATTAACCGAAGTACGACTATAAGTATTATAAGTATCCTTAGTACGGTTGCTGTTAACGGAAGTATTAGAAGTACTACTTTTACTTTTACGGTAAGTAAGAAAAGAATCATATTCTTTTCTAGCAACTGGATCTCCTAGAACTTCATAAGCTTCATTTATACTCTTTAATTTAGATTCATTTAACTCATCATCCTTCTTATCTGATAAATCAGGATGATATACTTTAGCTAATTTTCTATAAGCTTTTTTAATAGTATCTTGAGAAGAGCTCTGTACTACTTCTAATCTTTCATAATAATCAGTAGAGCTAAAACTATATCTCATATTATTTTTATTATTTATAAACGACTTTAATATCTAACCATTCATTTAGAATACTAATGTTTAAGTCTAATTCCGATTTATTATGAAATCTCTTAACAAACCAATTAGGCAGTTTGTACTTACTAGAATTAATAACATTTAAATCTATCTGAGGTATTCCTAGAAATTCAGATATCTTATAAGATATAGAATCTTCATCATTCAAACGAACGATGGAAACCTTATCTCTTGGTAAATAGTGATTGACCATTTGCCATTTAATATTATTAAGCAGTCTTACAATTTCACTCTCAGAATAAAAATTACTTAATAAAGACTTCCGATCTAATATTATCTTTACTAAGGATCTTGAGTTGTTAAGCTTAGCTTGTAATACCTTAATTATCTTTATACTAAAATCTTCAGGCAATAAATCGTGTATTAAACAAGATATAAACTGGTCACTTGTTCTATCTAAGTAATAGCCAAGTTCATTATTATTATTAACTTCTGGCTTCTTATAGACTCTAAAGTATATCCCAGTACTATTATCTTTTCTATTAGTATTTAGATCACCAGCTCTCAATTTATTAGACTTTATTTTTAATGATAAATTTGCTATATCTATTCCTCTTAACAAAACCTTGTTATCTTTCATGGAATCAATTAAGAAAGGAACGATATGATTATCATATTGGCTCAACAATACATTAAGGGTTGAAATTCTTTCCTTATGTAACTTAGTTTTTAGTTTATTCCTAAGAATCTGAATTGATCTATATCCTAAAGAAGGTAAACCATCAGGTATTGTTAAAGCTTCATTTTGTTTCCAGTAAATAAAAGACTCATCCTTAATAATTGAAGGATGAGTATCTATATAAATGTCTATAATCGATTCTTTTAAACAGCTAGTAACTAAATCAGGATTAAGGCTATATTCCTTGGCTAAATCCGAAATTAAAACTGAATAGTCCATATTCATTTGTATTTAAGTATAGGTACTTTTTATTATACAGTATCTATAAGTAATCTCAATATAAGATATTGATAAACATATGAACAAGAGTACTAATAGAATTAAAGATATAAAGTTCAAATAGTAGTAGGAATTTAAGGAGATAGTCTTAATGTAATTCTTTACTAAGAAAGAATATTAACTTAGTCAGACTAAATTAAAAATCAAAATTAATATAAGGACAAAAAGAGTACAAATATGGACTTACCTATAAAAGCAATAGAAATAATAAATATTCATACAGACTGGAGATTGATAAGATACGGATTGTATAAAGAGTTAGCATTAGATGGTAATGAGTTAATGTTAAGGAATGGATTCATAAACATAAACATATTAAAAGAAAGAATTAGTCACAGACCAATTAGTATAAAAGAATCAGATATAGACAAGTCCATAGATGGGACTAAGTTTCTACCTCCTCAATTTGTTCTAATTCAAACAAATATAGATAATGAAATGATATTAAGAGTGGTAGAAATAAGTAAGGATAGCATAATCATAGACATGGGAGATCAGGAAAGTTGTCCTGGTGTTAATATAAAAGCTAGACAAGTAGGACTTTTACCATTAGGTAATACTGTGTCTTCAAGAGCTAGATGTAAGAAAATAGCTAAAGAAATACTAAAGCCACCTAGTATAGTCAATTACAATAATGACACTTTTATCCTTAATAAGGAAGGAAGATATGAAATATTCAATTAAATAATTAAATAGGTTAAATACAGATAAATAGAAAGTCTAGCAAATAAATTAAATATAGTGAATGAAGAGGATTATAGCCTTGATAAATCGATTGAGACAATTATCAAATATCACAATATACCTTTTAAAGAACTTAAGAGTCAATATTGGTATAGAACACAAGTCTTATTGTTCAGAAAGTATAAAGATTATATATTTAACCATAAGAAACAAAATACAGAATAAGAATTATATAACAATAAAGATTAACGAGAAAGGGGATTGTAGAGTAATTATAGAAAGAGGATTAGTCATAGATTCTGAAGTAGTAATAATAAACACTAACAAAATGAAAGATAGTGAAATAAACAGATTAATAGAAGAAACTATAAGTACTAACAATGATGAAATGTTTTTTCCCTTAGATAATATGTATAAACTAGACAAAGATAATATAGATAACAATTCATGTCTAAAGTAGCCCTATGCGTTTCTCATCAAGTCTTTAGAGTCACTAAACCTAAAGGAGTTGGCCAAGTTTACAACGGTTGTAATAAAGTACTAGTTAATGGAAAGCCTATAAGTCTTGTAAACTATTCTTCTACTTATGCTGATAAAGTATGTAATGGATCTTTCAAAGTCTTAGCTTGTGGAATGGCTGTAGGAACATTTCCTGGTAAATGTTTACAAGGATATCCTTTACAAGGTGATCCAAAGATAATACTTGATTGAAGTATAAAAATATAAAGACAAAAATAAGGAGAAGTTATAGAGAGAAGTATGAGTGATAAACTAACCAAATATATAAATAAATTAAGTCCAAGATTACCTAATTCTAGTGAAGATAGTTTTTTACCAAACCTAAGCAATGGATTTAGTATAGATACAATAAGTCAATTTAACGATCTAGTTGGAATGGATTGGGAAGTGGCTTCTAATATGGTTACCAATAATAAAGTCTTTAGAAGGAGCTATAAGATATTATCAGAAGATATAGAGAAGCCTCCTAGAATTCAAGAGATAGATTTAGGCTCTCATTCAGAATCATTAGACGGTAGATATTTCTACAAGATAACTCACTATTTTGTTGAGGATACGTATAGTTCTCAACAGCCCTTTTTCAAATGGAAAAGAGAGAGACTTAAATTTGAACAAGAAGTCCTATATCACAATAAAATTACTAATGAACTAAGATGGGAAAGAAATATAAACAAAAAAATAGTCATACCTGATGATCAAGCTTACGGTAGTGAAAAAGGTTCTGTTTATAAAGAGTATGAAGATTTAGAAGATATACTAAATTTACCAATAAGTGTAAATAAATGCTGGGGTTTACAAGTAGAGTCAGATGGTGAATTTATAATTGAGTATAGAGGAGAACAAGTATTTAAAGGGTTTAAGTCCCATAAACTTAGTCCCTTATTATCTACAGATATAAAAATAACTTTAGTTAATAATAAGAATCATACTGGATCCAAAACCATATCTCCTATACCTACAAATACAAATAATAATAAAGATGATTATTATAACGGCTCAAATAAAGATGGTATAAGAAATAATAATAATAATAATAATAATAATAATAATGAGTCTAGTAATAGTGGCAATAGTAAATCTAGTATTTCTATACCTTACCCTACTGTAGTATTACCTACTTATCTAGTATGCAAATTATATGGCACAGAGGAACCCAAACCATTACCTATAGGTAGAAAAATGATGCCATTAGGAGAAGATATTAAATATAGAGAGACCTTAATACACGCTTCCCATGTTAAGGAGAGTGATAGATATAAACCTCCAATACCAGGCAATTTTGATTATACCTTTAACAATATGATAGACAAGTCTAAATTACCCGTAGTAGAAAAGTATGGTGATAGAATTAAAGGAAATTCTAAATGGATCTAAAGACATAGAAAATATAATAGCTGATAAAGGCTGTGAATTATTAGTAAATAAATGGAAGTTATTAAAAGAGGAAATAGATGAAAACGATGATTTAATTGCTATAGAGTTAGTCCTCAATTTATTGTTATTAAGTAATAGGAGAGGAGTTCTTAATTTAAAGTCTTTATTAACAAATAGATTAAAGAATAAAAGAGATATAAGTTTTAGGAATAAAGTTGATTTAAAGTTATTAGCTAATAATATAAATTATTACTGTGACTTAGTAAAGAGAGAAACAAATTAGTAGAAGAATAAAGAGTATTAGTTATGTATCTATCATTATTAATATTGTTAAGAAATGAGGAAATCATATTTTCTAAGCTAGTTGAAATTAGTAATAAAGACAGTCTCCTTGAAGCTGTCAGTGAAGTTAGGGTAAATGATGAAAGAGATGTGATAAGAATCATATTTTGTATTTATGATTCAGAAGGGGAATCTTTAGGTGGACTATTAAGATATACAATGGGTAATAACTTAATATTACCTACCGTAAAAACAATAGTTGATAAACTTTCAATCATAAAAAATAAAGCCTGTAGCAGTCGTTCAGTAGAGAAAGAATAGTAGAAAGAATAATAGAAAGAGTAATAGAAAGAATAGTAGAAAGAATAGATATTAGTTAGATAATAATAGTTATTTAGGAGTAACAGAGACAATTATAAAACTGTTTGAATTTAGATAATGTGTCATTATGTATTTCTGTTTTAGAAATATCACTAAATATCTTCTTATAAGAAGATAGTCTAATAGTAGCCAAGGAGTCTACCAAACAAGATATTAAGTAATTAGCTCTTGGTGTCAGAGCAAAAGAAGAATTATTATTATCTATTAAATTTATCAATGGGAAATGCCATATTTCATAATCTATAAAACGTCTTAAATGCATACTATATGCTCTAGCTTTTTCTAGTACTTCTTCTTCTGAACTATAATTATTTATATTATTATTTATCAAATATAAAATAAGAGTCCATACAGTCAATCTATCTAACTGCAAAGTCTTCCATAAAGGTAAAGAGATCCACCCAATGGAACCTCTATAATAGTAAAGATCCAACCAATTAAGTTCCTTACAAATTGTATTCTGTATATCTAGAAATAGAGATATAGAAAAATTAACATTTTTTATATTATTCTCTAAACGTATTTGTTCTTCTTCAAAAGATTTAATGTTCTTTCTCCAGAGAACTTCATTAAATTCATACTCTATATTTTCATTTCTTATAAAGTCAATATCATTATCTTTACTTTTAGCCCAGCCATACCACAATCTTCTATCTTTTGTATTCAGTACTTTTGGAGATTCAGTGAATGTAATGTTATATTCATCTATAGTTAGTAATACATCATTACACATACATTTCTCTACAATCTCTTCTTTATTTACCTTACTAAGATCTCCATATAAATGAATACGAATTATATGATAAGGATAGAAGGGTTTAAATTTATTAATATTAGCTAATTCAAGGCGCCAATTCTTATGATCAGTCACTTGAATTATTTCATTAGGCTTAAAGATATCTATACTATTTTTATGTCTATCTTCGTAAAAAGGTTTTCCATTACCTAATTTAGCTAATGATTCTATTATTTGATTTTTAATAATATCAGTCATTTTTGTTTGATTTAGAATAAATTAAACATTTACATAATATTCTAATATATTAACAATAATTAATTGTCATGAAGATTAGAACACTTCCATATATTCTTGTTCACCTAGATGTAAATGATAATCTATTGTAGACTGTTCTGCTAAAAACAGCACCTCGTCTGCTGAATACGCTTCATCTCTTAATCCTTCTTGATAATATTCTTCTACCGGATGTACTTCTTCTATAGGTACATTAGTACCATCCTCTGTAAAAACACTTCTATCATAATATTGATTAGCTGATTGAGCCATAACTCTATTCTTATAATTATTTATAGAAGTTATAGCAGCGTCTAAAGGAGAAAGCAATCCTTCTATTCCATCTTCCATAGTATTAGCCGCCATCTTGCCTCCTACACCAGCCATAGCCATACCTAAAACACCAGACAATATAGCCCCAGAAAGAGTAGAAGCACCACCTCTAATACGTCTAAATTCATCAGCGTCCAACGCGCCTTGCGTAGCACTAGTTGATAAGAATCTTCTTTTAGCTTCTTGAGACAATTCCCCTATACGAGCCGCTTTATACATCTCTTTCTGTCTATTGGCAGTATGAGCTAAAGAAGTGAATAAGTTAGTAGTCGCAGATTCTATTACTGGAGAAGCTATCATAGAACCTACAGCAAATCCTATCTCTCTACCAAAGGTAATGGCTACTGCTTTGCCTACATCTCCTTCAGCTTCCTGCATAGCCATGTTCATTTTAAATCCTCCACTAGTTATACCGGATAAAGCAGCCATGCCTATACCCCTCCTTCTAGACCCCAAAGTTCCCCCAGCCGATTGCAACATATTACCTAGTTTAGATGTTCTTAGCATAGGTTTAATGTAAGCTGCAGATATTAGTGTAGAACCAACAACATCACCTACAACTTCTTCATCTAATCTACCACCTAATATGGCAGCTCCACCTAAAGTTAATATAGCTGGTAGAAACAAATCTGCTCCTGCACTTAGTTTTTGAGCAGCTACTTCAGCTCTTTGCATTACTCCTGAAGTTATTCTTGAAGAAACCTCTTCGTTTATAAACGAAGGAATTCTAGGATCTACCTGTCTATTATGAAACTCTATTTGAGATTTCTTATAATATTCCAGAGCTTTGTTATAAGAAGAAGTAAGAGAATTAATTTCTTCGTCAGCTAACCTTCTTTGCTCCTGTACAATTACTTCCTCATTAAGTCCTATACCTTTAGCCTGTAAGTTATCTACAGCCGAGTCTCTATAAGATTTAATTATCTCCTCATTATTTACAATACCTTTTATCAGTGCTTCTGGATCTGATTTATCAAATACTCCAAAAGAATCTTTATAAACATTACTAAAGAAAGAATTAACTGCATCTGCCCTAGCTGCTGTAGAAGTAGCTTGCAAAGAAGCTTCCATATAGGCTCTAAATCCTTTACCCCCTTCTTTTCCATATGTCATACCATCTACAGTAAATTCCCCTTCAGTTTCTAAAAGATTAAAAAGGAATTTCCTCATATGAGATTCTTTCTGTGAAGGGACAGCAGAGGCAGAATATAAAGTTTGAGACTTTTGATTATCCCAGCCAGATACTAAAGTGGAGAATACTTGGTCTAAAGAGTTTATTTGTGCTATTCCTTCAGCATTAATAAAAGTATTATAAAAAATAGCTGTTGACTTCTCATTAAGTTTTCCTCTAGCAGCTAAAGTCATTAATGAATTCCACATATCAGAACCTAATTCTGATGTGATGGAAGGATCAACAACTCTACCAGTACCTTGTACTTGACCTTCTAATATCTGTCTAGTCTTCTCTAGTCCGGCAAATCTATATAGATTACTTCCTGTTTCTCCAAACAAACCAGATGTACTTTCTTTAATGCCTTCTACTTCAGCTAACAATACAGCTCTCTCTTTATAAAGCGAAGGGTCATTAAGATATCTTTGTAAAGCTTCCTCTCTACTAATATTAGAATCAGTACCACCAGTGCCTAGCATAGTAGATAACATAAATCTATTGGTCTCAGCCTCCTTAAAAGACTTAGTACCTTTCTGATACATTTCGGGTGAGAACTTACTTCTTACCCAGGTATCAACTTCTTCCATATGATTCAAGTTCCCTATTGCATCAAAGGTTGACATCCCACTTTTAAGTCCTGTATGGGGAGATGAACTTAAGGGTGAAGTTAAAGAATTAGAAGAACTTTCTTGTCTATATCTATTTACTGTAGATCTATAAACATCTTCCATATAAGTAGTTGCTGAACCTGCTTCTAAACCTTGTGCACCAGTTGAATGATTATATCTATAAGCTAATACAAAAGCTTGTAGATTCCTTGTAACTCTGGTAGCTGCTACATCAAATACTGTTAAAGTTTCTCTGTCACTAATCCTATTTATATGTTTAGCTACTCTATCAAACTCTTGCTTATCTAATCCTAAGTTCTCAACTACAAACTCTAGGCCAGTTGATTTGCCCTTTTCTACATTATTATAAAAATCTAATAAAGCTTTAGAATAATATTCATCTGTACCTACATCATGAAGGACTCTCATACTATCACTTGTTTCATTACCTAATAACGTATCTCTTTTAGAGATTAGAGTATTAAGTTCCATGAATGCATTCATACCAACGGCACTACCAGAAGGTCCAAAAGAACTTGATAATGAAGTTATTAGCTTGTTTCTACCTACCTCATCAGCTTGTTCATATTGAGCCGCCATAGACTTCATTTGTTCTATAAGAGTAGATCCTCCCTTAGGTTTGATACCGTCTCTTAGAGCTTGATTTATATTCTTCATAAAGCCCTGTAGTTGTTCAGCTCTTTCAGAAGATTCTCTAAGAGTGGATAAAGCAATTTCAGCATCTTGAGAATGACTGGGCATGAATTTCTTTATTGAACTAAGTACCTCATCTTCATTAAGGACACTAGCCATTGCCATTAATGGAGAATCAGAATAAAGCGTACCTACTAAAGTATTATAGGTTTTACCTAATATATCACCACCTGCTTTACCCATAACTCTAACTAACATATCGTAAGCAGTGGTCTCCATAGCAACACCAGCACCCTGACTCAGTATGCTTTGTAATCCAGGTAGACCCATATGTCTAGTATAGAATTGAGAAGAAACATATGAAGCTTTTATTTCATCTAAACGTTCATTAGATAATTGCTGTTGTTGATTAGTAGGATTAAAAGTAGCTAATGAACTTTTGATTTCAGTCATCAACTGTCTTTGTGCATCTTCACCAAGAATAGAAAAAGACAGATAAGTATATTCATTATCTGATTGAGCTTTAGACTTAGCTAAATTATCAATAATATTCTTAAAGTCCTTTAATGCTACATCTTCATTATTACCGGTACTCAAATATTCCTTTACTGTAGGTGTAGCTGATGACGAGGACAATAATTCAAATATTACATTTCTTAATCTATCTGGAGTTCTAGTATCTTCAAGAGCTCCAAATAATTCTCTTCCCTGTTGTACGTAAGTAAATAATATATCTGTATCTATAGTGTCACTTCTATATCCTCCATCCGCTGTAGATTCAAAGTATTTCCTAGATATGCCCAAATAATTAGCCACTTCTTTTCTAACAGCTTTAGAGAAATTAGAGCTTTTCATTTCTGAAGAAAGGCTTTTTACTCTATAATCAATATCTATAACTTTACCTTCTAGACGAGTAATACTGTCACTTAAACTTTGTCTATAACTTTCAGAAGCCTCTATTTCTTCGGGAGTAGTTAGAGATTTACCAGTACCCATTCTTAATCTATTCTTTTTATACTCTATCTGTATTTGTAATTCAGATTTAGTTCTAACCAAATCTGACATATTAGAATATATGGTAGTATATTGGTCACCATCGAAGTCACCTAAGTTCATGGTCAATAGAGACAAAGGAGATATTATTGATAAAGAAGCCCCCCTTTGTTCATCATGTCTAAAGAACTTTTGATCGGAACCCTGTTCTAAGTTTCTTACATAATTATTAAGCAGACCTATATCTTGTATAACTTGAAGTGACTGTTTCTGCTGTTCACTACCACCAAAGGGCGGAGATCTAAAGGCCAATACTTCTAATAATTCAGAAGAGTTGACTGTATTCATGACAGTGTTAAAGGTACCTAATAAAGCATTACTTCTCAAAGACACATTATTAGGGTTCTCATAATGTTCAGAATTAAGTCTTACAGTTTGTCTTTCTGCTCCAAAGAAAACTTTATAAACATCTAATGGCTGAAATCCTTTTTTCTTTCTTCTATTACCTGGTATATTACTAGGATCTGATAAGTATCCATGTAACTCTTCTACTTGAGCTACTGATAGTCTACCAGATTCAGACATGCTAGATAGAATGTCCATACTCTTCACTAAGTTATATAGCGGATTATTTCTATTCATTCTAGAGTCATCTTCTACTGATATACCCAGAACATCCCTTCTGAAACCCTCTGTAGTATTAAATGTTTCTGTGGCTCTCCTTTCATATTCAGCTGCTACTTGTCTAAATCCCTCATTATGCTTAGATACCGCAAAAGAAAAGAATTGTAACTTTTCTCTTTCAGAAGTCATCTCATTAAAGAATTCTTTAGGAGTCAAAGTAAAAGGTCTAGCTTTAGATCTAAACTTATCTCTCATCTCTTGTTGAGATATATCCCA
>Ga0102928_1000973_pt1 | contig 18243 bp, 16 predicted proteins | sample SalPonR1_B_D1_MG_FD_78504 | JGI IMG/M metagenome (GOLD analysis project Ga0102928, IMG submission 78504) | Salt pond soil microbial communities from South San Francisco under conditions of wetland restoration - Salt Pond MetaG R1_B_D1_MG | ecosystem: Environmental > Aquatic > Marine > Intertidal...
CGGGCTTTGAACCCAGCGTCATGGTTCCTGCGTTTCTTCATAGTCTGATCTCCTCGTTCTCGGAGACCAGCAGACGTCAGATCGTAGCTTACGTCACTGTCCGATTTTCGGGGAGCAGCTCACGGGCCGTCTCCCGCGGGTCGCAACAGGGTGGCCGGAATGGGACCCGAGCCGCGATCGAGGCGAAGCTCCTCCCGCGTGATGCCATGGCCGAGAGGCTCCGCGCCATGGTGAGAGACGGTCGTGTGCGCGGCGCGCAGAGGCGGGATGCCGAGAAGGCGCCGGAGCGTTTCGCGGCCGAGCGGCACGGCCCCGCCTCAGTCCTGCACGCGCCGAGGCGCCGCAACGGTCACGTCTCACACCGCAAGCGCCGTCCGCGGTGCCCCATGGCTAACCCCCCAGAACCCGGCCCGCCACGGCCGAGAGTTTCTCCACCATGGCCGGGTCGCGCTTGTCCGGTGCGGTCAGCACCGCGTAATCGAGCGCCCGGTCACAGCCATGGGGGCAGGGCGCGCGCGTCCCGCCCAGAAGGCCGGGCAGCCGCGCCACCATGTTGCGGGCCTTCTCGGCATTGCCCGAAAGTGTCGCGATGATGTCGGCGATATCCACGGCGCCGTGATGGGGGTGCCAGCTGTCGTAATCGGTCACCATGGCGATCGAGGCGTAGCAAAGCTCCGCCTCGCGGGCGAGCTTGGCCTCGGGCATGTTGGTCATCCCGATCACGTCGCAGCCCCAGACCTCGCGATAGAGCTTCGATTCCGCGAGGCTCGAGAACTGAGGCCCCTCCATGGCAAGATAGGTGCCGCCCTCGTGCACCGTGGTGCCCGTGGCGCGCGCGGCCGTTACGCAGGCCTCCGACAGGCGCGGGCAGGTGGGATGCGCGACCGAGACATGGGCGACGAGGCCCTCGCCGAAAAAGCTCTTGTCGCGGGCGAAGGTGCGGTCGATGAACTGATCGACCACGACGAAGTCGCCCGGAGCCATCTCTTCCCGGAAGGACCCGCAGGCCGAGACCGAAATGACATCGGTCACCCCCAGCCGCTTCAGCGCATCGATATTGGCGCGGTAGGGCACCGAGCCCGGCGAATGGACGTGCCCCCGCCCGTGACGCGGCAGGAAGGCCATGGCGACCCCGTCCAGCCGCCCGGTCAGGATCTGGTCCGAGGGCGTGCCGAAGGGGCTTGCCACATCCACCCATTCCGCACCCTCGAGCCCATCCATCTGGTAGACGCCCGATCCGCCGATCACGCCGATCATCGTGTCCATTGCGCGCTGCCCTTCATGTGCTGGTTGCTCGTCACAAGAGGCAAGCACCCGCACGCAAGACATGCAAGCGCTCAGCTATGAGGACCGTGGCGGATCCCCTTCATCTTTCCAGAAATACGCAATCGACATTGCCGGCTCTTGCACCGACACCCGGTCTATCACTCCCCGGGACGGCTCAGCGAGAATTTCTCGCGGATCACGGAATAGTCGCGGTAGCCCATCCGCGTCAGCGGGTTGAAGCTCAGCACATCGAAGATACCGTCCTTCATGCAGTCGTCGCGCAGATGCACGCCGGTGACCTCGCCGAAGACGACGAAATTCGCCTCGCCCTCGATCTTCACGATCTGCGTCATGCGACACTCGAGGTTCGCCGGCGCGCCGATGACGCGCGAGCATGGGATCGTCTCGCACTCTGCCCGCGCGATGCCGGCCAGTTCGAACTCGTCGGTCTCCTTCGGCCACGGCCCCGAAGTCCGGTTCATCACGTCCTTCATGGCGTATTCCACGATGTTCACGCAGAACACGCCCGTGTCGCGGATATTGGCCACGCTGTCCTTCGTGTCGCCCCGATCCTCCTTGGCTGAGGTGGAGGCGAACATGACCTGAGGGGGCACATAGGCCACCGCGTTGAAAAAGGAGTAGGGGGCAAGGTTCTCCGAGCCGTCCGCGCCGCGCGAGGAGACCCAGCCGATGGGCCTGGGCGTCACTATGGCGTTGAAGGGATTGTGCGGCAGGCCGTGGCCATCCTCGGGTCGGTAGAACATCTCTGGCGTCTCCTGCTTGTCCTCGTGGCGCGCTCGTTTGGCAAAGCCCTACCGTCGTGCTAGGCCCGAGGCCAGAGGCAAAGGGTACGCGAAAAGACAACGGACGGCGGGCATCCCCAAGTGTACGAACTCACCCGTGAGGACCCCGAAGACCGCTGGGAGGTCGAGGCGCTCTATGACCTGTGCTTCGCGCCGGGCCGCGAGGCGCTATCCTCCTATCGGCTGCGCGACAGGGTGGCGCCGGTGCGCGATCTCTGTCTCGTGGCGCGCGACGACCTTGGCATCCTCGGCGGCGCGATCCGGTTCTGGCCCGTGCGTGTGGGCGCGGCCGAGGCGCTGCTGCTCGGCCCCGTGGCGGTGCATCCGACCCGTCAGGGCGAGGGGCTGGGCGGTGCGCTGATCCGGGAGGGGCTGGCCCGCGCCGAGGCGGACCGCTGGCCGCGTGTCCTGCTGGTGGGCGACGCGCCGTATTACCGGCGGTTCGGCTTCCGGCTATTGTCGGACGTGAAGATGCCGCCGCCCACCAACCCCGAGCGGGTCCTGGGCTACGGCGACTGGGACGGCGTGTCCGGTTGCGTCACGCCCTGGGCGCATTGATCGGTGTCCGGGATCGATCACACGGCGTCCAGTCCCGCATGATGTGCCCCGCCCGGGGACAGGTATCCGTCATGGGCCAGGCAGTCCGTTTCGGGGACGTCTCGGGCCTGCGTTTGCTCGTCCCGAACCGCGACGCAGGGCCTCGATCAGACCGCCGTCGCAGGCATGGAGGCTGCACGGCATGCTCACTGCGGGCGAGGTTCGGTTGCGCAGCAACGTTGAGCCATGGGTCGGGTCGCCGGATCAGACCGGTTCCCCGGGCCAGGGTCGCGCCGAGTGTTGATCGCTCGTAAGCTGGCCGCGATTCGCACAGGGACAGCAGGTCAATGTCAAAGGACCCCGCGAAAAATGGCAATAAGGCTGCCGACGATACCCCTGATGCGCGGGAGGAAAACGAGCCGCCTCCAATCGTGGGTGTCGGGGCGTCGGCCGGGGGCGTATCCGCCCTGCAGGAACTGGTAGAGAACATACACCCGGAAAGCGGCATTGCCTGGGTCCTGATACAGCACCTCGCGCCTGATCGTCCGAGCGAGCTTGAGAGCATCCTCGCCCGAAAGACAGAGGTTCCCGTCGAGCAGGTGACCCATGACACGCCGGTCGTGGCCGACAGGATCTACCTCATCGCCCCGGGCGAGGTGATGACGATCCGGGACGGCGTTCTGCGCCTTGCTCAGGATGGCGATCCGCTGGCGCGGCGCACCAGCATCGACGCGTTTCTCCTGTCGCTTGCCGAGGACCAGGGAGAACTTGCCGGCTGTGCCCTTCTGTCGGGGGCGGGCACAGATGGGACACTCGGCCTCAAGGCGGTGAAAGAGGCGGGCGGCCTGACCCTGACCCAGTCGCTGCAGACGGCCGAGTACGACAGCATGCTGCTGAGCGCCACCCGAACAGGCCATGTCGACCGCGAGGCCGATGTGACCGAAATGCCCGACCTGTTCGCTGACTTCCTGGTGCGGCGGAAGCCGGTCGCGCGCGTTGCCGAGGTTGCCGATGGCGAGCGGCAGGAGATCTGCAATATCCTGCGACGTGCCACCGGCCACGATTTCTCGGACTACAAATCGAGCACGATCGACAGGCGCATTCGCCGCCGCATGCAGATGCAGGGAGGCATCGATACGCTTTCCGGCTACCTGTCGCTGATGCGGGAAGACAGCCGCGAGCCCGAGCGCCTCTTCCGCGATCTCCTGATAGGGGTCACCCAGTTCTTCCGCGACACCGATGCCTTCGCCGCTCTGGCGACGAAGGTGATCGGACCGATACTCGAGGACAAGACCGAGGATGACCGGGTGCGTGTCTGGGTGCCGGGCTGTGCCACCGGCGAGGAGGCCTACAGCGTCGCTATCCTTTTTCATGAGGCGTGCGCAAAGATGGAGAGCCCGCCGGAGGTGAAGATCTTCGGCAGCGACATCGACGAGGCGGCGCTGCATTTCGCCCGCATCGGCCGCTATCCGCACAGCATCGCGGCCGACGTAAGCGAGGAACGACTGGCGCGCTTCTTCGAAAGCGAGGACGGGTCCTACATCGTGCGCCCGCAGTTGCGCGAAATGTGCCTTTTCGCACAGCATAATCTGCTGCGGGATCCGCCGTTCTCGCGCATCGACCTGCTCTCGTGCCGCAACGTGCTGATCTACATGAACCCCAGTCTCCAGAGACGTCTGTTGCCTGTGTTCCACTACGCGCTCCGGCCCGGCGGTTTTTTGTGTCTCGGGCCCGCCGAGAATGTCCGGGGAAACGAAAAACTCTTTGCCGAACTCGATCGAAAGAACCGCATCTTCCGGCGCCTCGGGGAAAACGCGCGTCTGCCGGAATTCCCGATCGCCGGCGGCGACGGCAAGGAGCGCCAGACATCGCGCTCCAACGAGACCGCAAGAAAGCCTGCCGGATCAGATCCGGCATTTCGAACCGCGCAAAGGCTGCTCGAGCGCTACACGCCGGCCTACGTCATCATCGACAGCGATTTCGACATTCTCGAGGCGTCTGCGGGAACCGGTGCCTTTCTCGAACTGCCACGCGGACGTCCGAAGGCCAATCTGGCCGCCATGGCGCGCACCGAACTGGCCGTGGATATCAAGGCGGCCGTTTCGAAGGTGCTGAGCACGGGCGAGCGTCTTGTGCGCAACGACCTGATCGTGGGGCGGGACGAAGAGCGCCGCTACCTCACCCTGATCGTGGAGCCGTTGCCCGGCATCGACGCGTCCGACGGTCGCTGTCTCGTCGTGTTCCAGACCGGCGCGGCGGCAGTCGCCGAGACAACCGAGCGGGCACGACGGCGGGGTGGTGACGATGAGTTGGTGCGCGCGCTGGAACTGGAGCTTCAGACGACCAAGGATCGTCTTCAAAGCACGCTGGAAGAGCTCGAGACATCCAACGAGGAATTGCGCGCCTCCAACGAGGAGCTGTCTTCCGTAAACGAGGAACTGCAATCCTCCAACGAGGAACTCGAGACATCCAAGGAGGAGCTACAGTCGATCAACGAGGAATTGCGCACCGTCAACAACGAGCTTTCCACGCGGGTCGAAGAGCTCAGCCGCGCCAACAGCGACCTGAAGAACCTCTTCAGCAACACCCGGATCGCGATGCTGTTTCTCGATTCCGAGTTCCGCATCCGCAATTTCACGCCACCCGCGAAACCGCTGTTCCGCCTGCGGGACCACGACATGGGTCGTCCGCTGGACGAGCTTGCGGGGCGCATCGATTTCGATGCGTTGAAGGCGGAGGTGGCCGACGTGATCCGCAGCGGTGAGCCGATCGAGCACGAGGTCGAAGTCCGCAACGGAGCGTCGCAGACGCTGATCATGCGCGTGCTGCCCTACCGCGACGAGAGCGACGCCATTCACGGCGCTGTTCTGACCTTCGTGGACATTACTGAGCGCAAGCGGTCGGAGGAACGGCTTTCGGCCATGGTCGCCGAGCTGAATCACCGGGTGAAGAACAACCTCGCAAGCGTACAGGCGATGGTCCGGCAGGCGACCAATCGCGTCGGAACGAAGGACGAGCTTTCCGGGGTGCTGAACGGGCAGCTCCATGCCATGTCGGCGGCCCATGACATCCTGTCGCGCGAGGACTGGGAGGGTGCGCAGTTCCGCGAGATGGCCGATGCCGTCCTCTCGCACTTTGTCGGCGAGGGATCGGACAGGCTGAAGCTCAGCGGCCCGCAGATCCGCCTCAAGCCACAGGTCGTGGTCGGACTCGGACTTATCCTGCACGAACTGGCCACGAACGCGTCGAAGCATGGCGCGTGGTCCGGCGATGCCGGGCAGGTTTCGCTGAGCTGGGCGCGCAATACCTCTGACGGCGACGTCATAAGGATCGAGTGGAGCGAGAGCGACGGGGCGCTCGTGTCCCCGCCCGAGCGCAACGGTTTTGGCCTCGACTTCGTCTCTGGGTGCACCGAGCACGAATTGCGCGGCACCTGCGAGCATGTCTTTTCGGCCGAGGGGTACAAATGCGTTCTGGTTGCGCCTGCAAAGGCAATCCTCGGGGATCGCAACGAGCACCGGTAGCCGATGAGGAAGCTGTCCTCGATCACGAGAATGCGCGGCTTTCCGTCGTGCAAGGTGCCTCCATGTTAGTTACCGGTTTCACCCGGAAATTGCCCTGGCAATCCGCAGGCGGCACGGCGGCACCCTTTTCGACGGTACAGGCCAGATATCTCCACGCCCTCGGAGCGATGCGGCTTGAGGCGTTGACGCGTCCGCGATAGCTTGGCCCATATGCGAACGCGCACCCGTCATGGATTTTAAGGCTGCGTCTGTCATAAGCGCCGAGGCGGGCTGGCGCTGCCGGTGGGGTCATGACCTTGTTGCCACTCAAGCGACCGGCTACCGCCTTGGCCCCGATGATGTGCGCTGCTTCATCTCCATGCCGAGCCCCGCGTGCAGGGTCCTGGCATGAGCGGGCAAGCTTTCTTCGATGGTCGATGCGTGCTCGTCGTGGAAGACGAGTATTTCCTTGCCGATTGCCTTGCATGTGATCTCCGCGAGACCGGTGCGGTCGTGGTCGGGCCGGTCGGATCGGTCGAGGACGCGCTCGCGCTCGTCGAGGCTGCCGAACGCCTCGATGGGGCGGTCGTCGACATCAACCTGCACGGCGAGATGGCCTTTCCGGTCGCCGATGCCCTGATCGCGCGCGGCGTCCCGCTGGTGTTCGCGACCGGATACGATCATGCCTCGCTTCCCAAGGCCTATGCGGCAATTCCCGGTTGTCAGAAACCCGTCGATATGGCGTGGGTCGCCGGCATGCTGTTTCCCTGAGCCCGGTCCCGCCCTCAGGACAGCAGTGCCGGGGGGACCTCTCCGACCCGTTCGGTGAGAGGGAAGCTGATCGTGCAGCGTAGCCCGTCTGGCTGGAAGTCGAGGGTGGTCGCGGCCTTGATCTCATAGCCGAGCGCCTGCGTGAGAAACTCTGTTCCGAACCCGGCCTCGCCCCCCGTAACCGGGGCGGGGCTACCGGTCTCTTTCCAGGTGAAGGTCAGCGGCCTGTCCGACTTGTCGGTGGCAACGGTCCACGACACGTCGAGCTGGCCCTCGGATTCACCCAGGATACCGTGTTCGATCGAGTTGACCATCAACTCGTGGATTGCAAGCGCGAACATCTGTCCGGCCCTCGGCTTGAAATAGACCAGGGGGACGGAGCGGTTCACCCGTGCCCCGACCTCCTCGCCGTAGTGGAAAAGCTCGTCCTCCAGCACCACCCTCAGTTCGACATTGCCTTTCAGGTCGGCGGTCGTCTGCGCCCTCATCACGGCGTCGAGACGGTCTTCTAGATGAGCAACGTAGTCTTCGAGGTCGCGCCGCGTCCGGGCAGACTTGCGAATGACGCTACGAAGCAGCGCCGTCGTGCTTTGCAACCGATGACGCAGTTCGCCGGGGGCGTCGCGCGCATCGAGCAGGCGACGTAGCCGCATGTTGTCTGCCTCGAGCTTCGCAATCCGGCTGCGATCGTCCGTTTCTGTCATGGCACCTCACCAAGTCCGTTTCCACGACGCCGTCCCCGCGATCACACCACGGGAACGATGTCCTGCCGCAGGGTGTCGGGACATATCCCGGCGATCTCGGCGAGCGCGTTGGGGCTGCGGATCGTGACGCCCAACCTGCCGGCCCCCTCGATCGCGCCGTCCCGGGCAAGCCGCCGTATCGTCTGCCTCACGTGGACGCTGGACAGCCCGCAGAAATCGCCAAGCTGCTGCTGGTTCATCGGAATATGCGTCGCATACGCGCCGTCGCCGCTGGCCGCCGTCGATCTCAGGCAAAGCTCGAACAGTCCACAGGCGACTCGGGCGGCGGCGCTTCCCTTGCCCAACCTCGGCATGCGGCCGACGCGACGCGCGAAAGACGCCTGCCGTTCCCGTTCCACGGCGGCGGCGAGCCCGGGCTGGCGGGCAAGCCTTGGGAACCAGTCGCTGCTGCGGACCGACAGGACGACGGAACAGGTCAGCGCCTCGATCTCGACGAGGCTGGCCTCGGGGGCGGTGAAACCGGGGTCGAGCATCTCGCCGGGAAGCACGACATCGACGATCAGACGGCCCCCGTCCGCGGTGGACTTAGACACCGCCAGCCATCCCGAACTCGCGAAATACACGGCGCCCGAGTTTTCTCCCTCGAGTTTCAGCACCGAGCCTGCCTGCGGCGTCAGCGTGTCCCCGGGATCGAACGCGGCTTTGAGAACCGCTGTCGTCTCGAAGATCCGTTGCCGGCAGTCGCCTTCCAGTGCATGAAGGACTGGATCAACGGTCATGAAACCCCCGCGATCGATCGGTCCGATGTCTATCGGTCCGTGGCCGTTGTTGCGCGCTAAAAAAGCCCCGTGACAGTCCGGAAAAACATTCGGTCTGCCACTCCGTCAGCGGAGCATTGCACAGCACAGCGAGGCGGCGCAACCCGGCGGCGTGAAGCCCGCCCGGCCGCTGCGCCTCGCCTCCGGGCAGGGGGCCTGCGCATATCGGCGCGCTCAACCGGTCCGTCTGAGCCAGTCCATCACAGCAGGGCGCACCGACTGCTCCCCCGAGGCGCGTGCGGCGTCGATCACCGCGCGCCCCTCGTCGAGGTTCACCCGCCGCAGGAGCGACTTGACCGGGCCGATGGAGGCCGGGCGCATCGACAGCGCCCGAAGGCCCATGGCCGCGAAACACACCGCCTCGATGGGCCGCCCGGCATCCTCGCCGCAGAAGCTGAGCGGCGTGTCCGTCTCGGCGCATCGCTCGACGATCTGCTCGATCAGCGACAGGAAGGACACGTTCAGCGTGTCATAGCGCCGCCGTACACGCTCGTTCTCGCGGTCGGCGGCGTAGAAAAACTGCTTCAGGTCGTTGCCGCCGATCGATACGAAATCCGTCATCTCGTAGAACCTGCGCGGCGCGAAGGCCATGCTCGGCGTCTCCAGCATTGCGCCGATATCAGTCTTCTCGGGCAGGACGTGCCCCAGCGCGGCCTCGCGGTCGAGCTCGCGCAGAAGGTGGTCGCGGGCCTGCGTGAATTCGTCGAGCTGCGCGATGAATGGGAACATGACCGAAAGCGGACGACCCGCCGCTGCCCGGATCAGCGCCTGAAGCTGCATGCGCATGACGCCGGGCTTGTCGAGGCCCACGCGGATCGCGCGCCAGCCGAGCGCGGGGTTCGGCTCCTCGGTGGGTTTCATGTAGGGCAGGACCTTGTCCGACCCGATATCGAGCGTGCGGAAGATGACGCGCTTGCCGCCTGCGGCATCCATCACGCGGGCATAGAGCGCCGCCAGCTCGCCCCGACGCGGCACCTTGTTGCGGGTCAGGAACTGAAGCTCGGTCCGGAACAGGCCAACCCCGTCGGCGCCCGAGGAGGGCAGCGAGGGCAGGTCGGCCATCAGCCCCGCGTTCATCTGCAATGACACGACCGTGCCGCACAGTGCCTCGGCCGGCTTGTCGCGGATCGAGGCGTAACGCTCCTGGGCCTCCGCCTGCATCGCCAGCTTGTCGCGGAAGGCAGAGGCGACGGTATCCTCGGGGCGCAGATGGACGATGCCCTGGTCACCGTCCACGAGAATGAAATCGCCGTTCAGCGCCTCGGTGGTGATGCGTGCCGCGTTGATGACCAAAGGTATGGCCAGCGCGCGGGCGACGACGGTGGCATGGGACCCGACCGAGCCTTCCTCCAGCACCACGCCCCTGAGCCGCCGCCCGTAATCCAGAAGCTCGGCCGGGCCGATGTTGCGCGCCACCAGAATCGGATCGGCCGGCATTTCGGCGCCCGTGTCGTTGCCCTGGCCGGTCAACAGGCGCAGCAGCCGGTTCGACAGGTCGTCCAGATCGTGCAGCCGCTCGCGCAGATAGGCGTCGGGGACGGTCTCCATCCGGGCGCGGGCGGTTGATTGCTCCTTTTCCACGGCGGCCTCGGCGCTCAGCCCGCGGGAGATGTCTTCCTCCATCCGCCGCATCCAGCCGCGGGAGCGGGCGAACATCCGGTAGGCTTCGAGGACCTCGCGCTGTTCCGCATCGCCCGGCGAGACGCGCGTCAGCATCTGGTCCACGTCGACGCGCAGCCGATCGACCGCATCGCGCAGGCGCTCCAGCTCGACCTCCGGGTCGTCGGCCACCGGCCGGGTGACCACCACGCGCGGTTCATGCAGCCAGACATGGCCCATGGCCGTACCTTCCTGCGCGCAGGTTCCGCGGAACATCTCCTGGCTGGTGTGTCGCTCGCGCAGGGCGGCACCCTCGCCGGTGAAGGCGCCGAGTTCCGTCATCTCGGCGAGGACCATCGCGACGACCTCGAGCGCGTAGATCTCGTCGTCGGAGAACTCGCGCGCGTCCTTGGACTGGACCACGAGAACGCCGAGCCGCTCGCCCAGGCGCATGATCGGCACGCCAAGGAACGAGGAATACCGTTCCTCGCCGGTTTCTGGCATGTAGCGAAAGCCGCGCTCGCCCGGGGCGTTTGCCGTGTTGACGGGCCGTGACGACCGCGCGACACGGCCCACAAGGCCCTCGCCGATCCGCATCCGGGTGACATGGACGGCCTCGGGCGCGAGGCCCTCGGTGGCGCAAAGCTCGAGCGTGTCGGCGTCGCGCAGCAGGTAGATCGAGCACACCTCGGAGCCCATGGAATCGGCGATCAGATGCGTGATCCGGTTCAGCCGTTCCTGTCCCTCGACAGGCTCGGCCATCACCGCCTGCAAGCCCGACAGAAGCTTGCGGCTTTCGCTTTCGCTTTGCTGGACCATCGACCCCTGATGCCTCTGCGCCAGTTCTTGGCGCCTGACCCGGAGAACACGCATACCGCGAGGTTGCGGCGCGGCGCAACGTTCAACCGCGCGGAGTCAACGCCTTGTGCGCAAGCTGCGTGATCTCGGCTATAAATGCGTCCTGCGACCATCCGCAGTCTCGCGTCAGATGCGCCCAGAGCGACACCGAAAGGAGGCCCGCGAGGAGATCGGTCGCGCGCTCCTGTGTCAGGTCGGGCCGCAGATCGCCGTCGCGTGCGAGCGCGGCCACTGCCGCCGCGCAGCCGTGCCGGACGGCGGCCATCCGGTTCTCCCAGGCGGCGCGCGCCTCGGCATCGGTCTCCATCATCGCCATCAGCGCGCGGCCCACCGGGTAGATCACGGGGATGTGCCCGCCCCAAGCGGCGATGAAGGCTCGCAAACGCTCGCCTCCCGTTTCGGCGGCGCGGCTTTCCGCGAGGCTGGCGTCGATATCCACCTTCTCGTCGAGACGCTTCGTCGCCGCGATCAGAAGCTCGGCCCGATTCGGGAAATGCAGGTAGACCGCCTGCCGTGACAGACCCGCGGCCCGCGCGATGTCGGACATGCGCGTGCGCTCGGGCGCGCCTGATTCCAACAGGTTGAGCGTGACGTCGAGGATGCGGGTGCGGGTATCATCGGATTTTCTTGACATGCTGTAAAGTTGCAGGTTATTGACACGGCGTCAACTTGACATGGTGTCAAGAAATCAGCGGAAAGGACCATCTCATGAACGTCATCGTCTTCGGAGCCACCGGCACGGTGGGCAAACTCGCCGTCTCGGAGCTTCTCGCCGCCGGCCACGCCGTTACCGCCTTCGCCCGCCATCCCGAGAAACTCGGTCTCGACCACCCGCAGCTGCGGTGCCACGGGGGCGACGCGCTCGACGCGCGCGACGTCGCCTCCGCCGTGAAGGGGCAGGATGCGGTGCTGGTCGTGCTGGGCGCGGGGATGTCGCGGAAATCGCGCATCCGCTCGGAGGGCACGCTCAACGTCATCCGCGCAATGCAGGACCTCGGGCCGAAGCGGCTGATCGTGCAGTCGACGCTCGGCGCACGCGACAGCTGGAACACGCTGAATTTCTGGTGGAAGCGGGTGATGTTCGGCGCGCTTCTGGCCCCGGTCTTTCGGGACCACGAGCTGCAGGAGCGGCTGGTGGAGGCCTCGGGCCTCGACTGGACCATCGTGCGGCCCGGCGCCTTCATCGACGCTGCGACTGTTCGCCCGGTGATCGAGGATGTGCCGAACACCGCCCGCGGCCTCGACCTGAAGATCAGCCGGGCCGAGCTTGCCCGGTTCCTGACGCGCCAGGTCGCGGACCGGACCTACCTGCACCGCGCCGTCGGCCTGTCGAGCTGAGGAGGCCGGACCATGGAATACCTTCTGACCGTCTCGGGGTTCCTGATGGCGCTGATCGCCGGGGTTTTTCTCAGCTTCTCGGATTTCGTCATGCGAGGGCTGGTGCAGGCCCCGGACGGGCAGGGCGCGGCCGGAATGGTGGGGCTCAACCGCACCGTCTACCGCTCGGCCTTCATGGCGCTTCTGATGGCGTTCGTGCCGGGATCGCTGGCGCTGGCCGTCCTCGCGCTCTGGCAGCTCGATGGAGCCGCGCGGATCACGGTGCTTGCAGGTACGGGGGCGTACCTTCTGGGCGTCATGGCCGTCACCGGGCTGGGCAACGTGCCGATGAACACGCGCCTCGACGCGCTGTCACGAAGCCCGGAGGGCGTTTCAGGCTACTGGCACGCCTATGCCCCGCGCTGGACCCGCCTCAACCATCTGCGCGTGGCGGGCTCCGGCGTCGCCGCTGCGGCCTGGCTTGCGGCGGCGCAACTTGCGTGACCTCCCGACCGGGCGGCGGAGCTCACGCCGCCCGGTCGAGCCCGAAGGCGGCATGGAGCGCCTGCACCGCCAGCTCCATGTATTTCCGGTCGATCAGCACGCTGACCTTGATCTCGGAAGTGGTGATCACCTTGATGTTGATGCCTTCGTCGCGCAGCGTCTTGAACATCTTGGCGGCGACGCCCGCGTGGCTGCGCATCCCGATGCCGACGATCGAGACCTTGGCGACATCGGTATCGGCCACCAGCCCGCCGAAGTCGATCTCGCCCCGGTCCTTGGCGTCGGCCATCGCCTTCTCGGCGCGCTTCACCTCGTTCACCGGGCAGGAGAAGGTCATGTCGGTCATGCCCTCCTCCGAGATGTTCTGCACGATCATGTCGACATTGACGCCGGCATCGGCGAGCGGGCCGAAGATCGCCGCGGCGATGCCGGGGCGGTCCTCCACATCCGTCAGCGTCAGCTTCGCCTCGTCACGGGAATGGGCCACACCGGCCACGACATTGCTTTCCACGATGTCCTCCTCGGCACAGACCAGCGTGCCTGCCGTCTCGTCGGGTTCCTCGAAGCTCGAGAGCACCCTGAGTTTCACCTTGTAGCGCATGGCCAGTTCCACCGAGCGCGTCTGCAGCACCTTCGCGCCCAGCGAGGCAAGCTCCAGCATCTCCTCGAAGGAGATGCGGTCGAGCTTGCGCGCCTTGGACGTGATGCGCGGGTCGGTGGTGTAGACCCCGTCCACGTCGGTGTAGATATCGCAGCGTACCGCGCCGAAGGCGGCGGCGAAGGCCACCGCGGTGGTGTCCGAGCCGCCCCGTCCCAGCGTCGTGATGCGGCCCTCGGGGCTGATGCCCTGGAACCCGGCGACCACGGCCACGCGCATGCCTTCGGCGAACTTGGCCATGATGTTGTCCGGTGGGATCGCCTCGATCCGCGCCGAGGCATGGGCCGAGGTCGTCTGCACCGGCACCTGCCAGCCCTGCCAGCTGCGCGCGGGTACGTCCATTTCCTGCAGCGTCAGCGCCATGAGACCGGCCGTCACGTTCTCGCCGGAGGACACGACGGCGTCGTATTCGCGCGCGTCGAAGAGAGGCGAGGTTTCCTCGACCCAGCCCACCAGTTCATTCGTCCGGCCCGCCATGGCCGAGACGATGACGATGACGTGATGGCCGTTGGCGACCTCGCGGCCCACGCGCTTGGCGGCGCGCCGGATCCGGTCCAGCGTGGCGACGGAAGTGCCGCCGAATTTCATGACAAGGATCGACATAGTCCGGGGCCGCCATAACTTCCGCGCGCGGACAGCCTCTTACGGAAGCGGCCGGTTGCGCGCAAGGGGCGCAGCAGCGCCCACCGCGAGGAGTGCGCGGCCCTTTGGGGCCGCCAGGGGGCTCTGCCCCCCGGGCCTGCGGCCTCCCCCCGGAGGTTTTTTGCCAGGATGAAGGGGCGCAGGCGCGCTCAGAAAGGATGCGGGCGTCCGTTCCATGTCAGGAAGGCGCCGGTGGTGGCCAAGGAGAGCGCGTCGAAACGGTCCATCAGCCCCGCCACGCTGTCCTCAAGCGAGATGTCCGCACCAGCGCCGCCCATGTCGGTGCGCACCCATCCGGGGTGGTAGATGCCCAGCGCGATGCCGCGCGGGGCCAGATCGGTGGCGAGGTTGCGGCCGAGATTCGTGGCCGCCGCCTTGGAGGCGCGGTAGATGTAGCTGCCGCCCTTCGCCCGCTCGCTCGAGCCCATCTGGCTGGAGATGATGGCGATTTTCGGCGCCGCGCTCAGGCCCAGATGCGGCAGGAAGGCCTGCACGGTGAGAAAGACGCCGGTGACATTGACCGCGAAGGTCTGCGCCCATGTGTCGGAATCGTAGCCGCCCGCGAGGTCCATGTCCTTGTCGCGGTAGACGCCCGCATTGCAGACCAGAAGGTCGATGACCCGGCCCGAAAGCCTATCGGCCAGCGCGCGGATCGAGGCCGGATCGCTCACGTCGAGGGGCGTGTCGGTGCCCGAGCGGGCCGCCGCGATGACCTGCGCTCCGCGGGCCCGGCAGGCGTTGGCCAGACCCGCGCCGATGCCCCGGTTCGCGCCCGTGATGAGGACGGTCATCGCGATCTCCCGTTTCGATCTTGTCGACCGTGGCTAGCCCCGGGGCACGGTGCTTGCAAGCGCAGACCGTCCCGGTAGGGTGGCCGGGCCTGCGCGAAGGAGGACGCCATGCAGTTCACCCCCAACGATCTTGCGACCGCCCACGGGCTAGTAACGGCCTACATGCCGCCCACCCCGCAGCACGCCTGGCCGCTTCTGGCCGATCGTCTGGGCGCGGAGGTCTGGGTCAAGCACGAGAACCACACGCCCACGGGCTCCTTCAAGGTGCGCGGCGCGCTGACCTTCATCGACTGGCTCAGACACACCCATCCCGAGGCGCGCGGCATCTGCACGGCCACGCGCGGCAATCACGGGCAGGGTCAGGCCTGGGCGGCGACGGCGGCGGGGTTGACAGCGAAGGTCTATGTCCCGCGCGGCAATTCGGTCGAGAAGAACGCCGCCATGCGCGCCTTCGGGGCCGAACTGGTGGAATTCGGCGATGATTTCGACACCGCCCGCGAAGAGGCCTATCGCGTTGCGGCCGAGGAGGGTCTCTTCATCGTGCCGCCCTTTCACCGGGAGCTCGTGCGCGGTGTCGCGACCTATGGCTACGAGCTGTTCCGCGCGGTGCCCGATCTCGACGCCGTCTATGTGCCGATCGGCTGCGGGTCCGGCATCTGCGGGACGATCGCGGCGCGCGACGTGCTGGGCGCCAAGGCCGAGATCATAGGAGTCGTGAGCGAGAACGCACAGACGGCGAAGCTGTCGGTGGAGGCCGGTCGGCCTGTGGAGACCGAGAGCTGCCGGACCTTCGCCGACGGGATGTCCGTCCGGGTGCCGGTGCCCGAGGCGCTGGAGATCTACGGCAAGGGTGCCGCGCGCATCGTGACGGTGTCGGACGAGGAGGTGGCCGAGGCGATCCGCGTCTACTACTCGGACACCCATAATCTCGCCGAAGGGGCAGGGGCCGCGCCGCTGGCGGCCCTGATGCAGGAGCGGGACGCCATGAAAGGGAAGAAGGTCGCCGTGATCCTCTGCGGGGGAAATATCGACCGGGACTGGTTCGTCACGGTCCTTCAGGGCGGTGTGCCGCGGGTCGCGTAAGCGCGCGGAACAGACGCCTTTCAGGTCACATGCCGCCCGGCCTCTTTCCGGGCCCAGGGCTTGAGGCGTGCGCCATGCGCCTCGAGGAAGTCCCGGACGCGGGTGGGATCCTTCCTCGACAAGTCACGGACCCACCATGCGACGGCCTTCTGGATGAACCACTCGGGATCGTCGGCGTAACCCGCGCACCAGCCGAGGATGCGGCCGCGCGCCTCGGATTCCGCGGGTTTCGGGTGGCGCGATCTCGTGAACCCGAGGGTGAAGACCAGCGCGGCGCGGCGCGTCCACATGTGGTCGGACCGGGTCCAGTCCTCGACCTCATCGAGCCGCGACGGATCTGCCAACAGCCGTTTTTGCCCCGCCTGCGCCACCGCATCGGCGATGGCCCAGCTGTCGAAATCCGGGACGAAACCCTTGAGGCAGTCCCAGGCGGGCACGTCGTCGGGGCGAATGCGCGCCTGCAGGAAAAGCTTTCCCGCCGCGATCCGCGCCTCGTAGATGTCGCTGGCCCAGAGGCCTTTCGCCAGCGCCACGCGCCCGGGCAGATCGAGCGCCTTGCGCCAGCCCAGGGCCAGATCGCTTACCGTGCCGTTCGACAGGCCCAGATAGGTCCGGTCGATCTTGTGATAGGCGCGCATCCCGGCGGCGCGATCCGCGTCGGCCTCGGCCTTCAGAGCGGCCAGCGCCGCCTCGGGCGTCATTCCACGGTCACGGACTTCGCCAGGTTGCGCGGCTGGTCGACATCCGTGCCCTTGTGGAGCGCCGTGTGATAGGCGATCAGCTGCGCCGGCACCGCGTAGAGCATCGGCGCGAAGACCGGGTCGATGATTGGAAGCGTCAGCGTCTCCCAGACGCCGTCGCCGGCCAGCGCCACGCCCTCGGCGTCGCTGACGAGCCAGACCTTGCCGTCGCGGGCCATGACCTCCTGCATGTTCGACACCGTCTTGTCGAACAGCGCGTCGCGCGGGGCAAGTACGATCACCGGAAGGTTGCTGTCCACCAGCGCGATGGGCCCGTGCTTGAGCTCGCCGCTGGCATAGGCCTCGGCGTGGATGTAGCTGATTTCCTTGAGCTTGAGCGCTCCTTCCAGCGCCATCGGGAACATCGGGCCGCGGCCAAGGAAGAGGGCCGACCGCGCCTCGGCCAGTTTGCCGGTCTGCTCGCGGATCTGGTCCTCGAGTGCCAGCGCCTGGTTGATCATCGCGGGCAGGCTCAGCAGCGTGGCGACAAGCCCGGCCTCGCGTTCGCGCGTCAGGCGGCCGCGCTGGCGTGCGGCAAGGATCGCGAGGCAGGCGAGCGCGCCGAGCTGGTTCATGAACGCCTTGGTGGAGGCCACGCCGATTTCCACCCCTGCGATGATCGGCAGGGTGGTGTCGCTTTCTCGCGCGATGGAGGATTGCGGCACGTTGACCAGCGACACGACGGTCTTGGCCTTGTCGCGCGTGTAGCGAAGCGCGGCGAGCGTATCGGCGGTCTCGCCGGACTGGCTGACGAAAAGCGCTGTGGCCCGGTCGGACACCGGCGGTTCGCGATAGCGGAACTCCGAGGCGATATCGACATCGCAGGGCAGGCCGGCAAGCTGCTCGAACCAGTATTTCGCGACAAGACAGGCATAATGCGCCGTCCCGCAGGCCACCATGATCAGGCGGTCCGTCGTGGCGAAATCGAGATCGGCATCGGCATCGGGAAGCTCCACCGCGCCGTCTCGCGTGTAATGCGCGAGGCACTCGGCGAGCACGGTGGGCTGTTCGAAGATCTCCTTGACCATGAAGTGCTTGTGACCGGCCTTGTCCACTTGTGCGGCCTGCGCCGCGATCTTGACCGTGTCGCGGTGGACCTGCCGTCCGTCGGCATCGCGGATTTCCACGCCGCTGCGGGTCACGAAAGCATAATCCCCCTCGTCGAGATAGGTGATCCGGTCGGTCAGGGGGCTGAGCGCGATGGCGTCGGAACCCACATACATCTCGCCCTCGCCATGTCCGATGGCCAGCGGCGAGCCTCTGCGCGCGGCAACGATAAGGTCTTCCTCGCCATCGAAGAGAAAGGCGAGCGCGAAGGCGCCTTCAAGGTGTTTCAGCGTCTCGGTCGCGGCCTCGCGCGGGGACATGCCCCGGTCGAGGAATGTCTCGCAGAGATGCGCGATCGTCTCGGTGTCCGTGTCGCTCTGGAACTCGCAATCCGCCAGCGCCTCCTTCAGGGCGCGGTAGTTCTCGATAATGCCGTTATGGACGACGACGACGCGGCCGGCCCGGTGCGGGTGGGCGTTTCTGACCGTGGGGCCGCCATGGGTCGCCCAACGGGTGTGCCCGATCCCCGCCTTGCCGGGAAGAGGTTCGTAGACCAGCAGGTCCGACAGGTTGTGCAGTTTGCCGACGGCGCGGCGGCGGTC
>Ga0102928_1000980_pt1 | contig 18173 bp, 14 predicted proteins | sample SalPonR1_B_D1_MG_FD_78504 | JGI IMG/M metagenome (GOLD analysis project Ga0102928, IMG submission 78504) | Salt pond soil microbial communities from South San Francisco under conditions of wetland restoration - Salt Pond MetaG R1_B_D1_MG | ecosystem: Environmental > Aquatic > Marine > Intertidal...
GGGGAGCGGGGAGCGGGGAGCGGGGAGCGGGGAGCGGGAAGAAGATACTCGCATCGATTTCAAACCGGACCGAACCGATTCCCCGCGCACTGACCGGCGCCGGCAGAGCCGGCGTCCGCGTCGAGTGCGGAACGAAACCACAGTCTTTAACTATGGCATCGGTGGGGCGGTGACGGTGAGGACCACCACGAAGCGCAGGTACACTGACGCCCGACACGGTCTCGTCCGACATCCCGACTCCGAGCTGCGATGCGCCTCGCCCACCTTACCGATCCGCACCTTACGCCGCTGCCGACCGGCTGGCCGGGCGGCTGGCCGTCGAAACGCTGGCTGAGCTGGCTCAGCTGGCAACGCCGACGGCGGCATCTGCACCGGCGCGAGCGGCTCGACGCGCTGGTCGAGACCGTGCGGCACCAGAATCCGGATGCCTGGGCGGTGACCGGTGATCTGTGCCAGACCGGCACCGCCGACGAGATCGACGTGGCCACGGCCTGGCTCCAGCCGCTGGCAGCGGCCGAACGGATTATCGTCACGCCGGGCAACCACGACGTGTTCGGACCGGGTTCACGGGCGCGGATCGACGCGGACTGGGCGAAGTGGCTGCATGCGCCGGAGGATCGAGTCGCGGTCCGTCGCTTCGGCCCGGCCACGCTGATCGCCGTCGACTCGGCGATCGTCACGCCGGTGGCCTCGGCTCGTGGTGAGTTGGGGCCCACAGGGCGGGCTCGGTTGGCCCGCGCCCTGCACGACGCCTGCGGCACGTTCCGGGTGGTCCTGATCCACCATCCGCCCGTACCGGGACTGTGCAAGCGGCGCAAGGCACTGGCCGACGACGCGGCCGTCGCCGACCTGCTGCGCCGCGAAGGCGCCGGCCTGGTCCTACACGGCCACCTGCATCACGACCACCGGCACGATCTCGACGGGCCGGATGGCGCCGCACTGCCCGTGTTCTGCACGCCGTCGGCCTCGGCCCCGGACGCCGCGGCCCGGCTGTTCGATATCGAGCCCGCCGACGGCGGCTTCCAGGTCCGAACGCGCCTGGTCCGCCCGGACGGCGCCTCCGGCGAGGAAAACTGGATCAGCCCTGGCTGACGCTCGAGCACCTGTGAACCCCGGATCTCTAGAGGATCATCGCGAAGACCGAGAAGAAAAAACGGCAAGAACGCGAAGAAAGCCTCTGAAAATGCACTGGAAATCGACTTCGACGCCCGCCTGGACCCGGAACCTGGACAGACTGGCCGACCCGGACTCCTCGATTAAAACGAAGAGCTGCTTCGCGTGCTTGTTTGTTTCTTCGCGGCCTTCGCGTCCATCATCGGGTGATTCCGGCGCATCCCCCGAAACGAAGGCAACAACGAAAACGGCCGGGACAGTGCCCGGCCGCTCGAAATCGGGGACTTCGGGCCGGACTACTCGACCCGCAGCGTCTCGTTGGCGATCTCGGCCGGCACCGGCTCGGGTTCGGGCAGGTCCGACGGAACGTCCTCGGTGGCCTTCATGGTTTCGGCGCTGTGGCCCTCGGCCAGCAGGTATTCCAGCCATTTCAGCAGTGCCCGGTTCATGCGCCAGCTGCGCTCGACCAGGCCGCGGACCGGCAGATCGGGGCCGGCGAGGCGCTCGATGCCCTGCTCGGGCGAGAACGAGGTCGCCTCGGCCATGCGGGCGTCGTGGTAGACCCGGATATGGGCGTTCGGGTGCTGTTCACGCTCGGGACCGAGAACGTAGGTCAGCTGGAGGAACGTGGTGTAGTTGTGCCGCTCGAGGACACGCAAGTACAGGTCCGGCGCGTTCCCGACGCGGGAAACCAGCAGGTCACTGCGGCCGAGATCGTTCGGCATCAGCACGTTCAAGGCATGAAAAACGCCCGAGTGCAGCGACGGCAGGCGTCGTGCGATGACCCGGGAAAGCGTGTTCGGATTGCGCAGTAGAGTCGACATTTCGGGCAGGTTACCACAGCGATTCACGATTTCCGATTCTTGACAAATCGGCGCGGAAGTGGTTCAAAAAAGATCGCGCTGCAAGCCGAGTTCGAGCAGAATCCGACTGCCCAGCTCCTCGACCGAAGCACTGGTCGAACTGAGCATCGGAACGCCCTCGGCGCGAAGCAGCGCCTCGGCGGCATCGACCTCGTAGCGGCACTGTTTCAGCGACGCGTAACGGCTGTCGGGCCGGCGCACCTGGCGAATCTCGGACAGTCGCCCGGCATCGATGGTCAGGCCGAACAGTTTTCGCCTGTGTTTGCGCAGGAAGTCGGGCAGCCGCGGTTTTTCCAGATCCTCTTCTGTAAGAGGGTAATTTGCGGCCTTGATTCCGAAATGCAAGGCCATGTACAGACAAGTCGGCGTCTTTCCCGATCTCGACACGCCGACCAGCACAACGTCGGCCTCGTCCAGGCGCTTGGAAATACCGTCGTCGTGGGTCAGCGCATAGTTGGTGGCCTCCATCCGGTCCTCGTAGCCCTGGCTGTCGCGGATGCCGTGGGCCTCGCCGACCGAGTCCGAGCGGCTCTGGCCCAGGATTTCCTCCAGCGGCGGCAGGAAGGTGCCGAACAGGTCGAAGACATGCCCGTCGGAGGTGCCGAGGACCTCGCTGACGTCGGAATCGACGATGGTGTTGAAGACCAGCGCGCGCCGGCCGTCGACCTCGGAGGCCCGGTTGATCAGCTGCACCGCGTCTTCGGCCTTCTCGCGCGTATCGACGAACGGCAGGCGGACCTGCCTGAATTCGGTGCCTTTGAACTGGGTCAGCAGGCTGTGGCCGAAGGTTTCGGCGGTGATGGCGGTGCCATCGGAGATGAACAGGACGGTTCGGCGCATCGATCGGGACTCGAGGAAAATGAGAGGCGGCGGGGCTGTACAATCCCGGCAGAATCAGATTCGAACCGATCCGGCACGGACCAAAGGGCACCCAGCACGTGAACGAGTATATCCACTGGCTCGACCAGCTTGGCATGGACGACCTCGATCAGGTCGGCGGCAAGAACGCCTCCCTCGGGGAAATGATTTCCAACCTGGCCGCATCGGGGGTCAACGTCCCGGGCGGCTTCGCGACCACGGCGCATGCGTTCCGCGAGTTTCTCGCCGAGACCGGGCTGGACGCGAAGATCGCCGAGCGGCTGGAGGGACTGGAGACCGACGACGTCCGGGCGCTGGCCGCGGCCGGCTCCGAGATTCGCCAGTGGATCGTCGACACCCCGCTGCCGACCGCGCTGAACGACGCGATCACCGAGGCCTGGGCCGAAATGGAGCAGCGCTTCGGCAACGACATCGCGGTGGCGGTCCGCTCCTCGGCCACCGCCGAGGACCTGCCCGACGCCTCGTTCGCCGGCCAGCAGGAAACCTTCCTGAACGTGCGCGGCCTCGACGAGGTGCTCGCGAGGATCCACGAGGTCTTTGCCAGCCTGTACAACGATCGGGCCATCGCCTACCGCGTCCACCACGGCTTCGAACACGCCGAAGTGGCGCTGTCGGCCGGCATCCAGCTGATGGTCCGGTCCGATACCGGCGCGGCGGGCGTGCTGTTCACGCTCGACACCGAGTCCGGCTATCGGGGCGTGGTGTTCGTCACCGCCAGCTACGGACTGGGCGAAAGCGTGGTCCAGGGCGCGGTCAACCCGGACGAGTTCTACCTGTTCAAGGCCAATCTCGAGGACGGCCGTCCTGCCGTACTGCGCCGGTCGATCGGCACCAAGGCCAGCCGGATGGTCTACGCCGACGCCGGCGGCGTGACCACCGAAGACACGCCGGAGGCCGAGCGCAACCGCTTCTCGATCAGCGACGCCGACGCCGAGGCGCTGGGCCGGATGGCGCTGGCCATCGAGGCCCATTACGGCCGGCCGATGGACATCGAGTGGGGCAAGGACGGCCAGACCGGCGAGATCTACATCCTGCAGGCCCGGCCGGAAACGGTGAAAAGCCGCAGCGGCCAGGTCATGGAACGGTTCAAGCTCGAACAGACCGGCGACGTGCTGACCGAAGGCCGCGCGATCGGCCAGCGGATCGGCAAGGGCAAGGCCCGGGTCATCGACGACATCGCCGACATGCACGAGGTCGAATCCGGCGACGTGCTGATCACCGACATGACCGACCCCGACTGGGAGCCGGTGATGAAGAAGGCCTCGGCGATCGTGACCAACCGCGGCGGCCGCACCTGCCACGCAGCCATCATCGCCCGCGAACTGGGCATTCCGGCCGTGGTCGGATGCGCCGACGCCACTGAGCGCGTCCGCCACGGCGACGACGTCACGGTCAGCTGTTCCGAGGGCGACACCGGGCGGGTGTATGCCGGCCTGCTGAACTTCAGCGTCTCCGAGGACAAGCTCGACGAGATGCCCGAGGCGCCGATCAAGATCATGATGAACGTGGCCAACCCGGACCGCGCGTTCGATTTCGCGCAGATTCCGAACCACGGTATCGGTCTCGCCCGGCTGGAGTTCATCATCAACCGGATGATCGGCATCCACCCGCGCGCGCTGTTGGAATATGACAAGCAGAGCCCGGAACTGAAGGCCGAGATCGACCGCCGCATCGCTGGCTACGACTCCCCGGTCCAGTTCTACGTCGATCGGCTGGTCGAGGGCATCGCCACGATCGCCGCGCCGTTTGGCCCGCACCCGGTGATCGTTCGCCTGTCGGACTTCAAGTCAAACGAATACGCCAACCTGATCGGCGGCGAGGCCTACGAACCCGACGAGGAAAACCCGATGATCGGCTGGCGCGGCGCTTCGCGCTATGTCGATGAGAGCTTCCAGCCGGCTTTCGAACTCGAATGCCGGGCAATGCGCCGGATTCGCGACGAACTGGGCCTGCATCACGTCTGGGCGATGGTGCCGTTCGTTCGCACCGTGGACGAGGCCAGGGAGGTGGTCGAGGTCATGGAGCGTTTCGGCCTGAAGCGCGGTGAGAACGGCCTGAAGATCATCATGATGTGCGAGCTGCCGTCCAACGCGTTGCTGGCCGACGAATTCCTCGAGTACTTCGACGGCTTCTCGATCGGCTCCAACGACATGACCCAGCTGACCCTGGGGCTGGACCGCGATTCCGGCCTGGTCGCGCATCGCTTCGACGAGCGCGACGGTGCGGTCAAGGCGCTGCTGGAAATGGCGATCAAGGCCTGCCGCAGACACGGCAAGTACATCGGCATCTGCGGCCAGGGCCCCTCGGACCACCCCGACCTGGCCGAGTGGCTGATGGAGCATGGCATCGAGAGCGTGTCGCTGAACCCGGACACGGTCGTCGACACCTGGCGCCGGCTGGCCGCGCTGAAGGCCGACTGACGCGCCCGGCGAACCCCGCGTGGCGCCTTCAGCCCCCGCCGAGCGCGCCCATGTACTGCCGGTAGTAGCGAAGCTCCTCGATCGAGGCACGGATGTCTTCGAGCGCCTGGTGCCCGGTGTCCTTGACGACGCCGTCGGCGATATCCGGCGCCCACCGGCGGGCGAGCTCCTTCAGCGTGCTGACGTCGAGGTTGCGGTAATGGAAATAGGACTCGAGGTCGGGCATCTGGCGAGCCAGGAAACGCCGGTCCTGGCAGATCGAGTTGCCGCACATCGGCGAGCTGCCGGGCGGCGCGTGCTCTTCGAGGAATTCGATCGTCCGCCGCTCGGCCGTTCGCAGGTCGATATGGCTTTCGAGGCAACGCTGGACCAGGCCCGAAGCGGTGTGGGTCCGGGTATTCCATTCGTCCATGGTCGACAACTCGTCGTCGGTCGCGCGGATCGCGAGATTCGGTCCGGTCGCGATTTCATCGAGCTCGACGTCGGTGACGATGGTCGCGATCTCGATGATCCGGTCGCGACGCACGTCGAGTCCGGTCATTTCGAGATCGATCCAGATCAGCCGGGAACTTTCCATGCCACAGTATCCTGAGAACGTTGAACGACTATATCAATCGATCGGAGCGCCGGCATGAGTGAAACGTACCGGGTGCTGACCGCGCTGGGCAACCATGGCCTGGCGGTCCCGGACGACACACCCGACGCAGCGCCGGTCGAGCTGCATTTCCGGCGCCGCACCGGGCGGCCGCTGGCCGGCGACCGGGTCCGGATCGACGACCAGGGCGCGGTGGCCGAAATCCTGCCGCGCAGCAACACCTTCGGGCGCGGCTCCGACCGTGGCCGGTTCCAGCCGATCGCGGCCAATCTCGATACGCTGCTGATCGTCATCGCGCCGCGGCCCGCGCCCAGCGAAGACCTGCTCCACCGCTACCTGGCCGCCGCCCGGATGCAGGACGTGGACCCGGTCGTGATCATCAACAAGTCGGACCTGCCGGTGCCGGACGCCCCGCCGTTCAGCGATCTCGACGCGCTGGACCTGGACGTGTACCGGACCTGCGCCGGCGAGACGATCGACCTGGGGCAGCTACCGGAGCGGCTGAACCGGGGCATTCACCTGCTGGCCGGCCAATCCGGCGTGGGCAAGTCGTCGCTGGCCAATGCGCTGCTGCCGACGCTGAGGATCGATACCGGCGGACTGTCGCGGAGCACCGGCAAGGGCCGGCACACCACCACGGCGACTCGACTGCACGCCCTGCCCGGCGGCGGCTGGCTCGTCGATACACCGGGCGTCTGGGAATACGGGCTGTGGTCGATGCCGGTCGAGGAGCTCGAGCGCGGCTTTCCGGAATTCCACCGGGTCGGCCCGTGTCGGTTTCGTAACTGCCGGCACGACCATGAGCCCGGCTGCGCCGTGCGGGACGCGGCGGCGGACGGGCGTATCCCGGCCTGCCGCTACCGGGCCTGGCTGCGCCTGCTCAATGAACAGGCGCGACTGGCGGCCGGCGGCTGAGCGGCCCGGCTACCAGCTCAGCGTCTCGCCGTTGGCGTGGCGGAAACTGCCGGTGGAGTCGAGGTCCAGCTCGTCGATGCGCCGAATCAGGCCGGCTGCCGCCTCGTCCGGGCCGACGTGGCCGGAATTGCCGGTCATTTCGGTCTGGACGTAGCCGGGATGCAGCAATCCGACGGCGATCCGGCGCGGCTGCAGCTCGTGGGCCAGCGAAACCCCGGCCATGTTCACCGCCGCCTTCGACATCCGGTAGCCATAGTGACCTCCGGAGGTGTTGTCGGCAATCGAGCCCATGCGACTGGAAATGATCACGACCTTGCCGCCGTCGCGGAGCCGGTCGCGGAGCGCGCGGGTGACACGAAGCGGCGCCAGCGCGTTGACTTCGTATTGCAGCCGATAGTCGTCGAGATCGGCCTCCAGGGTCTCGAAGTCGCTGGAACGCAGCACCCCGGCGTTGTTGACCAGTGCGTCCACGGCCGTGTCACCGAGACGGTCGGCCAGCTGGGCCAGCGAGTCGCCGTCGGTCACGTCGATTCCGGCCTCGATGCGGACGTCGAGCGCCTGCAGGTCGTCGGACGGCGTTCGACAGACCGCGATGACCGAATCGCCGCGGTCGGCGAACTGCCGGGCCAGTTCAAGGCCGATGCCTCGATTGGCCCCGGTGATCAGGATGTTCATTGCGGGTCTCCGTGGTTCGGATGGACTGAGTGCGCACGATACATCGGCGCTCGTACGACGCAATCGGGGGGCTGTGCTACGATTTCAAGGGTCGCGAAATCATGCCACCCAGCATCGTTGCGCGGCACGTCGGGGGATGATTCGACATCTTGACACCGTGAGGAGCAATCCATGCAACAGGGTCTGAAACGCCTGGGATTCGGCCTTCTGCTGGCCGCCTGGATGGCGCCGGCGGCCGCCGACGTATTGCTGATCGAGGAAGTCCGGGAGCGCATGCAGCGGGACCTGCCGGAAAACGGCATGACCACCGCCGAGGTCGAGGGCCGGTACGGCGAACCGACTCGTCGCGGCCGACCCGTCGGCGATCCGCCGATCACCCGCTGGACCTACGACGACTACAGCGTCTACTTCGAGTACGACGTCGTGATCGACAGCGTGCTGCACCATGGCGCCGTGCTGCGTCACCGGGCCGGCCGCGACGACTGACGTCATCGCATTGGGCTCGATCGACGATCGCGACCGCTACCGCCTGCCGGCCGAGTGGGAGCGCCAGTCCGCGCTGCTGCTGGCCTGGCCGAGGCCCGATGGAGACTGGGCCGGCGTGCTCGAGTCGATCGAGCGCGACTATGCCGCGTTCGTTTCGGCCGTGCTCGATCACCAGCCGGTCGTGCTGCTGGTGCCGCCGGGGAGCCGGCGCGACACCGAATGCATCGGCGAACCACCCGGCCTGCACCGGATCGAGATGCGCTACGACGACACCTGGTGTCGCGACTACGGCCCCATCACGCTGGTCCACGCCGGACGGCGGCGCGCGCTCGATTTTCACTTCGACGGCTGGGGCGGAAAGTTCGAGGCCGGGCTGGACAACCGTGTCAACGGTCAGCTGGCGCGCCATCGGCTGTTTTCGGACCTCGCCTTCCGGCAATCGCAGCTCGAAATCGAGGGCGGTGCAATCGAAGCAAACGGCGAGGGCCTGCTGCTGATCAATCGCCACTGCATGCGGACCCGGATCCCGTTTCTCGACGACGCCGAACTCGACCACGAACTGGCCGAATGGCTGAACCTCGAAGGCGTGCTGGCGATCGACGTCGAACCGCTGCCCGGCGACGATACCGACGGCCACATCGACACCCTGGCGAGATTTATCGGGCCGCGCCGGATCGCGTTCCAGACGATGCCCGACGCGTCGGCCACGCGTGACCTTCTCGGCCAGCTCGAAGCCCTGCGCACGCCCGACGGGCGCGCGTTCGAACTGCACGCGCTGCCGCACCCGGACGACATCGACCCCGAGCTGCCGGCCAGCTACGCCAATTTCGTGCTGATCAACGACGCGGTGCTCGTCCCGCAGTACGCCAGCCGCCACGACGCCGAAGCAATGGCGCGGCTCGGCGCGCTGTTTCCCGATCGCACTGCCGTCGGCGTACCCGGACGGACGCTGGTCACGCAGGGCGGCGGTCCTCACTGCGCCTGCATGCAGATTCCGGCCGCGCTGGCCTGACCCCCGCGCTTCCGTCCCTTATCACCGCGAGCGAGTTCCGATCATGAGCGAATCGTCGAAATCCACCGCCGCCCTGACCCTGGCCCTGGTCCAGCACGCCATGGGGGATGACCTGGAGGCCAATCGCCGGGCCTCGCTGGACGGAATCGCCGAGGCCGCGTCGCGCGGCGCCGAGCTGGTCCTGCTGCCCGAACTGCACGCCAGCGAGTACTTCTGCAAGATCCAGGACCCTGACCGCTTCGAACTGGCCGAACCGATCGATGGCCCCACCCGCGGCGCGCTGTCGGCCGCCGCCGCCGAGCACGGCGTGGTCGTGGTCGGCAGCATCTTCGAATCTCGCGCGCCCGGCCTGGCCCACAACACCGCGCTGGTGCTGGACAAGGACGGCCGGCTTGCCGGCGTCTATCGCAAGATGCACATTCCCGACGATCCGGGCTACAACGAGAAGTTCTATTTCACGCCGGGCGATCTCGGCTTCGAGCCGATCGACACCTCGATCGGGCGCCTGGGCGTGCTGGTCTGCTGGGACCAGTGGTATCCGGAAGCCGCCCGTCTGATGGCGCTGGCCGGCGCCGAGCTGCTGCTCTACCCGACCGCGATCGGCTACGACCCGAACGATCCAACCGAGGAACAGGCCCGCCAGCTCGACGCCTGGCGAACGGTCCAGCGCGGCCATGCCGTGGCCAACGGGCTGCCCGTGGCCGCCTGCAACCGCGTCGGCCGCGAACCCGACCGCAGCGGCGCGGGCTTCGACGCCGAGTTCTGGGGTCACAGCTTCATCGCCGGCCCGCAGGGCGAGATCCTGGCCGAAGCCGGCACCGAGGCCGAAGTCCTGATCGCGACCATCGACCGCGACCGCACCGCGACCGTCCGCCGCATCTGGCCGTTCCTGCGCGACCGTCGCATCGACGCGTATGGAGATCTCGTCAAGCGCTTCCGGCGGTAATGGCTTCGCGGCTTGTCGGGGCTGTCGGCTTCGTTCCGTTAGCTGATGGACGCAAAGGCGCAAAGAAAACTGCAAGGGCGCGAAGAGAAACGCGGATTCGAAAAGGCAGGAGCGGAAAGAGATCTCTCGCAGAGACGCGGACACGCAGAGAACATCCGACCCTTGAAATTCCCCGGGTGCGCTGCGCTTACCCGGGCTACGAGAGCGGCCGAACGCTTCCGGCGGTCGTTCCCCTCGCGAGCTTTGCGGCGACTCGGGGCTGTCGGCTTCGCCCTTTAGATGATGAGCGCGAAGACGCAAAGGCGCGAAGAGAAAAGCAATGCGAATGAAAAGGCCGAGTCCGGGCCTGATGATCGAAGTGGCACCGCGACAACGTCGGGCGAGAGGCCACGGTTGGCGGCGTTTACATGCAAGCGAGAACGACTCGATTCGCTACCGCCACGACATGAACCTGCAGTTCGAGTCACTTCTGCTTTTCTCTTCGCGCCCTGGCGTCTTTGCGCTCATCATCTAGCAGCCGCCGGCACGAATAGTCGCCGCCGGCACGAACGCCCAACGAAACCTCACTCCATCGAGTACCCGTACTCGTCGAGAAACGGCTGCAGGCGTTCGCGGTACGGCATCAGCGCGTCGCGGTAGTTGCGCCAGCGGCCGGCCGAGCGGCGGTAAATGGTCTCGGCGACCTGTTCATAGCTGTTGGTGCGCACGCGTTCTCGTCCCGCCAGGCGGCGTTCCGGATCAAGCATGGCGGGGTCGTAGTCGATGCCGAGGAAACGGCAGACCGATTCGATTTCGCGCTCGGGGTCCTCGACCAGGTCTTCGTAGCGCACGACCCGGGTACGGTGATCGATCAGCGGCCGGATCGAGCGCCACAGCGTCATGACCCGGAGGTAGGTCTCGACCGCGTCGTTCAGCGTATCGAAATGCACATAGGCTTCGTTGGGTACGTAATGCTGCATGAAATTGCTGAGCACGACGTCGGCGGGATGGCGCAGCGAGAACACGAACCGGGCCCCCGGAAACGCCTGGGCCAGGAGCGGGGCGTGGATGACCCGCAGCGGAAGCTTGTCGACGACGAGATCGGCGGTTCGTCCATCGAGGGCGCCGGCGGCAGCTTGGCGATAGGCGCGACGGAACGCGTCGCCCTGCGGCGCATCGAACGCGGTCCGGCGCTGCCAGTAGGGTGCGTCGCCCTCGAGCACCCCGCGCGCGCGCTCGAACGTCGGCTGCTCATCGAGCGTGGCCAGTCCGTTGGCCGCGTTCAGGATGGTATCGAGCAAGGTCGTGCCGCAGCGCGGAAAACCGATCATGAAGCACAGGTCGGCGCCGCCGTCGACCCCGGCCTCGATGCCCGGTGCGCCGCGCGCCAGCCAGTCGGCGATTCCGGCCACTTCGCGCGGAAAGGCCGTCCGGTCGATCCGCGCCCGGCGCGGCCCGCGCGAGGCGTTTTCGCTGGCGGCGGTGAAGGCGCGCAGCGCCTCGCCGTAGCGCCCGGCACGATCCAGAGCGGTCGCGCGCTCGAAGAAGAACTCCAACGCCAGCCGCTCCGGTAGGCCGCGCGGATCGATGCCTCCGAGCAACCCCAGCGCGCCCGCCGCATCGCCGCGCCGGCGCTTCAGCCGCGCTGCATCGATGGCCACGCCCGGATGGTCCTGTACAAGCGGCAGGACGGGCGCCAGCGCGGACTCGGCCTGGTCGAGTCGGTTGGCCTTCTCGTAGACATTGGCCAGCTCGCGGCGCGCATCGATCTCGTCCGGGTCCAGCCCGATCGCGCGCTCCAGCGCATCGATCGCTTCAGCGTTGCGCAATCGTTCGTTGAGCAGGATGCCGAGGTAGGTCCAGGCCAACGGATGGTCCGGCGCGTGCTGAAGGACGGCTCGATAATCGGCCTCGGCCGCATCCGGTTCGCCCAGCGTCTGGCGCGCCAGACCGGCGTTCAAGCGGGCTTCGAGGTCGCCGGGATTGCGCGCCAGCAGTTCTTCGAAGTCGCTCAGCGCCTCGCGGGGACGCTCGGCCAGGGCCTGCGTGATGCCCCGATTGAGGCGCGCCGCGCGCAATCCCGGCGCGAACTGCAGTGCCTTCGAATATGCGCCCACGGCATCGTCCAGACGGCCCTGGGCTCGGCGCAGGTGCCCCAGGTTGTAGTGCGCCACGGGACCGGCCGCATCGCGCCGAAGCGCCTCGGCGAAGCACTGTTCGGCATCGGGCAGCCGTCCCGCATTGAACAGGGCCCGGCCGAGGTGGGCGTAGGCCGGAGCACAGGCCGGGTCGAGCTGCAGCGCTCGCTGAGCGGCTTCCACCGCGCGCGGCAGATCGCCGGCGAGCAGCGCCTGCACGGAGCCGGCGACCTGCCCTTCGGCTGAATCGGCGCGGGCCAGCCGTTCGAGCGGACCCTTCGCTCGATCGGACCTGCCCTCGGCCAGCCACCAGTCGCGCAGCGCGGCGTCGGCGGCCTCGTCACCGGTCTGCGCTTCCAGCCCGGCCACGGCCGCGGTGGTCTCATCGAGGACCAGTCGGCGCCGGAATTCGGCCACCGGGTCGCGGGAGCCGGAGCGGGCTTCGGGAGGCAGGTCGGACATGGGTGCGGGTCTGAAAACGGCAGCGGGATCGCGGGTAGGATACAGGGGGAAGCCGGCGCGGCGTCGCCGACCGGCGGCAGTCGGATCAGCGCAGGAGCAATGGAGCGGACGATGGTGGCCTCTGGGGAGTCGACCGAAGCCGGCCGCGTGGAGGCCTTCGACGGCAGACCGCTGTTCCGCATGCGCGGGGTGACCAAGCGCTATCAGGTCGGCGACAGCGAGATTCTTGCCCTGCGCGGCGTCGATCTCGATCTGCACATCGGCGAACTGCTGGTACTGCTCGGCGCCTCGGGCAGCGGCAAGTCGACGCTGCTGAACATTCTCGGCGGCCTCGACAGCGCGTCCTCCGGCTCGGTGCGCTACCGCGACCTCGAGCTCTGCGGCGCGAACGATTCGACGTTGACGGAGTACCGCCGCGAGCACGTCGGCTTCGTGTTCCAGTTCTACAACCTGATTCCCAGCCTGACCGCGCGCGAGAACGTCGCGATCGTCACCGAGATCGCGCGCGACCCGATGACGACCGATGAGGCGCTGGACCTGGTCGGCCTCGGCGAGCGCGCCGATCATTTTCCGGCACAGCTGTCCGGCGGCGAGCAGCAGCGGGTGGCGATCGCCCGCGCGATCGCCAAGCAACCGGCCGTGCTGCTGTGCGACGAACCGACCGGCGCGCTGGATTCGAAGACCGGCATCCAGGTGCTCAAGGCGCTGGAGCGGGTCAACCGCGAACTCGGCACCACCACCGCGGTGATCACGCACAACGCATCGATCGGCGGGATGGCCGACCGCGTCGTCCACCTGAGCGACGGGCAGATCGCGGCGATCGACGAGAATGCCGAGCGGGCCGCGCCCGAGTCGCTGAGCTGGTAACCGTGCGCGCACTCGCCCGCAAGCAGTTCCGTGACCTGTGGAACCTCCGCGCCCAGGCACTCGCGATCGCCATGGTCATCGCCGGCGGTGTCGCGACCTGGGTGATCTCGCTGTCGACGATCGACGCGCTGGACGACTCGATGCGGCTGTTCTACCAGGACTACCGCTTCGCCGACGTGTTCGCCGACCTGAAGCGTGCGCCGACCTCGACGCTGGACCGCATCCGTGCCATCGACGGGGTCCAGCACGCCGAGGGCCGGATCCGGATCCCGGCGACGCTGGACGTGGCCGATTTCGACGAGCCGGCCGAAGCACTGATCGTCTCGCTGCCGGAGCGCGGCCAGGCTGTGCTGAACCGGCTCTATGTCGGTCGTGGCGCGCTGCCGGACATCGACGGCGCACCCGGGATCGTGGTCTCCGAGAGCTTCTCCGAGGCGCACCGGCTGGCGCCGGGCGACACGCTGGATGCGATCGTCCGCGGCCGCAGGATGACGCTGACGATCACCGGCATCGGCCAGTCGCCGGAATACATCTACCAGATCCGGCCGGGCGCGCTGTTCCCGGACCGCGAACGCTACGCGGTGCTGTGGATGCGCGAATCGGCGCTGGAGCGCGCCGCCGACATGGACGGCGCGTTCAACGGCGTGGTCGTCGCGCTGACCCGCACTGCGTCGCAGGCCGACGTGATCGAACGGATCGACGACGTGCTCGCGACCTGGGGCGGCACCGGCGCCTATGGCCGCGACAACCAGCTATCGCATACCTACCTCGACTCCGAACTCGAAGGGCTGCGCGCGATGGCGAAGATCGTGCCGGTGATCTTCCTCGGCGTCGCGGCCTTCCTTCTGAACATCGTCATGCACCGGATGATCGGCATGCAGCGCGACCAGATCGCGATCCTCAAGGCTTTCGGCTATCGCAACCAAACCATCGCGACCCACTACGTCGGGCTGGTGCTGGCGATCTGCGTGCTCGGGCTGATCCCGGGCGTGATCGCGGGCAGCTGGCTGGGTCACGGCCTGGCCTCGATCTATCGCGAGTTCTTCCGCTTCCCGACGCTGTACTTCCAGCCCGGGCTGTACATCTACGCCAGCGCCGCGCTGATCACCGTGGCCGCGGCGCTGATCGGCACGCTGCGGGCGCTGTGGGCGGCCTTCCGGCTGGCCCCGGCCGAGGCGATGCGCCCCGAACCGCCCGGCGGATTCCACCGCACCGTGCTCGAGCACCTGCCCGGCATACGAAGCATGGACCAGCCGACCCGGATGATCGCGCGCAATATCGAGCGACGGCCGATCAAGACTCTGCTCGCGGTCATCGGCATCGCGATGGGAGTGGCGATCCTGGTCACCGGGCGATTCCAGCAGGACACCATCGACTACATGCTCGACGTCCAGTTCGGCTACTCCGCGCGCGAGGACCTGACTGTGACGCTGACCGAACCGGCCGGCCGCGATGCACTGCACGAGATCGCCTCGCTGCCGGGCGTGACCCGGGTCGAGCCGTTCCGCGGCGCGCCGGTCGAGTTGATCAGCGAACACCGCCGCTACCGGACCGTGGTCCAGGCCTACGATACAGACCCGGTGCTGCACCGTACGCTGGACGCCTCGCTGGCCCCGATCGAGATGCCCGATCATGGCCTGTTGCTGACCGACTGGCTGGCGCGGCGCCTGCAGGTGCAGGCCGGCGACACGCTGCAGATGAAGCTGCTCGAGCGTACGCTGGAAACGGTGGAAGTGACGGTCGTCGGCGAGGTTCGCGAGTTCATCGGGACCTCGGGCTACATGCACATCGATGCGCTGAACCGGCTGCTCGACGAGGGCGACCAGATCTCCGGCGCCTTCCTGGCCGTCGATCCGGACGCCCTGCCCGGAGTATTCGACGCGCTGGAAGAACGGCCGCGCGTCGCGGCCAGCACACTGCGCCGGGCAATGCTCGAAAGCTTCAACGAAACCATGGGCGAGAACATCCTGGTGTTCGCGTTCATCAATACGCTGCTGGCCGCCACGGTCGCCTTCGGCGTGATCTACAACACCGCCCGCCTGTCGCTGTCGGAGCGCTCGCGCGAACTGGCTTCGCTGCGCGTGCTCGGCTTCCGCCGCAGCGAGATCGCCTGGATCCTGCTCGGCGAGCTGGCCCTGATCACGCTGGTCGCGATCCCGCTGGGCTGTCTGATGGGTACCGGGTTCTGCCACTGGATCGGCCAGGCGATGGCCTCGGAGATCTATCGACTGCCGACCGTGATCCAGCCGGCCAGCTATGCCTTCGCATCGGCCGTGGTGCTGATCGCGATGCTGTTCTCCGCGATCGCCATCGGGCGGCGCCTCTATCACCTCGACCTGGTCGAAGTACTGAAGACACGCGAATGAAGAAACCGCAACGCAAGACCCTGCTGGCCGCCGCGATCGTGATCGCGGTCGTCGTTCTGCTGGCACTGAGTTTCCGCCCGCAGCCCGTGCCGGTCGACATCGTCCGAGCCGGGCCGGCCACCGTAACGGTCTCGATCCGCGAACGGGCCCGAACCCGGGTCAAGGACCGCTTCGTGATTTCGGCCCCGGTGGCCGGTTACGCGCCGCGGGTCGAATGGAACGTCGGCGACCGGGTCGAAGCCGGTCAGGAACTGGTTCGTCTGCAGCCAGCACCGAGCTCGGTGCTGGACCGGCGGAGTCTCGAGTCGGCCCGGGCCGAGGTCGCCCGCGCCGAGGCCGCGGTGGCGGCCGCCGAGGCCGGACTGGAAGCCGCTCGCGCCGCCGCGGAACTGGCCGAGCAGGAGTACACCCGGCTGGCGCCGCTGTACGAACGCGGCACGATCTCGGCCAACGACCTGGACCGCGCCCGCGCCAATCGGAGGGAATCCGAGGCCAGGCTGCGCTCTTCCGAGTTCGACGTCGAGGTCGCCCGCCAGGGCCTCAGGCACGCCCGGGCCGCGCTGGTCCAGGGCGAAGCCAACGGCGACGAAACGCTCGAGGCGTTCCCGGTCACAGCGCCGGTCGCCGGCCGGGTGCTGTCGCTGCTGCACGAATCGGCCGGCGTCGTGCAACCGGGCGAGCCGCTGCTCGAACTCGGCGATCCGGCCTCGCTGGAAATCGTCGCCGAGGTGCTGACCGCCGACGCGGTCCGGTTGTCCCCCGGCATGCCGGTCGAGCTGGAGCGCTGGGGCGGCGTCGCCGCGCTGGCCGGCGAGGTCCTCGTGATCGAGCCGGCCGCGTTCACCAAGGTCTCGGCGCTGGGGGTGGAGGAACAGCGGACCAACGTGCTGATCGACATCGTTTCGCCGTTCGAGACCTGGTCCTCGCTCGGCGACGGCTTCCGGGTCGAGACCCGCTTCATCCTGGAACGCAGGGCCGACGTGCTCAGCGTGCCGAACGGCGCGCTTTTCCGGCACAACGGCGGCTGGGCGGTGTTCGTGGTCGCCGACGGGCGGGCCGAACTGCGGCCGGTCGAGATCGGCGTGCGCGGCGATCTGCGCGCGGTCATCGAGTCGGGGCTCGAAGCCAGCGAGCCGATCATTGCCCACCCCGACACCGAGATCGCCGATGGCGTCCGCGTCGAGCCGTTCCGGCGCCTGGACTAGTGGGCCATGCGGCAAGTCAGGTACCCGGGCCGCATTCCATGCACTCGTCGAGGTCGGTCGCGGTCTGTTTCAACGCGCCATTGAGATCGCGCAGCGCGCTGCGCAGCCCCTCCTCGACGACCGGGTGATAGAACGGCATGTCGAGCATCTCGGGCACCGTCATCCGTTGTTGCGCCGCCCAAGCCAACAGGTGGGCGATGTGTTCCATCGCCGGCCCGTACAGCTCGGCACCGAGAAAGCGCCGGGTGCCGTGCTGACCGAACAATCGGATCTCGCCGCGATCGCGCCCCATGGTGCGGGCCCGGCCCTGATTCCGCAGCGACGCGCCGCCGACGGCCAACTGATCGCCACAGCGCGCCTCGGCGTCGTCGCGGGTCAGGCCGACCTGGGCGATCTGGGGATCGGTGAACACGATAGCCAGTGGACAGCGACGCAGGCCGGCGCGCACGTCGGGCCAGCGACCGGCGTTAGCGCCGGCGATGCGGCCCTCGTCGGCGGCCTCGTGCAGCAGGGGTGCGTCGTTGTCCACGTCGCCGGCGATGAACACCGGTGCGTCGCCGCACTGCATCGTGTAGCGATCGAATACCGGCACGCCGCGATCGTCGAGCGCCAGGCCCGAATGCTCCAGCCCGAGGTCGTCGATGTTGGGCCGGCGCCCGGTGGCGGCCAGCAGCCACTCGAAGCGGTCTTCCTGAACCGTGCCGCCCTCGCGCCAGCGCACGGTCACGCCGTCGTCGTGCCGCTCGATGGCCTCCACGTCGGCGTCCGGGTCCAGCGGGAATTCCTCTCGGAAGCCCTCGAGCGCCAACGCGCGGATGGCCGGATCGCGAAGCGGCCCGACCGCGCCGCCGACACCGAACATCCGGATACGCACGCCGAGACGGGCCAGCGCCTGGCCGATTTCCAACCCGATGATCCCGGGCCCAAACACGGCCAGCGAGGCCGGAAGATCGGTCCAGTCGAACACCTCGTCGCTGGTGATCAGGCGATCGCCTGCCGGCTTCAGCGGCGGCACGACGTCCGTCCTCGAGCCGGTCGCGATGACCACGCGGTCGGCCCGGATCCGTTGGCCGCCGTCGATCTCCAGCAGGCCGGGCTCGACGAAGCGAGCCCGACCACGGACCAGCGCCTCGTCGGCGATGCGCTTGTGCATCGACTGCACCGCGAGCCGGACGAAGCGGTCGCGCTCGCGCCGAACGCGATCCATCACCGCCGCACCGTCGATCTCGATCGCGCCGGTGCGCACGCCGAA
>Ga0102928_1000983_pt1 | contig 18134 bp, 14 predicted proteins | sample SalPonR1_B_D1_MG_FD_78504 | JGI IMG/M metagenome (GOLD analysis project Ga0102928, IMG submission 78504) | Salt pond soil microbial communities from South San Francisco under conditions of wetland restoration - Salt Pond MetaG R1_B_D1_MG | ecosystem: Environmental > Aquatic > Marine > Intertidal...
GGCGCCGGTGGCGCCGGCGAGGATCACCAGCGCGAGCGTCTGGTTGCCGCTGCCGGCCGCCACGCCGCCGGCGATGACGCTGGTCTCGCTCGGCACCACCGGGAACACCGAGTCGAGCAGGGCGACGGCGAAGATGACGAGGAGGAACCACCAGTTCGACGAGAACTCGTCCAGCCAGTCGGTGACGTCGGTGATGATGCTGGCGAGCATGCGGTGCTGACGTTAGTGGTCAGTCACGCAGCCAGACGGTCGAACACGGTGGGATCGTCGACGCGTCCGTGTCGGCGGCGACCGTCTCGCTGGCGAACACCCGCCGGAGGTTCGCCATCGACACGTCCGTCGACGGTTCGAGGTCCACGGCCCGATCGGTGACGTTGAGCACGGCCACCAGGCTGCCGCGGCGTACGGCGACGAGACCGTCGCCGGCCGGCGACAACTCGGCGTCGAGCGGCTGCGGCGTGGCGTGCTCGCGTCGGGCGACGCCGAGGCGCCGGTACAGCTCGAGCATCGGATTGCCCGAGTCGACGCCGGCCGCAGACCCGCCCCACCAGGCAGGTTGGGGCAGCCACGGCGCCGCCGGTTCCGGCCCCGGCGAGAACCCGAACGACGTGGCCGGGTCGGCGGTCCACGGCAGCGGGATCCGGCAGCCGTCACGGCCGACCTGTGTGCCGCCCGTCGACAGGAAGATCGGATCCTGTCGTGCCTCGTCGGGGAGATCGAGCACCTCCGGGAGGCCGAGTTCCTCGCCCTGGTACAGGTAGAGGCTGCCGGGCAGCGCCGTCACGAACGCCACGAGCGCCCGGGCGCGCCGAGTGCCCACGGCGAGGTCGACCGGCTCGTCGGGCAGTCGCTGCGGGTTGTTCGTCCACGACGCCGGGTCGGCGGCGCTGCGACGGCCGAGACGCGTCACGATCCGTTGGATGTCGTGGTTGTTGAGCACCCACGCCGGCGGGGCGCCCGTGTCGGCGAACAGCTCCAGCGGTTCCCGCAGCGCCCATTCGATCGACGCGGTGTCCCACGGCGACATCATCAGATCGAAGGTGAAGGCCTGGTGGAACTCGTCGGGCCGGGTGAACTCGCGGATGACGTCGGGCTGGCGGACGGCGTAGGCCTCGGCGACCATCATCGGATCGCGCTCCGGATGGCGCTCGGTGTAGCGGTCGATCACGGCGCGCCAGCGGCGCCAGACGTCATGGCCCTCGGGCCGGAACACCGTGTACGGGTTCTCCCAGGTGATGTCGAGCTCGTGGGTGTCGGGCGGCACCGGCGGCTGGTCGGGCAGGTCGGGATGCTTGCCCACCGGCGACACCGCATCGACCCGGAAGCCGTCGACGCCCCGGTCGAACCAGAACACGAGCGCGTCGGCGAACAACTGCTGGACGTCGGCGTTGGTGTGGTCGAAGTCGGGTTGGTGCGGTGTGAACGTGCCGAGATACCACTGCCGGTCGTCGGGATCGGCGTCGGGGCGGTCGCCGACGCGGGTCCACGCCGATCCGCCGAAGCCCGACATCCAGTTGTTCGGTGGCTCGCTGCCATCGACCCCGCGGCCGTCGCGGAACCAGAAGCGGGCCCGTTCGTCGCTGCCGGGAGCCGCTGCGAGCGCCGCCCGGAACCACGGATGGTCGCTGCTGCAGTGATTCGGAACGATGTCCATCAGGATGCGGATGCCGTGCCCGTGGGCATCGGCGAGCAACCGGTCGAACGCATCCAGCGTCCCGTAGTCGGGTTCGATGTCGAAGTAGTCGGCGACGTCGTAGCCGTGGTCACGTTGCGGCGACGGATAGCACGGGTTGAGCCAGAGGGCATCGACGCCGAGCGACGCGATGTGGTCGAGTGACGACCGCAGGCCCTCGAGGTCGCCGATGCCGTTGCCGGTCGAGTCGCGGAACGAGCGCACGTAGGCCTGGTACACCACGGCGTCCTGCCACCAGCGCCTGCCGTTCTCCCCGACGGTGGGGCGCAGCGGCGTCGGTTCGTCGGGTGTCCCAGGTGGTGCGATCGGGTCGTTCACGGCGGGCCAATGTACGCAGTCCGATGTTGCATCCGGTGTCCGACACCGGATGCAACGTTCCGGCGGCGGGGTCAGGTCACGGTGATGCGGACGCGGTGGACCTCGGCGACCGCCGACTCGGCGAGCACCAGGTCGTAGTCGCCGGGCTCGACCGTCCAGGCACCGGTGGCGGTGTCCCAGTGGTGGAAGGCGTCGGCACCGAACCGCAGCGACGCCTGCACGGTCGTGCCGGGTTCCACGACGTGCTTGGCCCACGCCTTCAGCTCCTTCGGCGGCCGCGTCGCCGCAGGCTCCACCGGGGCGACGTAGCCCTGGACCACCACGGTGACCGGGCGTGCGCCGGTCGAGGCCACCGGCACCGTCAGCGTGACGGCTCCGCCGTCGTCGAGGTCGGCTCGGCTGATGGTGGTGGTCGACGGCGTCGGCGTCGCCCAGTCGGCGGAGCCGTAGCTGAGCCCGTGACCGAATGCGAACCGGGGGGCGATGCCGCGGGCGTCGCCGGCCCGGTACCCGACGAAGAGGCCCTCGCCGTACCGCTGGGTGACGTGGCCCGTGCTGTCGCGGTCGGGTCGGTGGTGCAGGAATGCGGGGCTGTCGGCGAGCCGCACGGGAATCGTGATCGGGAGCCGGCCACCGGGGTCGGCCTCGCCGACGAGCACGTCGACGAGCGCCTCGGCCTGCTCCTGGCCCGCGAAGAACGAGGTGAGGATCGCCGGCGCCGCACCACCCGGGTTGCCGGGATGATCGGGATCGGCCCAGTCCATCGTCACCGGCGAGCCGGCGTTGACGACCACGGCGGTACGCGGGTTGGCAGCGACGATGCGCCGGACCAGGTCGTCCTGTTCTCCCGGCAGGTCCATCGTGGCGCGATCGTGGCCTTCCGTCTCCCACTCGTCGTTGGTGCCCACCATCACGACGGCGACGTCTGCCGCAGCGGCTGCTGCGACGGATCGCTCGAGCATGTCGGCCGGCTCGGGGGAACGGATGCCCACGCGGATCGCGGCGAACCCGCTCACGCTGTGGGTCGCCCACTTGACCGCCAGCGGCACGGGGACGCCGGCGGTGCACTCGATCGTCGCCGTCGCCTCCACGCTTCCGTATCCGAAGAACTCCTCGCTGCGCGGCAGCGCCATGTCGGGGTCGGCGACCAGGTCGGTCATGCCGTTGCCCGTGTCGGCCGCGACGATCACCGGACCGGTGGAGACCACCCCCACCGTGTGGGGGCCGTCGGTGTCCGGCACGAAGGTGCCGTCGATGCGGGCCGAGAAGGCCTTCGGATCGACGCCGTCCGGGGTCGAACCGAAGAAGCGGACCAGTGACGTCGGCGACTGCTGCTCGACCACGGCCGGGCCGTCCCAGTCGGTGCCGTTCACGTACTGCACGCGCAGGCCGGGCTCGCCGTCGGGGCTGCGGAGCTGGCTTCGTCGCACGATGGGCGTGAGACGGTCGATGCGGACGCCGGGTTCGTAGGTGACGGCGGCGTTGGTGGCCGTCCCGGGGCCCAGCCGATCCGTGATCGCTGCGAGGAGCGTGCGTGTGGCCAGCGGCATGAGACTGGCCGAACCGCCACCCATCGACCGGTCGATCGACGCGTTGGGGCCGATCACGGCGATGCTGGTGACCGAGCCGGTGTCGATCGGCAGCACCGTTGCGCCGACGGTGTCGTGAACCTCGTTGCGCAGCAGCACGGTGCCGGCGATCGCCGCCCGTCGGGTGAGTGCCCGCTCGGCGGGGTCGTCGACCGATCCCTCGGGCTGGTCGGCGGACCGTTCGTCGGCGCGCACGCGGTCGGCCAGCACCAGCAGATCGCGGACCAGCTCGTCCACCCGGCTCTCGGAGATGTCGCCGCTCTCCACGGCGGCGGCGAGCTTGTGCCCGTAGACCCGCACCGGCCCGGGCATCTCGAGGGACAGTCCGGCGTCGGCCGCGCCGACCGTGTCGTGCACGCCGAACCAGTCGGACACGACGAATCCGTCGAACCCCCACTCCTCGCGCAGGATGCCGGTGAGCAGCGGCCGGTTGTGTGCGCAGAACTCGCCGCGCAGGCGGTTGTAGGCGCTCATGATCCCCCAGGCGCCGGCTTCCTTCACGATCCGTTCGAACGGGCGCAGGTACAGCTCACGCAACGGGCGCTCGTCGACGCGTACGTCGACCCGCAACCGCTCGATCTCGGTGTCGTTGGCGACGAAGTGCTTCACCGTGACGGCGACGTCGTTGCCCTGGACGCCGCGGACGAAACCGACGCCGAGTGCTCCGGAGAGTTCGGGGTCCTCGCTGTAGCACTCGAACGTGCGACCCCCGACGGGCGTGCGGTGCAGGTTGACGGTGGGGCCGAGCAGCACGTGGGCGCCCTTGCGGATCGACTCGCGGCCGAGCAGGTCGCCGATCTCCTCCACCAGGCCGGGGTCCCATGTGGCGCCGAGAGTGATGCCCGACGGCACCACCACGCCGGGTACACCCGACCCTCCGTGGCCCTCGCCGCGGACGCCGTTCGGGCCGTCGGACGTCTTGATCTGCGGGATGCCGGCCTCGGGGAAGGCGCGGGTGCGCCAGTTGGTCTGCCCGGCGAGCAGCTCGCACTTGTCCTCGAGCGTGAGCGCGCCGATCGCGGCGTCGATGTCGATCATCCGGCCATCATGCCGTACGTCAGGGGTCAGACCCCGCACGAACGGTCATCGTCGACGGACAGCGCCGGCGGCACGTTCGTGCGGGGTCTGACCCCTGACGAACACCCGTTACAGGGAGGCGCCGGCGTGTTCGCCCTCGACCACGGCGGCGTGGGCGCGGCGGGGGGCCACGCAGTCGCCCACGCGCTCGACGCTCACGCCGGCGGTGCGCAGATCGTGGTACAGCCACTCGACCGGGTTGGCGTGCGTGGCGAGCACCACCCAGTCGGGAGTGCGCGTCTCGTTGCCGCCGGTGGGGTGGTGCAGCAGCTGCAGCTCGCGGCCCTCCATGCCCATCGGCACGAGGTCGGTGGTCTGCACGATCCCCTTCTCGCCGGCACGGATCCACCAGTTCTCCATGTCGAGGGTGATGCCGAGATCCTGCCCCACCACCATGCCGGGGGTGATGATCTCCACGTCGCAGCCGCGGTCGGCGAGCACCTCGGCGGTGGAGGTGGCGTGGTGGAAACCGATCTCGTCGATCACCACCACGTCGCCGAACGGCTGCGCCGACCCGTCGAGCACCTCGCGCACGTCGACCACGTTGTCGGCGTCGGCGGGCACCCAGTACGGCCGTTGCGGCTCGGCGCCGGTGGCCACGATCACGTGGTCGGGCTGCTGTTCGTCGACCAGGCCGGGCCACACCCCGATGCCGTAGCGGATCTCCACGCCGAGACGGCGGCACTCGGTGAGCTGGTTGCGGATCATGTCGCCGAACTCGGCCCGGTTGGGCACCGACGCCGCCAACGCCACTTGGCCTCCGGCGCTCTCGCGCTGCTCGAACACCGTGACGTCGTGGCCGTTGCGGCGTGCAGCGATCGCCGCCTGCAGGCCGGCGGGTCCCGCTCCCACCACCATCACCTTGCGGGGCTTGGCCGTGAGCCGCACCGACCCGACACCCTCCGACTCGCGACCGGTCCGCGGGTTCTCGATGCAACCCAGCCACCGGTTGAGGCCCATGCGCCCCACGCACTCCTGGTTGCACGACAGGCACAACCGGGTCTCGTCGGTGGAACCGGCGCGCGCCTTGGCCACGAAGTCGGCGTCGGCGATCTGCCCGCGTACCACCCCCACGAGATCGCAGTGGCCCTCGGCGAGTGCGCGCTCGGCCTGCAGCGGGTCCTTGAAGCGGCCGACACCGACCACCGGCAGGTCGACCGCCTTGCGGATCGCCGACGGGATGAACATCGCGTAGCCGGGCGGCACGTGCATCGACGCCTCGATCATGAACAGGCTCGCCGTCGCCACCCCGATGGAGGTGTTGATGTAGTCGACGTGGCCCGTTGCTTCGACGATCTCGGCGATGCGCACGGCGTCGTCCACCGTGGTGCCGTCCTCGATCAGTTCGTCGCCGCAGATCCGCACGCCGAGGGCCAACCGCCCGCCGATCTCGCGCCGCACCGCCGCGACGATGTCGACGAGCAGGCGGGTGCGGTTCTCGAGCGATCCGCCGTAGTCGTCGGTGCGGTGGTTGGTGGCGGGGGAGAGGAAGCCGCGCACGATCGAGCTGTGCGAACACTGCAGCTCGATGCCGTCGAAACCGCCCTCGGCGCAGTGCTCGGCGACCAGTGCGTATCCGGCCACGATCTCGTCGATCTCGGCGTGGGTGACGGCCTTGGGCACCTCCCGGAACAGCGGGTCGGCCACCGGCGACGGCGCCCACACGGGTAGCCGGGAGTACATCGAGCTCGCCTGGCCGCCGTTGTGGTTGATCTGGGCGAAGATCGGCACCCGGTGGCGGTGGACGGCCTCGGTGATGCGTCGATACCCCGGGATCACGTCGCGGTGGAAGCCGTGGATCAGCTTCTCGTACGGCCAGTCGGTGGGGTGGGTGGAGTGCTCCTCGGTGATGATCAACCCGGTGCCCCCGGCGGCGCGAGCCCCGTAGTAGGCCGCGTGCTGCTCGGTGGGGAGACCGTTGCGTGCGTAGTTGGTGAGGTGCGCGGAGAAGACGATCCGGTTGCGGACCTCGACGGGTCCGAGCTGCAGCGGGGTCCACAGGTAGCGGTAGGCCATGGCGCCGTCAACGGTACCCCTCCCGCTCCGGCGGTGCCCTGCCCGTCTAGATTTGGGCGATGACCGAGCCGCAGCCTGCCGTCGACGCGCCCCGGCTGCGTGCTGTGCCCTGCGTCGATCCCGTCGTCGAGTTGCCGGCGGGCTGACCGGTTCCCGATGGGTACCTCCACCTCGTCCTTCGGTGTCGGCAAGCGGGAGTCGCACGACTCGTCCGACTTCTACTCCCGTTTCGCTGCGCCCGAGGTGAGCGACGACGACCGCCTCGGCGAGCCCGGCGAGGTCGACGTGATCCACGTCGGCGATGCCCGGCGCATGGAGGCGGTCCCCGACGCCTCGGTGGCGCTCGTGGTCACCTCGCCGCCCTACTTCGCCGGCAAGGAGTACGAGACGGCGCTCGGTGAAGGGCACGTGCCGGGCGACTACCTCGACTACCTCGCGATGCTGCGCGACGTGTTCGCCGAGTGTGTCCGCACGCTCGAGCCCGGAGGCCGGGTGGTGGTGAACGTGGCCAACCTCGGCCGCCGCCCGTACCGCAGCCTCGCCGCCGACGTCACCACGATCCTGCAGGACGATCTGCGGTTGCTGCTGCGCGGCGAGGTGATCTGGCAGAAGCAGCGTGGGGCCAGTGGTTCGTGCGCGTGGGGTTCGTACCGGTCGCCGGCCAATCCGGTGCTGCGCGACACCACCGAGCGGCTCATCGTGGCCAGCAAGGGCCGTTTCGACCGCGTCGGCCGAGGTGCCGGATCGAGCGGCTCGGACACCTCGGCGGGCGTCGACGCGGTGGCCGCAGCCGGCACCGGCGCCGGTGACGCCACGATCCCCGGCGACGAGTTCATGGAGGCCACGCTCGACGTGTGGGAGATGCCTGCCGAGAGCGCCACCCGCGTCGGGCATCCCGCCCCGTTCCCGGTGCCGCTGGTGGAGCGCTGCCTGCAGCTGTTCACCTACTCCGGTGACGTGGTCCTCGACCCGTTCATGGGGTCGGGCACCACGGCGGTCGCCGCCGTCAACACCGGCCGCCACTACGTCGGCTACGACACCGACGACGGCTACGTGCGCCAGGCCCGCGAACGGGTGGCGTCGATGGTGCCCGCCGATCCGCCCGATCGCCGCACGCTGAAGGAGATGGCCCGCTCCCTGCTCGACGACGCGGGCTACGGCGACGTGCACGAGGCGTGGCGGATCGCTCCCGGCACGACCGTGTCGTTCCGCGCCACCGGCCCCGACGGGGTGACCCGACTGTTCGAGCTGGCGGGCAGCCACACACCGGCCCGCCCGGGCCTGCACCGCATCGACGTGGTGTGGCGCACGATCGCCAAGGCGGCCATCGCGGCGCAGACGTCACCCGATCTGCCGTTCGTGGTGCTCACGTCAGGCTCCGTGCGCGGCGGCCCGCTCGCCACCGTGGTCGGCGAGGGTCGCCCGATCGCCGCGGTCGTCGACGTCGCAGGCGACGACGCCGTCGAGCTCGTCACGTGCTGACGCCGGCCGGCGAACCAGTGCGCCGATCCGTCCGATCCTGAGCCAGGCTGTGCGCTGATGGACGCCTCCACCGACGCTGTCCGCGACCGTCGAGCGCTGCAGTCGGTGGCCACGCAGTTCTTCGCCAACGGCGTCGTGTACGCCACGTTCATCCCACGGCTGCCCGAGATCCGCGATCGGGTCGGCATCTCCATCGGCACGCTCGGAGTGGTGTTGATGCTCGGCAGCTTCGCCGGGCTCGTCGGCAGCCTGTTCACCGGACGGGTGATCGCCCGTCTGGGCACGAGGCGGGTGATGATCTGGGGTGCGCTGCTGTCGGTCGGGTCGCTGCCCGTGGTGGGCTTCGCCACGTCGCCGTGGATGCTCGTGGCCGGCCTCACCGGTGTGTTGTTCTTCGACGTCTTCATCGACGTGGCCATGAACGTGCAGGGCTCGGCGTTGAGCGCCCGTCGCCACACGCCGGTGATGAACCGGCTGCACGGACTGTGGAGTCTCGGCACGGTCACCGGCGGAGCGGCGACGGTCGTGCTGGTGCGCGCCGGCGTCGAAGCCCCCGCGCAGCTCACCGCCACGGCGGTGCTCCTGGTGGGAGCGCTCACGTTCATCGCGCCGGGTCTGCTCCGCTCGGACGAGCCGCACCGGGTGGAGCTCGACGCCGAATCACACGAGCGTCCCGCCGCCGACCTGCCCGGCGCCGCACCACCAGACGGTGGACCGGAGGCCGCCGGGCCGGTGCGGTCGCGCCGCTCGCCGCGGCGTCTGACGGCAGCGGCGTTGGGCGTCGGCGGTGCCACGGCGATGACGATGGAGGTCTCCAACGGCGACTGGGCCACCTTCCGGCTCGTCGACGATCTCGCCACCGGGCCCGGTGTCGGCGGCCTCGCCTTCCTCGGGTTCACGGTGGGCATGACGGCCGGTCGGCTCGGTGGTGACTGGGTGCAGGTCCGCCTGGGCGCAGGACGGCTGCTGCGTCTGGCGACGGTCGTCGCCGCTGCCGGGGCGGCCGCAGCCACGCTCGTGCCGAATGCGGCGGTCGCCGTGGCCGGCTTCGTGGTCGCCGGGCTCGGCGTGGCCACGATGTTCCCGCAGCTCTACGACCGGGCGGCCAGGGCCGACGGGCCGCCCGGATCCGGGTTCGCGGCGATGCTGGTCGGGCAGCGGTCGGCCGCCATCGTGTCGCCGCTGGTGGTGGGTGCACTCGCCGACACCGCGGCGCTGGGCGTCGGCGATGCGGTCGCCATCGTCGTGCTCCCCGCTGCGGCCCTGATGTTCCTCACGACCCTGCGGCCGAACGCGTGAACAGTGTGCGGCGGGTGACCGCACACTGTTCACGCGATCGGCGTCACCTCGAGTTCGAACCGGTCGTCGGACCAGGTGTCGAGCGCATCGAGGCCGTGGAGCAGGATCTGCCGGGCGAGTGACCCCTTGGCCGCCTTGGCGAAGTGACCGCCGGGCTTGCCGGTGGGGTCGACGAGCGACACGGTCACCCCCTCCACGGTGCCCCGTCCCGAGGACCCCGGCGACCATGCCGCCCGGTGCTCCTGGGGGAGCAGGTCGACGACGACGCTCCGCCGGGCCGCCCGGTCGAGTTCGGCGGAGAGATCGTCTCGCCACCACGTCGAGAGCTTGCCGAGCGGGGGCAGGTTGGCGCCCATCTTGAGGCGGTAGTCGGGCACCGGGTCGTCGCCGCGCACCAACCCCAGCAGGCCCGACACCACCACGATCCGCCGTATGGCAGCCGCCGGCAGGGTGGCGGGATCGAGGTGGTCCCACACGACCCCGGTGTAGCGCTGCCAGGCGGGAAGCACCGGCGCACCGACGAGCGAGCAGTTCGACGACAGCGCTCGCGCCAGGTGGTCGCCGCGGACGCCCAGCAGCTTCTCGTCACCGCCGCCACGGGATGCCAGTGCCTCGACCACCTCGACCCGCCTGCCGGCGATGGCGTCGCTCCGGCCGAACGCGCCGCTGTCGGGGCTCCACCCCGCACGACGTGAGCTGCCTCCTTCGGCCTTGCCCTCCGACGGGGGAAGCAGCAGCATTGGAACATCGTTCGAAAAAGTTGCCGTGGCGTTGGTCACAGCCCAACTGTGGCCTCTAGGGTCGGTGCCATGCGAGTACACCTCGATGCAGAGAAGTGCCAGGGCCACAACCGTTGTTACGCGTTGGCGCCGGAATTGTTCGACGTCGACGACTACGGCCAGGCCGTACTGCTCGTCGAGGGCGACGTGCCCGCCGACCTCGAGGACAAGGCCCGCCTGGCCGCCTCGAACTGCCCCGAGTACGCCATCACCATCACGGAGAACGGCTGACATGACCGACACCGTCAACGAGAACGCGGCCGGGCCCGACATCCGGATCGACCCCGAGACCGGCAACAAGATCATCACCTGGGAACGCAGCGGCGAGACGATGGAGTTCATCGTCGGCAGCAGCCCCGAAGGCACGGACGTCTGGCAGCGGGTGCCCTACGACGCCGCCGATTACGGTCCGGTCGAGGACTTCGCCACCGACTTCGATCACGCCGACCCGTCCTACAATCCCCACGCTCCCGAGGTGTGGAAGGAGGTGCGCGAGGGCGGGTGCCCCGTCGCTCACTCCGATCGATACGGCGGCATGTGGGTGCCGCTGACGCACGACACCGTCCACGAGATCGCCTACGACACCGACCATTTCTCGAGTCGTTCGGTCGTGCCCGGCGTCGGGCGACCCGGTGACCGGGCGTTGCCCGCCCCGATCGGCCTCGCCCCGCCGATCACCAGCGATCCGCCCTTCCACGCCATCGCCCGTCGACTGCTCCTGCCGGCATTCGCGCCGAAGGTGATCGAGCCGTGGGAGTCCGAGGTCCGGCTGCTCTGCCAGAAGTTGCTGGACGAGATGGGAGAGATCACGCCCGGTGAGACCGTCATCGACGCTGCGGTCCAGTACGCGCAGCACATCCCGGTGAACGTGATCCGTCGGATGCTCGGCTTCCCGGAGCAGGACGAGCAGATGTTCCGCGAGATGGTCCACGAGGTCCTGGAGCGCATCAACGAGGAGCCGGGGACGCGTCAGACGTCGAACGACTTCGGCGCCTACGTCCAGGAGCAGATCGCGGACCATCGTGCGAACCCTCGCGACGACCTGACGAACTTCCTGATGAACGTCGAACTCGACGGCAACAAGCTCGACGACCAAGTCGTCGAGGGCATGATCATCCTGCTGCTGGTCGCCGGCGTCGATACGACATGGTCGGCGATCGGTTCGTCGCTGTGGCATCTCGCCCAGCATCCGGAGGATCACCAGCGCCTGCTGGACGACCCCGAGGTCATGACCTTCGCGCTCGAGGAGTTCCTCCGGGCGTATGCGCCGGTCACGATGGGCCGACTGGTGACGGAGGACGTCGACTTCCACGGCTGCCCGATGAAGAAGGACGACTGGGTGCTGCTGGCGTTCCCGGCGGCCAACCGCGATCCGCGTAAGTTCGAGGATCCCGACACCTTCGTCGTCGATCGTGAGGAGAACCGGCACGCGGCGTTCGGGCTCGGTATCCACCGCTGCGTGGGCTCGAACCTCGCCCGCCTGGAACTCAAGGTCGCCATCGAGGAGTTCATCAAGCGCTTCCCGCGGTTCGAACTCGCCGGCGAGACCAGGTGGAGCGTCGGCATGGTTCGCGGTCCTCGCGAGACCCCGGTCCGCATCCTCGAGGTCAGCGCCTGACGTCACCGCCCAGAAGCGACAGCGGGGTCAGACCCCGCTGTCGCTTCTGGCCGGTGCGATCGTGATCGTCACACGAAGGTGGTGCCGATCGACGCGGCGCCGGCCGCACAGCCGATCGTCACTGCCGCGTAGAGACTGCCCCAGCGCCAGCCGAGCGCCCGTGTCTCCAGCGCGAACGACGAAAATGTGGTGAGCGCGCCGCAGAACCCCACACCGACCACCGTGGCAGCGTCGGCCGACAGGTCGCCCGAACGGGCTGCACTCACCACCAGGCCGAACAGCCCCGCGCCGGCGGTGTTGACCACCAGCAACGCCTGCCAGGTGCAGGCGAACCGCCCGACGAGTTCCCGCCCGATCGCACCGAGCCCGGCGGCGACCACGAACAGCACCGGCGTCACGGTCGGCCCCCGCCGGACGTGTCGGTTGCGTTCCCGCTCCTGCGCCGCCCTGCTGCACGGCCGAGCCCGGCGACCAGTGTTGCTGCCACACCCGCGGCGAGGGTGACGGCGCCGTAGGCGACGGCGATCGTCGTCCGCTCCGCCTCCACCATGTCGTTCAGCTCCACCGCCAGTGCCGAGAACGTCGTGAACCCACCCAGCACACCGGTGACGAGCAGCGCCCACCGCAGCGAGTCACGCTCGACACCCCGGGCGGCGAATCCGATCGCCAGTGCACCGAGCACGTTGACGAGCAGCGTCGCCCACGGCCACACCCCCGGCTCGGCCGGGAACAGCTCACCGACCGCCCAGCGGCCGGTCGCTCCGACGGCTCCGCCGAACGCGACCGCGGCGAGCACGCGCGGAAGGGGAAGGGAGGTGGCCCCGAACAGTTCCACGGGGTCGTTCGTAGCACCTGTGGCCGGCTGACACGGCGTTCTCACCGATCTCTCAACCGTTGCGAGCAGACTGTAGGAGATGAGCGACGCGGAACGAGCACGGATCCTGGTCGCCGAAGACGACCGGGCGGCACGTGAGGCACTGGTCCGCGCCCTGCAGCTCGAGGGCTACACGGTGGTGGCGGCGAGCAACGGTGCCGAGGCCCTCGAAGCCGTGCGACAGGCCCGGCCGGACGTGTTGCTGCTCGACGTGTCGATGCCGCTGGTCGACGGGCTCACCGTGTGCCGTGTGCTGCGTGCGGAGGACAACCGTCTGCCCGTGCTGATGCTCACGGCACGTACCGAGACCAGCGACCGTGTGGCGGGCCTCGACGCCGGCGCCGACGACTACATGCCCAAGCCGTACGACCTCGACGAGCTGCTCGCCCGGGTGCGTGCACTGCTGCGTCGTTCGAGCTACTCCGACGGTGTCGACGCCCGCCCGGCAGGTGAGCTGGTGCTCGGCGACCTCCGGCTCGACCCCTCCGGTCGCCGTGCCTTCCGCGGCGAGCGCGAGCTGCAGCTGTCGAAGACCGAGTTCGACCTGCTCGAACTGCTGGTCGCCAACCAGGGCATCGTGCTCGACCACTCCACGATCTACGACCGGATCTGGCACTACGACTTCGGGCCCGACTCGAAGAACCTGGCCGTCTACATCGGCTACCTGCGCCGCAAGACCGAGGCCGAGGGTGAGCCGCGGGTGGTCCACACGGTGCGAGGCGTGGGGTATTCGGCGAGACTCGACTCGTGAACGAGCAGCAGGTGACCGGCGCATGAGTCTGCGCTGGAAGATCGCGCTGTCGCTGGCTGTGATCGCACTCACTGCGACCACGGCTGTCGGGGTGATCAGCTACCGGTCCACGAGCGTGCGCCTCGTCGACGAGATCGACCGGTCGATCAACGAGGCGTCGGTGCAGATGCTCGGGCGCATCGTCGACGGTCGCATGCAGGTACCCAACCGTGGGTTGCTCGAGGTGTACTCGGTCCGTGTGCTCGACGACGGTGCCGGCACGGTGGCGTCGTCGTTCGCCCGGAACCCGCCGGTGACGGACGGGGCGGCGTCGGTGATCGGGCGGCCGCGCGCGCTCGATCGCTCCACGGTGAGTGTCGACGGAACCGACCTGCGTGTCCACACGATCGGTGTCGCCGAAGGTGCGATCCAGATCGCTCGCCCGCTCGACGAGGTGGAGAGCGTGCTCGACGACGTCCGCCGACGCACGATCACCCTCGTGGTGGTGGTGTCGCTGGCCGCCGCCGCCCTCGGTTGGATGATCGCCGGCACGGTCGCTGCGCCACTGCGCCGGTTGACACGAGCCGCGGAGGACGTCGGGGCGTCGGGCCGGCTCGACGTGGCCGTACCGGGCACGGGCACCGACGAGGTGGGCCGCCTCGGCGGTGCGTTCAGGGGCATGCTCGGCGCTCTGGCGCAGTCACGCGCCGAGCAGCGGCGCCTCGTGCAGGACGCCGGCCACGAGCTCCGCACGCCGCTCACCAGCCTGCGGACGAACCTGTCCGTGCTGCGTCGTCACCCCGACATGGATCCCGAGATGCGCAGCGGCGTGCTGGACGACCTCGACAGCGAGGTGACCGAGCTCACCGATCTCGTCAACGAGCTGGTCGCGGTGGCGTCGGGCGAACTCGACGGCCAGCCGTCCGAGCGGATCGTGCTCGCCGACCTCGCGGCCGACGTCGCCGAACGTGTGAGTCGCCGCCGGGCCCGTGCGATCACGGTGTCCGCCGCCGACGAGGCCGCCGTCGACGCACCCCGCTCGGCGCTCGACCGCGCGATCACCAACCTCGTCGACAACGCGTGCAAGTTCGATACGTCGGGTGGCCCCGTCGACGTGGTCGTCGGTGGGGGGACCCTGGCCGTGCTCGATCGTGGGCCGGGCGTGGACGCGGTCGAACGCGAGCGGATCTTCGAACGGTTCCACCGGGCCGAGTCGGCGCGCTCGATGCCGGGCTCGGGGCTGGGATTGTCGATCGTGAAGGACGTCGTGACCCGACGGGGCGGTTCGGTGTTCGCCGAGGCCCGTGACGGCGGCGGTGCCCGGATCGGGTTCACGCTCCCCCTCTCGCCCGACTGGCCGGAGCGGGCAGAGGCAACCCGGCCCGCGAACGGTGCTGCGAGGATCGTCGGGTCCCCACCCGGTCCGGGCGGCGATGCACCGACCGGCAGCGCACCGACCGGCAGCGCACCGACCGACAGCGCGCAGACGGGCGACACCGAGGCGCGGTCCACGCCGTGAGACAGCGGGCTGCGGCCGATCGGGTGATGCTGCCGTGACGTCGCCCGACGCCGTCGTCGTCGGGTCGGGACCCAACGGGCTGATGGCCGCCGTCGTGCTCGCCCGGGCGGGGCGGGACGTGCTGGTCATCGAGGCGGCCGACACTCCCGGCGGCGGGACGCGGTCGGCCGAACTCACGATCCCCGGCGTGGTGCACGACGTGTGCTCGGCGATCCACCCGCTCGGCGTTGCATCACCGGCGTTCCGGTCGCTCGCCGACGGTGGATTGCTCTCCGGCCACGGCTTGCACTGGGTGCACCCCGGGGTGCCGCTCACCCACCCGCTCGACGGTGGACGCGCCGCCGTGCTGGAACGGTCGGTCGATGCGACGGCCGCCGGTCTCGGCGAGGACGCGGCGAGCTACCGGGGCCTGTTCGGGCCGCTCGTGGACGCCGGCTTCGATCTGGTGGACAGCGTGCTGTCACCGCTCGACGTGCCCCCTCGCCATCCCGTCCACCTGGCGCGCTTCGGCCTGTCCGGAATCCGGTCGGCGCAGGGCCTGGCTCGCAGCCGGTTCGACTCCGCCGAGGCCCGGGCGTTGTTCGCCGGGCTCGCTGCGCACTCGATCCTGTCGTTGCGGTCGCCGGTCACCGCCGGGTACGGGCTGACGCTCGGCGTGCTCGGCCACCTGGTCGGCTGGCCGATGGCCGCCGGAGGGTCGCAGGCGATCGCCGACGCACTCGCCGGCGTCCTCACCGACCATGGTGGTCGAATCGAACTCGGCCGCCGTGTCGAGTCGTTCGACGAGCTGCCGGCGACGGAGGCCGTGCTGCTCGACCTCACCCCACGCCAGGTGGTGGGGATCCTGGGCGATCGGTTGCCGGGCCGCTACCGCCGTGCGCTCACCTCGTACCGCTACGGGCCGGGTGTGTTCAAGGTCGACTGGGTGCTCGACGGCCCCGTGCCCTGGGCCGATCCGCACAGCGCACGGGCAGGAACGGTGCATCTCGGCGGCACGCTCGAGGAGATCACCGCCGCCGAGGCCGAGGTGATGGCCGGCCGCCACCCCGAGCGGCCGTACGTGCTGCTCGCCCAGCACACGCCGTTCGACGACTCGCGGGTGCCCGACGGCCGGCTCCACACGCTGTGGGGCTACTGCCACGTACCCAATGGGTCCACCGTCGACATGACCGAGGTGATCGAACGGCAGGTGGAGCGGTTCGCTCCGGGCTTCCGCGACCGGGTGATCGAGCGCCACACGATGTCCACGGCCGACATGGAACGCCACGACGCGAACTACATCGGTGGTGACATCAACGGCGGTGCGGGCGACCTCCGCCAGTTCGTCGCCCGGCCCACGCTGGGGCTGCACCCCTGGCGAACTCCCGTCGACGGCGTGTGGCTCTGTTCGGCGTCGACGCCACCGGGTGGCGGTGTCCACGGCATGGCCGGCTGGCACGCCGCCCATGACGTGCTGCGCCGGAGCTGACGGACTCTCACCGGGCTCTCACGGGACTCCGTCACCGGGCTCACCCTGGGGGTTCACCGTGAGGGGTGTCACCCGGACGGGTGGCCCGACCCAGGAGGAGAACAGACCATGGACATCCAGAACGCATCCGAACCGGACACCACGAACGACAGCGCCGGCGGGACCCGACGCGGCCGGCGCGGCGTCGCCGCCGGTGTGGCGGCGGGCCTGCTCGGCGGGGCTGCGGCCGGGCTCGTCCTCGGTGTGCCGGGCCTGACCAGCGCCGCCACCGACGGCGAGGAGCCCGCAGGCCTCGTGCAGCAGGTCGACGAGACGGATCCGGCCGTGCCGGCGGACGACTTCGAGCCCGGCCAGCGGCTGCGCACCGCACTGCAGGAGCTGGTGGACGGCGAGACGCTCACGGACGAGCAGGCCGATGCAGTCGCCGCCCACCTGGCCGAGCAGCGGCTCGAGCGCCGTTTCGATCGGGAGGGACATCGCGGCCCGAAGGGCCCCGGTGGTCTCGGCAGCCGTGCCGGCGGTGTGATGTCGGAAGCGGTGACCGATCTGCTCGACCTGACGCCCACCGAACTCCGCGAGCAGCTCCGTGACGGCGCCACGCTCGGCGACATCGCCGAGGCGCAGGGCGTGGGCACCGACGCACTCGTCGACGAGATCGTCGGCGAGGTCGAGGAGCGCATCGCCCAGGGCGTGGAGAACGGTCGTCTCGACCAGGCGGACGCCGACGAGAAGCTGGCCGAGGTGGAGGCCCGGGTCACCGACGTGATCGAGAACGGCCTGCCACGGCGCGGCCAGGACTGATCCCGCGCATGTTGCATCCGGTGTCTGACACCGGATGCAACACGGCAACCGATGCCGACGTGCGAGCCGTTTCGCCGCTCGCACGTCGGCATCGTCGTGTCCGGCCGTAGCGTCGCAACGGTGATCTGTGTCGACCTCGACGGCGTCGGAATGGCCCAACCCGACAAGGTGCTGTTCGAGGACGTCTCGGTCACGGTGGCCACCGGCGACCGGGTGGCCGTGGTGGGCGTGAACGGGTCGGGAAAGACCACGCTGCTGCGGATCCTCACCGGCGCCCTGTCGCCCGACGAGGGCGCCGTGCGATTCGGTCGGGGAGTCAGGATCGCCTCGCTCGAGCAGGATCCGGTGCTGCCGCCGGGCACCGTGAGGGAGTTCCTCGGCGACGCCTGGGAGGTGGCGGCGATCGCCACCCGGCTCGGCGTGCAGCCCCTGTTCGACCGGCAGACCGACGAGCTCTCCGGCGGCCAGGCCAAGCGGGTCGCGCTGTCGAAGGTGCTCGCCGACGACGAGCACGGCGACCACGACATGGTGGTGCTCGACGAGCCGACCAACCACCTCGACCTCGAGGCGATCGAATGGCTCGAGGCGCGGCTGGTGTCGATAAAGTCGGCGCTCGTGCTCGTCACCCACGACCGGCATGCACTCGACCGGCTCACCTCGGCGGTCGGGCCGAGCAGGGTGGTGGAGCTCGACGGTGGACGCTCGTTCGTCCACCAGGCTGCGGCCGGCAGCAGCGCTTACGCCACGTACCTCGACGCTCGGGCGGAGAGGATCGAGCGCGAGGCCAAGGAGGAGTCGACGCGCAAGATCCTCGCCCGCAAGGAACTGGCGTGGCTGCGCCGTGGCGCACCGGCCCGGTCCACCAAGCCCA
>Ga0102928_1000984_pt1 | contig 18121 bp, 20 predicted proteins | sample SalPonR1_B_D1_MG_FD_78504 | JGI IMG/M metagenome (GOLD analysis project Ga0102928, IMG submission 78504) | Salt pond soil microbial communities from South San Francisco under conditions of wetland restoration - Salt Pond MetaG R1_B_D1_MG | ecosystem: Environmental > Aquatic > Marine > Intertidal...
GTCTCCAAGCGGGGCCAGGGCACCGGGTACTCCGGCATCGAGAACCCGCTGTTCTTCAAGGACAACACACGAATGTTCTACGGCGATGCAAAAGGCTCGGTGGACAAACTGCTCGGGCTGATCGAGTAGCCCGGCGGGGGCCGAACGGGGAAAGGGCCGTCCCAGGGGGCGGCCCTTTTTGCATGGCCCCTTTTTCGCATGGACAGTGACCGGCGATCGAGAACCAAAGATATCCGGTGCCGAACGCAGCCTGGCCTAGAGTCGGTCCGTGTCCCTTGCCCGAAGCCATGTGCCGGGTGCCAATCCCTCCAATCCGTACGGCCCCACGCGCCAGCGCACCAGCCGCAGGGTGGGAAATCCGATATGCGCTGTCATGCGACGGACCTGCCGATTGCGCCCCTCGGTGATGGTGATCTCGATCCAGCGGTCCGGCACGGTCTTGCGGCAGCGCACCGGCGGATCCCGGTCCCAGATCGAGGGCGGGTCGATCAGCCGGGCCCTCGCCGGCCGCGTGCGGCCGTCCTTGAGCATGACACCCCGGCGCAACGGGTCGAGATCCGCCTCGGTCGGGGCGCCCTCGACCTGCACCATGTAGGTCTTGGGCATCTTCGACTTCGGATCGGCGATCCGGGCCTGCCGGCGGCCATCATCGGTCAGCAGCAACAGCCCCTCGCTGTCGCGGTCCAGACGCCCCGCCGGATAGATGCCGGGCGGCAGGCCGAACCCGGACAGGGTGGGGCGGGACGTGGGCGACTTCGTATCGGTGAACTGGCTGAGCACGCCCATCGGCTTGTTGAAAAGGATCAGCATGGACGGCGTGATAGCGGGTTGAAAGGGGGCTGTCTGCCCCTTCCGACGCGCCGTGACGGTCGTTCCATTCCTTCCCAAGGCTTTCTTGCCACCGATTGGCGGGCGGAAAACCGCGGGCCATATCAAGGCCTTCGCCTGCGCCGGGCCGCGGTATACGGTTGTATCCATCTAACATATTGTTCTTGAAGGAATTCCGGTCTTTCCCGCCGCGCGGTGCTGGCCTATGCTGCGGCCAGGCGACCGAGACCATGGACAGGACGAAGATGACCGGCATCCAGGAACACCCCTTGCGCTTCGCGGTGGCGAACGAGTTGCACGCGCGTCCCTTTCCGCAGGCCGAAGCGCCTTGCCGCGCGGCTTTCCTTGCGCTCAAGCCCGCGCGCAACGCGGCGCGGCGAGACCGGGACGCAGACCTCGACCATCTCAAGGCGCTACTGGATCGCTACGCCGCCCCGCATCCCGAGGAGGGGGCGACGCATTACTTCGGCAAGATCGGCAAGTATCATCTCAAGTGGGAAAGCCACACGGAGTTCGTCACCTACACGATCTTCGGCGACGGTTTGTCCGAGACCCCCTTCGAGGCCCGCACCTTCGCCGTCTTCCCCGAGGATTGGCTGGAAGCCGCGCCCGGGGTGCGGGTGACCTCGGCGCTGATCCGGGTCGAGGTTCAGGAGGGCGACGACGGCATCCGCGAGAAACTCGCCGATTGGTTCGTGCCCGAAAGCCTCGCGGTCAGCCGGGTTCTTGACGACGCCGCGGTGATCGGCGCGGATTTCCGGATCGACCCCGCCGGGCACATGCGCTTTGCCGTCTTTTCGCGGCCGCGCACCGGCGCGCGGCGTGTCGGTCGCGTGATCCAGCGCTTGTGCGAGATCGAGACCTACAAGGCCATGGCGATGATCGGTTTTTTCCGGTCAAAGGAACTGTCGGGCAAGCTGACGAGGCTGGACGAGCGGCTGAGTGCCCTCACGGGCGAGCTCAGCGGGGAGGGGCCGGGCGACACCGAAAGCACCCTGCGCCAGTTGTTGCAGGTTTCGGGCGAGCTGGAGGATCTGTCGACCGCCGCGTCGTTCCGGTTCGGGGCGACCGGCGCCTACGAGACCATTGTCAACCAGCGGCTGCAGGTCTTGCGCGAGACCCGCTTCAACGGGCGCCAGACCTTCGCGGAATTCATGATGCGCCGGTTCGATCCGGCAATGCGCACCGTGGCCTCGACAAGGGGCCGGCTGGAGGCCATGTCGGCACGGGCGCTGCGGTCCTCGGACCTGCTGCGCACCCGGGTCGACGTGCAGCTGTCGCGCGAGAACAAGGTGCTGCTGGAGAGCATGGATCGGCGCGCCGACCTTCAACTGCGCCTGCAGAAGACGGTCGAGGGGCTGTCGGTGGTGGCGATCAGCTATTATGCCGTCAACCTCGTGCTGAACCTGACCGGGCCGCTGGGGCTTCAACTCGGGCTCGACAAGCCGCTTCAGGCCGCGGTCGTCACGCCGCCGGTACTGCTTGCCGTGTGGTTCCTCGTGAGCCGGATCCGGAAGAAGATGGAGTGACGAAACGCAGGCCGATCAGGCCCCCCGTCCCGATGGCGGCCAAGGCCAGGATGGCCGAGATGCCCAGCGTCGGGATGCCGGAAAGGCCCGCGCCGACCGTGCAGCCGCCCGCCAGCACGCCGCCCAGCCCCATCAAGGCGCCGCCGATGACGTAGCGGCCGGTCTGCGCGGGCGCGGTGAAGCTTTCCCAGCGAAACTCGCGAAAGGCCAGCGCGGCGATCAACGCGCCTGTCATCGTGCCGCCCACCAGGCCGACGCCGAAACCGGCCGGGATCGAACTGGACGCGATGGCAAAGAACAGGCTGTCCGACCAGGTCGAGGTGAAGGCGAGGCTTTCCATCGCGATCGGGTCGAAATCATCGTAGAGTATCAGCCCCGTTCCGACCCAGCCCAGCGGCACCAGCGCGCCCAGCAGCGCCGCCCCCGAGAGCGACCAGCGCGACGCGCCCGAACGCAGGGCGAAGGCAAGAGCGGCAAGCGCGATCCCCCCGGCCCAGAGCAGCCCGGCACCGGGCAGGGCAGCAAGCGACGTCACCTCGCCCAGCGGGACGGTCACGCTGGCCAGCGTGCTGCGCAGCGGCGCCAGCACGCCCTTGAGCGTGGCGTGGGCCACCACTGCGAAGACCAGCAGGACCATCAGCGCGCGCAGGTTGCCCTGGCCCGTCAGAACGGTCAGCCGCGACGCGCAGCCGCGGGCCAGGACCATCCCGATCCCGAACAGCATCCCCCCCGCCGTGATGGCCAGCCAGGGCAGGTCTGCGGCATGGAAGCGGTGGCCCGAAAAGCCGACAAGCCCCTGTGCCACCGCCAGTTGCGTGCCCAGAACCGCGACCGCGAGGGCCATGAGCCAGACAGCGGCGGCGGGGCGGCGGTCGCCGGGGTCGCCGGCGATGGCGCGGCGCAGGCAGAAGCGCGTGCGTTGGGCCAGAAGCCCGAAGAGCAGGCCAAGCCCGAGGCCGAACCAGATGGCGGCCTGCGGGGCGGTAAGGGTCGTGAAACCGAGTTCGGCGAACATGTGGGACTCCGGGTTGGGCTGGAAGGTTCTCGTGCACATAGGCCCGGCGGTGACCGGGATCAAAGCGCGTCGGCGGAACGCCGGTTCCGGCGGGTTCGGCCGCGCCGGCCGCAGGTCCCGCCGCGGTGATATACGAAGAACATCCGCCCTGTCGGCATCGCGTGTCGGGGACGGCTGTCCTTTTCTTCATGCCGTATCCTGCAATCATGGGGGGATTGTCCCGCGCCGCGGCCTCGGCAAAGATGCGGGCGACGCCGCGACAAGAGGTGCCCATGACCCCCTTTCCCATTTCCCTGGCCTGTCCCGTGGCGCATCCCGGCCCGCTGCCGGACCAGGCCGATGCCGTGGTGATTGGCGGCGGCGTGTCGGGGTCAGCACGGCGCTGTTCCTGCGGGCGCACGACGTGGCGATCCTACAGCTGTCGGTGCGGGCCACGATGGCAGCGGGATGTATCCCGGCCCGGCATTGTGACCTGACGGGGTGGCTTCGCCACGCTTGTGGGTCTCGTCGTCGCGGTGCTCCTCCTCGGGGGCAGGGGCTGTGCCCCTCTGCCTTAGGCATTCACCCCGCGGTATTTGCGACCCGAAGAAGCATGGGCTTGTCATCGGGGCGGGGTCGTATCAGGTTCGCCGGGACCAAAGGAGACACCCATGCCCGTGAAGAACCGATTTTCCGAGTTGCTGCCCGAGATCACCGCCTGGCGGCGGGACCTGCACGAAAACCCCGAGTTGATGTTCGACACCCATCGCACCGCCGGGATCGTCGCCGGGAAGCTGCGCGACTTCGGCTGTGACGAGGTGGTCGAAGGGGTGGGCCGCACCGGCGTGGTCGGCGTGCTCCGCGGCCGCGATACGGGATCCGGCAAGGTCGTGGGATTGCGCGCGGACATGGATGCCTTGCCCATAGAGGAGAAGACCGGGGCGGCGCATGCCTCGAAGAGCTTTGGCAAGATGCATGCCTGCGGCCATGACGGGCATACCGCGATGCTTCTGGGCGCGGCGCGCTACCTGGCCGAGACGCGCAATTTCGACGGCACCGCCGTCGTGATCTTCCAGCCCGCCGAAGAGGGCGGCGGCGGTGGCAAGGTCATGTGTGACGACGGGCTGATGACCCGCTGGGGCATCCAGGAAGTCTACGGGATGCACAACTGGCCGGGCCTGCCCGTGGGCCGCTTCGCGATCCGGGCGGGGGGATTTTTCGCAGCGACCGACGAATTCGACATCACCATCACCGGCAGGGGCGGTCATGCAGCCAAGCCCCATGACACAGTCGATCCTTCGGTGGTGGCCGCGCAAACGGTGCTGGCGTTGCAGACGATCGTGTCGCGCTCGGTCGATCCGGTGGAGCAGGCGGTGGTATCGGTCACCGCGATGGAGACTTCGAGCACGGCCTACAACGTCATCCCGCAGGAGGTGAACCTGCGCGGCACGGTGCGCACACTGGACCGCGCGGTGCGCAGCCTGACCGAAGAGCGGCTGGTCGCCATCGCCGAGGGCACCGCGCGGGTCTTCGGTGCGCGGGCGGAAGTGAAATATCACAAGGGGTATCCGGTGATGGTCAATTCAGAGGAGCAGACAGCGTTCGCCGCGGGGGTGGCGCGCACGGTCTCGGGACAGTGCGATGCGGCGCCACTGGTCATGGGGGGCGAGGATTTCGCCTACATGCTGGAGGAGCGTCCGGGCGCCTATATCCTGGTCGGCAACGGAGACACGGCGATGGTGCATCACCCGGAATACGATTTCAACGACGAGACCATTCCCGCCGGTTGCAGCTGGTTGGCGGAGATCGCGGAACAGCGGATGCCGGTGTCCTGATGTGGGAGGATCGTTACAGCGCCGAGGAGGATTACCTGTTCGGGCGGGCGCCCACGGCCTTCCTGATCGAGAATCCCTGGCTGTCGCAGGGGATGCAGAGTGCCCTTTGCGTGGCCGATGGCGAGGGGCGCAACTCGGTCTTGCTGGCCCGGCAGGGGCTGGATGTCGCGGCCTTCGACCTGTCGCCGACGGCAGTGGCCCGGGCCGAGGCGCTGGCGGCCGAGGCCGGTGTCCGGATCGATACGCGGGTCAGCGACTGGGCTGGCCATGACTGGGACCGGCAGGTCGACTTGGTGGTTGCCATCTTCGTGCAGTTCATGGGGCCGGAGCAACGTCCCGGCCAGTTCGCCGACATGGCCCGGGCGGTTCGGCCCGGCGGTCGGTTGGTGCTTCATGGTTATCGGCCTGAGCAGGTGGACTATGGGACCGGCGGGCCGCCCAACCGTGAGAACATGTATACCGAATCGCTGCTGCGCGATGCCTTTCCCGGCTGGCGGGTGGAACGGCTGGCAGGGTATGACCGCGACCTGGACGAGGGACGGCATGTGGGGCGGTCGGCCCTGATCGATTTCGTGGCGCGCAAGCCTGTGTAGAGGTGCCTTCGCCGCCCCGGCGAGAGGTGCCGTCACGGACACGACAAGGGAGGATGTGGCATGATCCGGCGGATGTTGATGATCGCACTCCTGTGCTCGGGTCCGCTGACGGCCTGCGTGGCCGCGCAGGAGGAGGGACGTTCGAGCGGCCGTGTGGCCGTCACGGATCGCCCGGCCGTTCCGACGGGCGACGCGCCTTATCACGCCGGGGGCAATGAACCCTTCTGGTCCGTCAAGGTGGTCCGGCGAGACCTCCTCTTGTCGCGTTTGAATTCCGAGAAGTTGGCGCTCACCGTAAGTGGCGTCGAGCGGTCCGAGGTGGGTGCGATCACCGTGACCGCGGGCGGCCGGCAAGTCCCCTCCGGGGTCAGACTGATCAGGCGGCCCGTGCTGTGCCACGACAGCATGACCGGCATGCCACACCCCGAGACGGTTCGGCTGATCCTCGGCGAGACCGTCCTGACGGGCTGTGGTGGCGATCCGCGCGATCTTCTTGCGGGCCCTGACTGGCAAGTCCACCAGATCAACGGGCAGGACATGATCGAGACGGCACAGATCAGTCTGACCTTTGACCCCGATGGCACCACGTCCGGCAATGGGTCCTGCAACAGGTTCCGGGGGCGCTATGACCTGACGGGCGAAGGGCTTTCCTTTGGTCGGATCGCCACCACGAGGATGGCCTGTCCCGCGGCGGCGATGAAGCGGGAAGGACGGGTCCTGGAGGCGCTGAAGGCGGTGACCCGGTTCGACATTGACGCAACCGGGGCGCTGCTGCTGCTGGACGGCGGCAAGGCCCGGATTGTTGCCCGGTCTGCTGACTGAGGCGGATCAACCGCCCGTATGGCTCATGTGGCGGCTGACCTGGCCGTCGACGCTCTGGCGGGAATAGTCGAAATCGTGACCCTTGGGTTTCAGGGCGATGGCCTTGCGGATGGCGTCTTCGAGCACCGCGTCGTCCGGGCTGGCCCGCAGGGGTGCGCGCAAGTCGGAGTGGCCTTCCTGGCCCAGGCAGGTGTAGATTTCCCCGGTGCAGGTGATGCGCACGCGGTTGCAGCTTTCGCAGAAATTGTGGGACAGCGGCGTGATGAAGCCGATCTTCTGTCCGGTTTCCTCCAGCCGGATATAGCGCGCGGGGCCGCCGGAGCGTTCGGCCAGGTCGTTGACGGTGAACTGCTCTTCCAGCCGGGCGCGCAGGTCCTTCAGCGACCAGTACTGACCCAGCCGGTCCTCGTTGCCGATGTCGCCCATTGGCATGACCTCGATGAAGGTCAGGTCCATGTCGCGGTCGGCGCAGAAAGCTTGCAGGTCGAACAGCTCGTCCTCGTTGAAGCCCTTGAGCGCAACGGCGTTCAGCTTGACGCGCAGGCCGGCCTCTTGCGCGGCATCGAGGCCCTTCAGGACCTGTGGCAGGCGGCCCCAGCGCGTCACCTCGGCGAATTTCGCTTCGTCCAACGTGTCGAGCGAGACATTCACCCGGCGCACGCCCGCGGCGTATAGGTCCTTCGCGAAGCGCGACAGCTGGCTGCCATTGGTGGTCAGCGTCAACTCCCTGAGCGCGCCGCTGTCCAGATGCCGGCCCATGGCGTTGAAGAAGGTCATGATATCGCGGCGCACCAGCGGCTCGCCCCCGGTGATGCGCAGCTTTTCCACGCCCAGACCGACGAAGGTGGAACACAGCCGATCCAGTTCCTCCAGCGTCAGAAGGTCCTTCTTTGGCAGGAAGGTCATGTTTTCCGACATGCAGTAGACGCAGCGGAAATCGCAACGGTCCGTCACCGAAACCCGCAGGTATCGGATGGCGCGTTCGAAGGGGTCGATCAGCGGTGCATTCATGGGATGAAACCTATGCTTCGGCGGGCGGGCGCGCAAGGTCATTTCCCACTGGACGGATAGCGACAGCAGGCCGTAGCCTCGGGCCATGAGAGTGATCCTTCTGGTGATGAACGCGGCCCTTCTTTCGGGGTGCGCGGAGGTCGAGCGACTGACCGGTGCACAGGCCGGGGCGGACCGTCAGCTTGCCCTGTCCCCGGCACCCGATGGCATTCCTCGCCCGCCGGCCCGTCCCGGGGGGCTGGCGACCGGCGCAGCGGCCGCCCCGCCCACGGGCGCGCGCACGGTCGAGGACTTCGATACCACCGATGATGCCACCCGCAGCGCCGCCGTGGCCGGTGCTGCCGAGGCCGGGGCACGGCGGCTGGGTCGCACCGTCGGATCGCTTGGCCCGGCAGCGGAGCCTGGCATCTGGGTCAAGACCCCTCTTGTGGACCGCGTGACACAGGGCCGTGCGGACAATCCGGCGGCGGGCACCAGCATCGCGGTGGAACTGCGGCCCGCCGGGGGCGATCCCGGGGCGGGCAGCCAGGTCAGCCTGGCCGCCATGCGCCTGCTCGAGGCACCGCTGACCGGCTTGCCCGAGCTGGTCCTCTATAAAAACTGATGGCGCGCCCTGGTCTTTCAGAACTCCGGCAGGGACTCGCCTATGCCGACGAGAAGAATGCCAGCCTGATCTCGGCCGGGGTGGCCTTCTACGCGCTTTTCGCGATCTTTCCAGGCATCGCCGCCACGATCTCGCTCTTTGGGCTGCTGGCCGACCCCGAGGTTGTCGAGGGCCAGCTGGACCTGATGCGCGACTTCATCCCGCCGGGGGCCTTCACGCTGTTCGAGGCGCAGATCGACCGGCTGCTGGCGGCGGGCGGGCAGACGCTGGGCTGGACCACCGGCTTGTCCATCGGCGTGGCACTGTGGTCGGCGCGGGCCGGGGTGGCGGCGCTGATGCGCGGGCTCAATGCCATCTTCGGGCGGCCCAACCGGGGCGGGCTGGCCCATGTTCTGGTCGCGTTGATGCTGACCGCTGCGCTGGTCGGGATCGCGATCCTGGCACTGCTGCTGGTGGTGGTCACGCCGATCCTGCTGCAAATCCTGCCCTTCATCGGCGCCTGGGCCTGGGTCCTCGAGATCCTCCGTTGGACCGTGGCCATCACCGTAATGGTTCTCGGGCTGGGCCTGCTTTACCGCTACGGGCCCAACACGCGCGGCGAGCGGCTGGCCTGGTTCACGCCGGGGGCCGGGGTCGTGGTGGTTTGCTGGTTCGCCATGTCGGCGCTGTTTTCCAGCTACGTCTCCAATTTCTCGAACTACAACGAGGTCTACGGCTCGATCGGGGCGGTGATCGCGTTGTTGATGTGGTTCTACCTGTCGTCCTACCTGGTGTTGCTGGGCGCGGCGCTGAACATGGCGTTGCGGCTGTTCAGGGGCGCGGAGACCGCGTCAGGCTGACCCGGGCGCGCCAAGCCCCGTGCGATCCGCCCGGGTGCGGTGGTCCGTGGCCCGGGGCAAGACCTGGCGCAGGCACCGGGACGAGCGCGCAGTGGCAAACAGGGGCTTTGCGCCCGCTATGCCGTCTGGGGGTCGAACAGCTCGGCCTGGCCGTCACGCGCCCTCAGAAGGTCCGGTATCCTCTTCTTGAACTTGAAGAACCCGGCGGTTGCATGGGGCCATGCGCGACGGTCATGGGCGCGTAACAACTTGTGCGTGCGCCCCTCGGACAGGACCGGGGCCAGCGCCTCGGCAGCCGGCCCCATGGGCGGGTGGGGCGTAACGATGGCTTCGACGCCCGCGGCCCAGTCGGTCACGGCCTCGGACGTCGCCAGTCGCGTGACGGGGCCGATGCGCGCTTCCAGGTCCTGAACGGCCCCGGCGGCGAAGCTCAGCACCCGCGGGCTGACATGCAGCGGGCTGCGCAGGGCTGTGGCATCGAAAACTGCCACTTCGGCCGGGTCGACCCGGTCCAGCAACCAGTCAGGTGTCAAGTCATCCTCGGTCAGCAGCACGCCAACGCGGCCCCGTGGTGGCGCATCGCCCGCGGGGGCGTCCATGCGCTGTGGATGGGGCGGCCCGTCAAGGGCCGGTGCCTCTTGCGCCAGTCCTTCGGGGCGGAACCGCCCGCGCGTGTATCTCGCGATATTGTCGGGCCGGGCAAGGTAGGTCTTGCCGGGTGTCTGCAATCCGGCCACCCAGCGCCAGCCCAACGTGTTCGAGGCCGGATCGCCGTCCAGCAGGTGCCGCAGGAAAAAATCCGCCCCCAGCTCCCAAGGCAGACGCAGGGTGAAGACCCAGATCGAGGCCACCCACATGCGGGCATGGTTGTGCAGGTAGCCGGTTTCAGCCAGCTGCCGTGCCCAGTGGTCGAAGGCGTCGATGCCAGTCTCCCCCGCGCAGGCGGCTTCCCAGTCCCGGCGCAGCCCGGTTTCGGTCTGCACGCGGTTCAGCGCGGCCTGCAGCCCGGCGCGGTATTGCGCCCAGACCGAGGGGCGCATTTCCAGCCATCCCTTCCAATAGGTCCGCCAATAGACCTCCTGTATGAATTTCTCGGCTGCCGCGGGCGTGTGGCGGGCCAGCACGGCGTCGAGCACTTCGGGCTCGCTCACCAGGCGGTGGCGCAGGTAGGGTGACAGGCCCGAGACGTTGTCCATCTCGTCGAAGTTGCGGCCTGTGGCATATGCGCGCCCGGCTCCGGGCACGAAGTCATGCAGCCGGTCGAGGCCAGCCCGTCTTGTTGGCGTGAATTCCATTCACCGGATGGTAGGCGCCGGGCGCCCCGCTTCAAGTCGCGGGGCCGGGCGCCGGCGGCGTGCGACCGCTGGCCCTTGAAGCCCCCCTGCCGCGCTACTAAGACTCTTGCAAGTAAATCAGTTCAAACGACGCCCGCGTCCAAAGCTCCGAGGCAGACACCCATGCAAGACCCCGTCGAGACCTACATGAACCTCGTTCCCATGGTCGTGGAACAGACCAGCCGTGGCGAACGAGCCTACGACATCTTCTCGCGACTGCTGAAAGAGCGGATCATCTTCGTCAACGGCCCCGTCCATGACGGCATGAGCCAGCTTGTGGTCGCCCAGCTCCTGCACCTTGAGGCGGAGAACCCGAAAAAAGAGATCAGCATGTATATCAACAGCCCCGGCGGCGTGGTGACCTCCGGGCTGTCGATCTACGACACGATGCAGTATATCCGGCCCGCCGTCTCGACGCTGGTTGTGGGGCAGGCGGCCTCGATGGGGTCGCTGCTGCTCACCGCGGGCGAGGCCGGGATGCGCTTCTCGCTGCCCAACAGCCGTATCATGGTGCATCAGCCCTCGGGCGGATACCAGGGCCAGGCGTCGGACATCATGATCCACGCCGAAGAGACGATGAAGCTCAAGAAAAGGCTCAACGAGATCTACGTCAAGCACACCGGCCAGACCCTCAAGAAGGTCGAGGCCGCGCTGGATCGCGACAACTTCATGAACGCCCAAGAGAGCAAGGACTGGGGCCTGATCGATGACATCGTCGAAAACCGGATCAAGCAGGGCGATGGCGATGGCGACGGCTGACGTGAACGGCCGGACCTGCCTTGGCCCGGCCCTCAATTCGGCATTGTGAACACTTCCACGCTGTCCTACCCTCACAAGGACGGGACAGCCCGGAACCACTCAAAACGGCCTTGGGCCAGGGAAAGACGACATGGCGGACACGTCCGGCGGAGACAGCAAGAACACCCTCTACTGCAGCTTCTGCGGCAAGAGCCAGCACGAGGTGCGCAAACTGATCGCGGGGCCGACCGTGTTCATCTGCGACGAGTGTGTCGAGCTGTGCATGGATATCATCCGCGAGGAGACGAAATCCTCGGCGCTGAAATCCTCGGAAGGGGTGCCCACCCCGCATGAGATCAGCGGTGTCCTGGATGATTACGTCATCGGGCAGGCGATCGCCAAGCGCGTGCTGTCGGTGGCGGTGCACAACCACTACAAGCGCCTCAACCACGCCGACAAGACGGACATCGAGCTCAACAAGTCCAACATCCTGCTGATCGGCCCCACCGGCTGCGGCAAGACGTTGCTGGCACAAACGCTGGCACGCATTCTTGATGTGCCCTTCACCATGGCCGATGCCACCACCCTGACCGAGGCGGGCTACGTGGGCGAGGACGTCGAGAACATCATCCTGAAACTGCTGCAGTCAAGCGAATACAACGTCGAGCGCGCGCAGCGCGGCATCGTCTACATAGACGAGGTAGACAAGATCACCCGCAAGTCGGACAATCCCAGCATCACCCGAGACGTCTCGGGCGAAGGGGTGCAGCAGGCCCTGCTCAAGATCATGGAGGGCACCGTGGCCTCGGTGCCGCCACAGGGCGGGCGCAAGCATCCGCAGCAGGAATTCCTGCAGGTGGACACCACGAATATCCTGTTCATCTGCGGCGGCGCTTTCGCGGGGCTCGACAAGATCATCAGCCAGCGCGGCAGGGGAAGTGCCATGGGCTTTGGCGCCGATGTGCGCGACGAGGCCGACAAGGGCATCGGCGAAGTGCTGCACGATCTCGAACCCGAGGACCTGCTCAAGTTCGGTCTTATCCCGGAATTCGTGGGCCGGTTGCCGGTGATCGCCACCCTGGAAGACCTCGACGAGGACGCGCTGATCACCATCCTGACAGAGCCCAAGAACGCCCTGGTCAAGCAGTACCAGCGCCTGTTCGAACTGGAGGACGCTCAGCTGACCTTCACCGACGACGCCCTGCGAGCCATTGCCAAGCGCGCCATCGCCCGCAAGACCGGTGCACGGGGCCTGCGGTCGATCATGGAGGACATCCTGCTGGACACCATGTTCGACCTGCCCGGCATGGATACCGTGACCGAGGTCGTGGTCAACGAGGAGTCGGTCGGCCCCGACGCGGCACCGCTGATGATCCACGACGACGCGCGAAAGGAAAACGTCAGCGCAGGCTGATCCGGGGCCGGTGCGGCACATCGGGCCGGTCGTGGCCCGATGGTCAACATTCCGGGCCATCAGTGCGGCGGCATTTGCCCGGTCACAGCCGGCGAGACCCCGATACCTGTCGGCCGTCAGACCCGGGAAATGAAATCGAGGGCCGAGGTCACGGTCCGCCCGGCCGGGTGAAATCCCGCCGGCGGGGCACGCGGGCACTGGACTGTGCTGCGCCAATTCGGCATACCCGGCCCAACAGTCAGGAGAGCACAATGGGCGTCCTCAACATCATCAAGCGCATCTTCGTCTGGTGGGATGGTCAGACGCTGGGCACGCAGCTTTTCACCTGGCGCCGCGGTGAGCGGGTCGGCGAGGACGAGCAGGGCAACATCTATTACCGCAATGCCGATGATTCCAAGCGCTGGGTCATCTATGACGGCGAGGTCGAGGGTAGCCGCGTCGCCCCCGACTGGCACGGCTGGCTGCACCGCACCTGGGACGAGACACCCGGCGACAAGCCGCTGGCCCACAAGGACTGGGAACAGCCGCACATGCCCAACCTGACGGGCACGCCGCAGGCCTATGCGCCCAAGGGCTCGATCCGCCGGTCCGAACCCATGCCGCGGTCGGACTACGAGGCCTGGACGCCGGAGTAACCGGAATGCGTGAATCCGTCACAGAGGTGATTGTCGGTGCGCTCGTGCTGGCCGTGGCCGGGGGGTTCCTTTGGTATTTCACCCAGGCCACCGGCACCGGGGGGCGCCCGGCCAGCTATGACCTGGCCGCGAATTTCCGCTCTGCCGAGGGCGTCTCGGTGGGCACGGATATACGCCTTGCCGGGGTGTCGGTCGGGGCGGTCACGGCACTGTCGCTGAACCCCGAGACCTACCGCGCCGAGGCCGAGTTGAGCATCGACAAGGGCATTGAAATTCCCGACGACAGTTCCGCCGTCGTCGCCTCCGAAGGTCTGCTGGGCGGCACCTTTGTCGAGATTCTGCCGGGCGGCTCCTTCACCTACCTCGAAGACGGCCAGCTCTTCCAGAGCACCCAGGGCGCCGTGAGTGTTATCCAGCTTCTGAACAAATTCGTTTCGGGCGGGGACTCGGAATGATACGCGCCCTTGCCCTCGCCGCCGCCCTGGTGGCCGGGGCCGCGGTCGCGCAGGACGGGCGCGAACTGCCAGGGCTGGACCTGGGCGATCCCGATCTCTTCGAAATCGAGCCGATGCTGCCCGTCCCGGACGACCTTGGCCCAGGACCCGCTGGCACCGCCCGGGGGACGACGACCGAATCCGACCTTGCGCCCGCGGCCGTGACGGCCCCCGGCGGCACGATCCGCGTGCTCGACAAGATTACCGGAGAGGTCCGCGACCTGACGCTGGACAATGGCGCCTCGACGCAGGTCGGGAACCTGTCGGTGCGGCTCGGTGAGTGCCGCTTTCCCAGCGGCAACCCCTCGGGGGATGCTTATGTTCTGCTCACGATCCACTACAACAATGCGCCCGAGCCGATCTTTCGCGGATGGATGATCGCCAGCGCCCCGGCGCTGAACGCTCTGGATCACCAGCGCTACGACGTCTGGGCGTTGCGTTGCACCACTTCCTGACCCCGGCGGGGCGCCGGTGTCCCGTGATCGAAGCGGGCGCGGGTTTCCAATGCCGTGGCCAGCTTCTGGCGATACGCCGCGCGCGGGATTTCCAGACCGCCGAGGCGGCGCAGGTGCGGCGTGATGAACTGCGTGTCGAACAGGGTGAAGCCACCCGCCCGCAGCCGGTCAACGAGATAGGCCAGCGCGACCTTCGAGGCATCCGTGCGGCGCGAGAACATGCTCTCGCCGAAAAAGGCGCCGCCGATGGCCACCCCGAAGACCCCGCCAACCAGCGCGCCCGTTTCATCGTGGACCTCGCAGGAGTGGGCATGGCCGCGCGCGGCCAGTTCGGCATAGAGCCCCCGCAGTGTTGCGTTGATCCAGGTTTCGTCCCGGTCGGCGCAGCCTGCCACCACGCCCGCGAAGTCGGTGTCGAATGTCACCGAGAAGATGCCCCGCCGCAGCGTCCGTGCCAACGACCGCGAGATGTGGAAGCCATCCAGTGGCAACACCCCGCGTTGGCGCGGATCGACCCAGAACAGGTCGGGGTCGTCCTCGTGTTCGGCCATGGGAAAGACGCCGCTGGCATAGGCGGCCAAGAGGGTATCCGCAGAGAGTCCTTGCCGCATCACTCAGGCAACTGTTTTGTCACGCTATCTTGTTCCGTTCGATCATATCGGCAAACCTGACCGCACCACAAGGAGACCGGCGCAATGGGATTCTTCGACTTCGTGTCCGACCTCGATGCCTATGTGGACAGCCCCAAGGCGGCCCTGCGGCTCAACAAGCGGCGCGCGGTCCTGGTCGCGCCACACGCGGAGGAGATCGCGGGCGCCCGTGTGCTGGACCTTGGCGCCCATGACGGGCGCTGGGCCTATGCCTTTGCCGGGGCGGGCGCGGCGCATGTGGTCGGCATCGAGGGCCGGGCCGAGACCGCGTCGGGGCTGGCCAACTACCCTGACCCCGACCTGCGCGCGCGCATCGAGATGCGCATAGGCGACATTCACGAGGAGATCGACAAGGCCGTTGCGGCGGGCGAGCGCTATGATGTGGTCGCGGTCTTCGGCGTCCTTTATCACTTGATGGATCACCTGCGCCTGTTCACCGGTCTGCGCCGGCTGGGGCCGAAGCTGATCCTCGTGGACGGCGAATTCCTGCAACGCCCGGGCGCCGTCATTCAGCTGTCGCGCGAACGCACGGACAAGCCGCTGAACGCCTTGCCCCAGGTCGAGGGACAGAGCGAGGCGGTCAAGGGCGTCCTGAGTTTCCGCGCCATGGAGGTCATGGCCGACTGCCTTGCCTTCGACCTTGCCTGGTCTGACTGGGATGCGATCGAGGATCGCAGCGGGGTACCGGACTATTTCCGCAAGAAAGGCGCGCGGCGCGGCACCTGCGTGCTGCGCCCGCGTGGCACCTAGGCCAACAGGTTGTTTTCCAGCCAGTGTTCCAGCCAGTGGATGTTGTAGTCTCCGGTCTGCACGGCCTCTTCGGCCAACAGGGCGTGGAAAAGTGGCACCGTGGTATCGACACCATCCACGATCAACTCGCCCAGGGCGCGGGCCAGGCGGGCCAGTGCCTCGGGCCGGTCGCGCCCGTGCACGATCAGCTTGCCGATCAGGCTGTCGTAATAGGGCGGGATCGAATAGCCGTCATAGAGTGCGCTGTCCATGCGGACCCCAAGCCCGCCGGGCTGGTGGAACTGGGTGATCCGGCCCGGGCAGGGCGCGAAATTCGGCAGTCTTTCGGCGTTGATGCGCACCTCGATGGCGTGACCGTCGATCTCCAGCTCGTCCTGGCTGAAGGACAGCGGCAGGCCCGCGGCCACCCGGATCTGTTCGCGCACCAGGTCCTGGCGGAAGATCGCCTCGGTTACGGGATGTTCGACCTGTAGGCGGGTGTTCATCTCGATGAAGAAGAATTCGCCGTTCTCGTAAAGGAACTCGATCGTGCCCGCGCCGATATAGTTGATCCGTGCCACGGCGTCGGCACAGATCTTGCCGATGCGGGCGCGCTCCTCGGCGCTGATCGAGGGGCCCGGGGCCTCTTCAAAGACCTTCTGGTGGCGGCGTTGCAGGGAACAGTCGCGTTCGCCCAGGTGCACCGCATTGCCCTTGCCGTCGCCGAAGACCTGGACCTCGATGTGGCGCGGCGTGGTCAGGTATTTCTCGATGTAGACATCGGCATTGCCGAAGTTCGACTTGCCCTCGGCCCGGGCCGTCTGGAAGGCGCTCTTCATGTCCTCGGCGCTCTGCGCGACCTTCATGCCGCGTCCGCCGCCACCCGCGGTGGCCTTGACGATGACCGGATAACCGATCTCCTCGCCGAGGCGCTGCGCGTCCTCCAGGCTGTCAACGCCCCCCTCGGAGCCGGGCACGCAGGGAACCCCGAGCGCCTTCATCGTGTCCTTGGCGGTGATCTTGTCGCCCATCACCCGGATATGTTCCGCGGTGGGGCCGATGAAGGTCAGGTCGTGATCCTCGACGATCTGCACGAATTGCGCGTTTTCCGACAGGAAACCATAGCCGGGGTGGATCGCCTGGGCGCCGGTGACCTCGGCCGCCGAGATGATGGCGGGGTAGTTCAGGTAGCTTTGCGGGCTGGGCGCGGGGCCGATGCAGACGCTCTCGTCGGCCATGCGCACATGCATGGCGTCCGCGTCCGCGGTAGAGTGGACCGCAACGCTGGCGATGCCCATTTCGCGGCAGGCGCGGATGACCCGCAGCGCGATCTCGCCACGGTTGGCGATCAGGATCTTGTCGAACATCCGCGGCCCCTCACTCGACCACGACGAGCGGGGTGCCGAATTCGACCGGGTCCCCGTCGGTGACAAGGATCCGCGTGACGGTGCCCGATGCCGGGGCAGGAATGTGGTTCATGGTCTTCATGGCTTCGACGATCAGAAGGGTGTCGCCCTCGCTGACGGTGCTGCCGATCGCGACGAAGGCCGGCGACCCGGGTTCGGGTTGAAGATATGCGGTGCCCACCATGGGCGAGGTCACGGCGCCGGGGTGGTTGGCCGGATCGGTGTCGACGCCGGCTGCCTCGGCGGCCGGGGCGGGGGCCGGTGCGGCGGCGGGGGCCGGGCCGGTCGGGGCAGCCGGGCTCACCGCGACCTGCTGGGTGGGGGCAGGCTGGGCAGGGGCCTGGCGGCTGACCCGCACGTTCAGGCTGTCGTTCTCGCCGTAGTCGCGCTTGACCTGAAGTTCTGTAAGGTCATTCTCGCGCAGGAGTTCCGCCAGTGCCTGAATGAAGCTAACATCGGACTCGTGCTGCGTGATCTTGGTCATTGTTTCCTCAGCCGGTTGCCTGTCACCTTGGTCTCGGGGGACATCCCGTCACACCCGACCGTCCCGCACATACACCATGGCACGGGCGGTGGAAAGCGGGGCCGCGGAATTTGGCGCTGCCACTGGCGCTAGCGCCCGGGGCCCATGCCCTCGGCACGCTCTGGCAGCATGGTGATCCCGTAGGGCTTGAGCCTGCGTTCGGCCCCGGTCGTGGGCGTGCCTGGTCCTGGGGCCGTGTCGGCTGTTGCCGTGCGCAGCGCGGCCTGGCCTACCAGGGCCTGCTGGGTCGGGGTCGGCGGGACGGGCAGGGGGGTGTCCGGTGTCGCGTCGCGGGCCAGTGCCGCAGCGTCAGCAGTCGGGCGTGTGTCGGGCTCCACCTGAGGTGCAGGTGCAAAACCGGGAAGCGCGGTGATCTCCATCTCGGACTCCAGTCACGACGCCCCCACCGTTCTAGTATGCCAGATTCGCGTGCCGGAATCCCTGAATAGCCGCATCCAGTGGGCCGAATACAACATGGCATTTTATGAAAAAGCCAGGGGCCGCCCTCCGGGGCGCCCCCTGTCCTGCCGACCGGACCGTCCGGAGCGGATCGTGCCGATCAGCAGTTCATTCTGTTTTTGATGAGGTTATCGACGACGGAGGGGTCTGCGAGTGTTGAGGTATCTCCGAGGCTTTCGTAGTCGTTTTCGGCGATTTTTCTCAGGATGCGCCGCATGATTTTTCCGGA
>Ga0102928_1000989_pt1 | contig 18074 bp, 15 predicted proteins | sample SalPonR1_B_D1_MG_FD_78504 | JGI IMG/M metagenome (GOLD analysis project Ga0102928, IMG submission 78504) | Salt pond soil microbial communities from South San Francisco under conditions of wetland restoration - Salt Pond MetaG R1_B_D1_MG | ecosystem: Environmental > Aquatic > Marine > Intertidal...
AGTCGACAACCCGCATGCGGGCAAAGCTGTTGCCTTCAGCTGACCGCACCAGGTAGCCCACATCTTCTGCCGCGGTAATTACACCCGTGGCGGAATTGTATCGGGACCAGGAGTCCGACGAACCGAATGCGCTTGCAAAAGCATCTTCCTGCCATGTGGCCGGCGCCTCAAAAATGCCCAGCAAGTGTTCCTGCTCGGAGTTGGCGGTCGCGTTGGTGAACACATTTGCATCAGGGTTACCGTTAGCATCGTAAAAATCGCCCTGAGCGGAGGTGAGGGCTCCGGCAACGGTTCCGTTGCCGGATGCACCGCTGTTTACTTTAAAGTTCAAGCGGTTGGCCGCGATATGCCAGTCCCCGCTCTCAGCAACCATGGTTCCTGTTTCCAGGTTCAGGTAGACGGTCTCGGTAGCGGCAGGCATCAGCTGCTCGGAAAAATTGCTCACGGTTTCAGGTTCGTCTTCGGCGATGGAGTTGTCACTACCGCCGCCGCAGGCGGTCAGAGCCAGTGCGGCCAGCACAATAGCCGGCGGTCTGGTATCAGAAAAGTCCATGGATATCTCCTTCACGTTGCTGTTGGTAGTCAGGCATCATTCGCCCAGGGAAACTGTCAGCCCGGCGTAAAGAAAACGCCCGGCAACGGGTCTGAAATCTTCACTGGCATTGGCAAAGTCGCGCTGCTCATCGGTGATGTTGTCAGCGCCAGCGAACAGTCGAAGCCGGTCGGAGAACCGGTAATTCAGTTTTAAATCAGCTGTTGTATACCCCGGGGATTCTGTTCCCGCGGCAGCGTCAACAAACTCCTCACTCTGGTACCGTACCCGGGCGCTCCAGGACAGGTTCGTCAGCCAAAACGGACCATCCAGCCCGATAAGCGCCTGATGTCTGGGGCGACGGTTGAGCTCATCACCGGTTGCCAGATCCTCGGTTCGGGTCAGGGTATAGCCAGCAGTGAGCCGCCAATTTCGGGAAGGTTCCCAGCCAGCTGTCGTCTCAAGCCCCCAGGTCCGGGCTTCGGCAAGATTCTCGTAGGTGAAAACCTGGACTCCGTCATTCCGCGCCTGGGTGGCCTCGGCATCGGGGGAGGTCTGGATAAGTTGTTCAATACTGTTAAGGAAGGCATTCGCTTCCAGCCATGCCGAGCGGTTCCAGGAAAGCCCCCCGCCAAACTGGTAGCTGACGGATTCTTCCGGCTGCAGATCCGGAGTTCCCTGCACGATGTAACCAAGCTGGCTGTGATCAAAGGTGAAATGCCGCTCCTTCAGGTTTGGCACCCGATATCCGACGCCGACGCCACCACGGAGAAATCCGGTGACGGAATCAGTCTGCAACAGATCGTAGCGAGCATTAATTTTCGGTGCCGTGTAGCCTCCGAAATCGGAGTCATGCTGGAATCTTACGCCGGGCACCAACTCGAGATTGGCGGTCGGCATCCAGATGTCCTGGCCCCAGATTTCCTGACTCTCACGGTGCCGGCGAGGCTCGGCACCAAGCTCGGAGCTTCCGTCCTTGAATTGCTCAAGGGTTTCCCGGTGGATATCCACACCGCCCTGGATATTGTGACTGAGCCCCACAGGCCCACCCAGGTGGACAGAGAATCGGGACAGGGTGGATTCCGCGCGGCGGTCATCAAAGACACTACTGCCCGAGTACTTCAGAGTATCGTTGTCCAGGACTTCATGAACCGCGGACCAGCCACCGCGCAGATCTGCAACCCGGCCATGATCGCCAGACAGGGAGTAGCGGGTACGGCTAACCGTTTCGTCCTTGCCCTGATTGATGACAAAAGGCGGATTGCGCTCGGTGAACCGTGAGCCGGACTCCTCCTCGAATCGGGAAACCGCCGCGCTCAGCCGGTGATTTTCATCCGGAGACCAGTCGGTGCGTAAGCTGAAATCGGTGCGATCGTATTCGTCACCCAGACGGGCCCAGGTCTGCGGTTCCGGATCGATGCCATCGGAATGCTGGTGGGAAGCGGACAAACGCATGGCCAGCTGTTCACTACCACCCTGAACCGTGGCCCGAGCCGCATACCGTGCGGGATCGGCCTCATCGCCAGAGGGATTCTGGTGACCATAGGTGCCGGCATCGGTGGTGAACTCACCGGCAAGCCCGGCTGCAACCGGACGGGTAATAACATTAACCACCCCACCGATACCGGAGCTGCCATACTGCGCAGAGACGGCCCCTTTGACCACTTCCACCCGCTCAATATCCAGCACGGCCAGCTGGCTGACATCCACGGTCGACCCGGTGGTCTTGGTCATCGGCAGACCATCGATCAGCACCAGCACCCGGTCAGACGCAACTCCTTGCAGCCAGACCTCATAACCGGGTTTGCCGTGAATTTCCCGAAGCTGCAAGCCCGGCACATTTTGCAGAGCCTCTTTCAGGTTCCGCGCATGGGTCTTCTCGATCTCGGCGGCGGTAACCACCTCGGTGCGGACCGGCGTATCGAGTAACTGGCGCTCTGAACGGGTTCCGGTAACAACAAGCTCGTTCAGATAGCCTGCGGGGGCGGTATCGGCCAGTGTTGCCGTGGAACCCAGGGCAACTATGAAAAGCCAGACTGACAGGCAAAGGCGTAATTTATGGTAAAGCATAGGACAACCAGATCACTTATCGTTAATGCGAACGATTATGATTTAGGTTATTATAAAACGCAAGGGTCAGGTTGTGTTTTCCATGGCAAACAAAAAAACCGGCCGAGGCCGGTTCTTTTGCAGAGGGATTACATCACCTCTCAGTGGGTCTGCTCTTCCTTTGCCTGACCAGCCGCTTCTTCCTGCTTGCGTTTGAGCGCCTGGGCGTAGATAGCGTCAAAATTGACCGGCGCCAGCATCAGTGAGGGGAAGCTGCCCTTGTTGGCGACTCCATCGATCGCCTCCCGCGCATAAGGGAACAGAATATTGGGGCAGTAGGCGCCCAGCATGTGACCAAGCTGCTGGCCTTCCACGCCTTTGATCATGAAGACGCCGGCCTGCTGGATCTCCACCAGGTAGGCAACCTTTTCGTCCATTTTGGCGGTTACAGTCAGAGACAGAACGACTTCGTACTGTCCTTCCTCGTTCAGCTTGGTGTGGGAGGTATTCAGGTCGAGGTTGACCTGAGGCTTCCACTGCTCCTGGAAAACGGCGGGTGAATTGGGAGATTCAAACGACAGGTCTTTCAGGTAAATACGCTGAAGCGCAAACTGCGGTTGTTTCTGGTTCTCTGTGCCTGCTGCGGCCTGGTCATTTTCAGCCATGTTGATTCCCTTTTATGTTTGATTACGGTTTGATTAGGGCGTGTTGAATTATTTTTTCACCAGAGGCAGGTTGCTGGCCCGCCAGTCGGCAATGCCGCCACTCAGGCGAACCACATTATCGAAGCCTTCTTCTTTGAGCTGTTTGACGGCCATCGCAGAATGTTGTCCCATCTTGTCGGCGACAATAATCTGCTTGTTCTCATGCTTCTTCAATTCCGAGACCCGGCTTTTCAGGCCGCTGAGCGGAATATTGATGGAACCGGTAATCCGGCCTTCGGTAAAGTCTTTGCGGTCACGGATATCCACTACAATGGCTTCATCGCGATTGATCAGGCTTACCGCTGCCTGGGCCGATATTTTCTGACCTCCACGACGGGACTCCAGAACAATCAGGGCAAGCAACAACGCCACAAACAGAGACACCAGAATGTAGTGATTGACTACGAATTCAAATACCCGTTCCATGAAAACATCCTGCTACAAAGTTAGGACCGGGATTATACACACCCATGGTCAGTGACAGAAGCTGACAGACGTTGCCGAAGTTGGCCACGGAATACGAATACGTTTAACATTTGCCCGTTTTACGAAACTTACAGACTTCAATAATGGGATAAGCGATGACTGCCACAAAAACGCCGACTGCACTGATCATTCTCGATGGCTGGGGCCACCGCGACCCGGCTGCAGACAATGCAATCAGCTCTGCCAACACTCCGTGCTGGGACAGACTGTGGCAGGAAAATCCCAAAACCCTGATCAACACCTCAGGAAAGTATGTGGGTTTGCCGGAAGGCCAGATGGGCAACTCTGAGGTGGGTCACATGAATCTCGGTGCCGGCCGGATTGTCTATCAGAGCCTGACACGCATCGACAAGGACATCAGTGACGGTACCTTTGCCGACAACAAGGTCCTCTGCGCCGCCATCGACAAGGCGGTCAGCAGCGGCCGTGCCGTTCATCTGATGGGGCTGCTGTCCCCTGGTGGCGTCCACAGCCATGAAGACCAGATTATGGCAGCCGCTGAACTTGCCGCTGCGCGCGGCGCGCAAGAAGTCTACCTGCACGCCTTTCTGGATGGCCGTGACATGCCACCGAAAAGCGCCAGACCCTCTCTCGAGAAAGCCGCCGCGAAACTGAAAAAACTTGGCGTTGGCCGGATTGCCACCATTGTCGGCCGTTACTTTGCCATGGACCGGGACCATCGCTGGGACCGGGTCGAGCAGGCCTACAATGCAATGACCCTGGGTGAATCAGAGTTCATCGCGGAGGACCCCGTCAGCGCCCTTGAGCAGGCTTACCAGCGGGGCGAGAATGACGAATTTGTCAAAGCCACCCGCATCAGGTCAAGGACCGACACTGAAGCTACCATCAACGATGGCGACAGCGTGATTTTCATGAACTTCAGGGCCGACCGGGCGCGGGAAATGACACGCTGTTTTGTCGACAAGGATTTCGACGGCTTTGAACGCCGCAAACATCCGGAACTGGCGGATTTTGTAATGCTGACCGAGTACGCCGCCGATATCGACACCAGTTGCGCCTACCCACCGGCACAATTGTCCAACGGACTCGGTGAGTATGCCGCCAATCTCGGTAAGACCCAGCTCCGGATCGCTGAAACTGAAAAATATGCCCATGTCACCTTCTTCTTCAATGGTGGCCTCGAGCCGCCCTTCGAGGGTGAGGATCGTATCCTGATACCTTCACCCAATGTGGCCACCTACGATCTGCAGCCGGAAATGAGCGCGCCGCAAGTTACCGACAAACTTTGTGAAGCCATCAGAAGCGGCAAGTACGATCTGGTGGTTTGCAATTACGCCAATGGCGACATGGTCGGCCATACCGGCGATATGGAAGCCGCCGTCAAGGCCGCAGAATGCATCGACCAGTGCGTTGCCAGAATTGTGGAAGCACTGGAGGAAGTTGGCGGAGAAGCGCTGATTACCGCCGACCACGGCAACTGTGAACAGATGCAGGATCCGCATTCCGGCCAGGTCCATACCGCCCACACCACCGGGCCTGTCCCCCTGATCTACGTTGGCCCGCGCCCGATATCCCTGAGCGCTGATGGCAGCCTCAGCGATGTCGCGCCCAGCCTGCTTACCCTGATGGGGCTTGATCAACCTACCGAAATGACCGGGCACAGCCTGGTTCAGACCGGTTGATTCGCTCCCTGTTGCTGACCGGGGCACTGCTGTTCAGTGCCTCGCAGACACTGGCGCAACAGCAGGTAACGCCTGGCCAGATCAAAGCGCTCCGGGAAGAAATCGCCGACATCGACGACTGGCTCAGCACTGCGGAAGAAGATCGCTCCTCACTCGAGCGTCAGTTGGCCGATCTGGAAAAAAACATCGGCCAGCTTACCCGTGAGCGCCGGGAGTTAAGGAGACAGGCAGGCCAGCAACAGCAACGCCTGGCGGAACTGGACCAGAAGAGCGCAGAGCTGGTACGCATTCTGGACAGCCAGCGCGAAAGCCTGAAAAAACAGATCCGTGCCGCCTGGATGGAAGGCGATGCGCCGGCCGTAAAAGTGCTGCTGAATCAGATCCACCCGGACAAGATTGCCCGGACCATGACCTATTACGAGTACCTCAGCCGCGACACCGTTGCAAGACTGGAAACCTTCTCTGCCAATCTGCAGAAGCTCAAGGCAACCCGTCGGCAAGTGCAGCAAGGCAGGCTGCGGCTGGCGGGTCTGGAAAAAGACGTGGCTGACCGCCAGCAGCAGCTGGCCGCCAGCAAGAACAGGCGCCAGCAGACCCTGGCTGCACTGAGAACAGACATCAGGAACCGGCTGGATGAACGTGAACAGCTGGAGGCGGACCGTCAGCGCCTGGAAAAACTCCTGCGTGAAGTCGAACAGGCCATTGCCGACATTCCCTCACCCAATGAGTCGGCCCCCTTCAGTTCACTGCGGAAAAAACTGCCCTGGCCCTCAGCGGGCAGCGTCGCTAATGCCTTTGGTGACAGCTATGCCGATGGCAGGCTGCGCTATTCCGGAATGCTGATCAACACCCCCGAAGAAGCCGAAATCAGGGCCGTCCACTATGGCAGAGTGGTCTTCGCCAACTGGCTCCGTGGCTTCGGGCTGATCACCATACTCGACCATGGTGACGGCTACATGACACTCTATGGCCACAGCAGCAGCCTGTTCACCAGTCCCGGCGACTGGATACAGGCTGGTGAAACCGTCGCCCAGGCAGGCCGTACCGGCGGTACCGACACGCCCGCGGTCTATTTTGAAATCCGCCACAACGGTAAACCCGTTAACCCCGAGCGCTGGCTCGGCTCGCGCTGACTCCGGTGCCTGCAGCGTGCAGCCTGTCCGAGAGGCTGACAAATCAGCCTGATAGCGCCATACTGTCGGGCATTGACCGGCAACCAGTCAGCCACCGGAATAACACAGGACAAGCGAATGAGACCGGCAAGAAGTAATCAGTATATCGCAGCCTTTCGTGCACTGGCCGTTGCCACAGGCCTGAGTGCACTTTGCCTGATTGTTCTGCCCGGCACTGTCTATGGCCAGCAGACGGATGACGATGTCCAGCGTCTGCTCAAGGACATTGAGGCCGGCGAAACGGACAATATCGAGCAGCCGGATCCGGAAACGCAGCTACCCCTGAATGACCTGCGCAAATTTACCGAGGTCTTTGGCCGCATCAAAGAGGCCTATGTTGAAGAGATAGGCGACCGCCAGTTACTTGAAAGCGCCATCAAAGGCATGCTGTCGGATCTTGATCCGCATTCAACCTATCTGGCCCCCAAGGCTTACGAAAAGCTTGAGGAAAGCACTACCGGTGAATTCGGCGGCCTGGGCATAGAAGTAGGCATGGAAAACGGCTTTGTTAAGGTCATCTCACCCATTGACGATACACCGGCCCAGAAGGCCGGGGTGCAGGCCGGCGACCTGATCGTAAGGCTGGGTGACAAACCGGTAAAAGGCCTGTCGCTTGAAGAAGCCGTCAAACTGATGCGGGGCAAACCCGGTTCCGTGCTGACCCTGACGATTGTGCGCGAAGGCCAGTCAGCACCTATTGAAATTGATGTGGAGCGCGCGGTCATCAAGGTGACCAGCGTGAAATCGCGGATGATTGAAAACGGCTACGCCTACGTCCGGATTACCCAGTTCCAGGCCGATTCGGGCAGCCAGTTTGAACAGGCCCTGAAAGATCTCGAAAAAGCATACGGCAAACCGCTGGATGGTCTGGTTATCGACCTGCGTAACAACCCGGGCGGCATTCTGCAGGCAGCGGTTGAAGCCGCTGACGTTCTGCTTGATGAGGGCCTGATTGTATACACCGAGGGCCGCATCCAGAGCTCCCGTCTGAGGTTCAACGCCAGGGCCGGAGCACTCCTGCCGGATACGCCAATTGTCGTGCTGATCAACGGCGGATCTGCTTCCGCATCGGAAATTATGGCGGGCGCGCTGCAGGACCATGAGCGCGCCGTTATCATGGGCACCCAGTCCTTCGGCAAGGGTAGCGTCCAGACCGTTATCCCACTGGACCAAACCCACGCCATCAAAATGACAACGGCGCGTTATTATACGCCGGACGGTCGGTCTATCCAGGCCAAGGGCATCAGTCCCGATATTGAAGTGAAACCGGCAGAACTGACTGAACTCGAAAATCAGCGCTTTTTCACCGAGGCAGATCTGACCGGGCACCTTGAAGGCGAGGGTGAGGGCCAAGGTGGAACCGGAGGCCAGAACCGGCAAGGTAACCAGAAAGAAACCGGGCAGTCGGCTTCCCCCGCTGACCGCGATTTCCAGCTTCGCTCTGCGCTGAATCTTCTCAAAGGCCTGCAGATCCTCAGCAAGCGCGGCGAGACCCAGAAGGAAACCACGGATTGAAGTCGTTCACTGCGCTGATCACCGGCGCCCTGCTCGCGACCACAATTGCCGTGCCCCTGCTGGCCGAGGAAAATCCGGCCAGCGCCAGACAGGTGCCGCCAACCATCGCCATCATCATTGATGACATGGGGCACAACCTGATTGAGGGTGAACGCCTGATTGCCATGGATCAGCCGCTCACCCTGGCTTTCCTGCCCTTCCGTCGCCACACGACCCTGCTGGCGGAAAAGGCGCATCTGCGCCAGAAAGAAATCATGCTGCACGCGCCCATGGCCAATACCCGATTGCTGGAGCTTGGCCCGGGCGGGCTCAACCCCGGCATGAGCCAACCAGAGATGGCCACAACCCTGCGCCGGGCGCTGAGGTCCATCCCCCACGTGCAGGGCGTGAACAATCACATGGGTAGCCTGCTTACCCAGCAGCTCAAGGCCATGGACTGGGTAATGGCGGAACTTACCCACTATCCCGTGTACTTTGTCGACAGCCGCACCATTGCCTCGTCCATTGCAGGCCATGTGGCCGCCGGCTACCGGATACCTACCCTCACCCGGGATGTCTTTCTCGACAATGAACAGACCGAGGAATATGTCGACAGGCAATTTGAGTTGCTGATCAAACGGGCAAGGCAGAACGGTAGCGCCATAGGCATCGGGCACCCGCACACGGTCACCGTTGATTACCTGGAAAAACGTTTACCGGAACTCGATGAACAGGGCATCGCGATCGCCACCGTCAGTGCAGTCTGGGCCATAAGAAATGGTAACAGGCAGATGTTTGCCGAAGGTGAGAAGCGGCAAATCAGGCCGGCGCTGGCGAAAAAGCAGTAGCCGGTACCGGTTTGTCGGTTTTTTCACCCGACCCGGCAATGCCTCAGTCGCGCACCTCAATCCCCTGAGCTTTCATAAAGGCCTTGGCTTCGGGAATGGTATGCTGACCGAAATGAAAAATAGAGGCTGCCAGCACTGCATCGGCGCGGCCGGCGGTGACGCCGTCGGCAAGGTGTTGCAATTCACCCACACCACCTGAGGCGATCACCGGCACCGGCACCGCGTCACTGATCGCGCGGGTCAGGCCGATATCAAAGCCTATCCTGGTGCCATCCCTGTCCATGCTGGTCACCAGCAGTTCACCGGCCCCCAGCCGGACCATTTTGCGGGCCCAGTCAATAGCGTCCAGCCCTGTCGGCTTGCGTCCGCCGTGGGTAAAGATTTCCCACCTGGGTGCCTCGCCTTCGGCACTGACACTCTTGGCATCAATAGAAACCACGATGCACTGGCTGCCAAACCGCTCCGCCGCTTCCCGCACGAAGTCCGGGTTGAATACCGCAGCGGTGTTAATTGCAACCTTGTCGGCACCGGCATTCAGCAGTTTGCGGATATCGTCGACAGTGCGCACCCCGCCACCGACCGTCAGCGGAATAAACACCTGCGCTGCCATCCGCTCGACGGTTTCATAGGTGGTGTCGCGGCTTTCGTGGCTGGCGGTGATGTCCAGAAAGGTAATTTCGTCGGCGCCTTCTTCGTTGTACTTGCGCGCGACCTCCACGGGGTCGCCGGCATCCCGGATATCGACAAAGTTTACGCCTTTTACAACACGGCCTTTATCGACATCGAGGCAGGGAATTATTCGTTTCGCCAGTGCCATAAGTTGTCTTATCCCTTGAGGCTGTCACAGAAGGCCTGGGCTTCGGCCACATCCAGGGTGCCTTCGTAAATGGCACGGCCGGTAATGGCGCCCAGAATGCCCTGGTCCGCCACTTTTGCCAGCCGCTTCAGGTCATCCATGTTGGTAACGCCGCCGGAGGCAATGACCGGGATGCCCCCCGCTTTTGCCACTGCGGCCGTGGCTTCAACATTAACCCCCTGCATCATGCCGTCGCGGCTGATATCCGTGTAAACGATGGCTTCAACGCCGTCGCTGGCAAAGCGTTCCGCCAGGTCGGTAGCCATGACTTCAGAGACTTCGGCCCAGCCATCGGTCGCTACGCGGCCATTGCTGGCGTCAAGGCCGACGATGATGTGACCGGGGAATTGCCGGCACATGTCAGTAACAAAGTCCGGCTCTTTGACGGCTTTGGTACCGATGATCACCCATTGTACGCCGGCTTGCAGATAGGCTTCGATGGTGTCGGCGGAGCGGATACCGCCACCGATCTGGATCGGCAGGTCCGGGTATTTGCGGGCGATGGCCCGGACGATTTCGCCGTTGACGGGTTCACCCGCGAAGGCCCCGTTCAGGTCCACCAGGTGCAGACGGCGGGCGCCGGCGTTTACCCAGCGGGTCGCCATATCAACGGGGTCGTCACCGAATACGGTGGAGTCGTCCATACGGCCCTGGCGCAGTCTTACGCACTTGCCGTCTTTGAGGTCTATGGCCGGGATGATCAGCATGTTCTGTTTTCCTTTGGAGCGGTTCTGGCTTGCTGCTGGCTACCGAGTTTGATTGCCCGTGCCTCGCCGGCGGGGGCGACCCTGTTCGGGGCACGCTGTTAATACTTCCCTGTACGCTCGACAAAAACATCCATGTTTTTGACGTCCCCGAACAGGGTCGCCCCCGCCGGCAAAGCACTACCCGGGAATAGCCATTAGCGACAGCTCTAGCTTTTTCCGTTCCAGTTTGTGAAGTTTTTCAGTAACTGCAGCCCTGCCCTGGCGCTTTTTTCCGGGCGGAACTGGGCCGCAAAAATATTATTCCTGGCCACAGTGGCAGCCAGATCGACGCCATAGTGGCTGCGGCCAGAGATCTCGGTATTGCCCGCCGCTTCGGCATAATAGCTGTGCACAAAGTAGAAACGGTCGCCATCTGCGATGTTATGCCAGAGTGGGTGTTCAATGGTCTGGTATACCTCATTCCAGCCCATGTGAGGAACTTTCAGGCGTTCACCATTTTCGGTGAGATTTTCCCCGAAATACCGCACTTGTGATGGAAATAAACCGATACAGTCGACACCGCCGTTTTCTTCACTGCGGGCCATCAATGCCTGCATGCCCACGCAGACGCCAAGGAAAGGACGATCCTGCGAGACTTCGCGAACAAGAGTATCGATACCCAGGCGGCGAATCTCGGCCATGCAATCCCGGATTGCGCCCACACCGGGCAGGATCACCCGGTCAGCTTCACGGATTCTGGCGGGATCGTCGGTGACCAGCACGGTGATTCCCGGGGCCACGTGCTCTACCGCTTTTTTGGCAGAGTGAAGATTACCCATGCCGTAGTCGATAATGGCAACGGTTTTCATGGTTGCTGCGATGTCCTTGGAAGACAGGTGTTAGAGCGGATCTTGTTACAACGACCCTTTGGTAGAGGGCGTGATACCCGCCATGCGCTCGTCCATTTCGATAGCCATGCGCAAAGCGCGGCCAAAGGCCTTGAACACGGTTTCAATCTGGTGATGAGTGTTCTTGCCCTTCAGATTGTCGATATGCAGAGTGACCATGGAGTGATTCACAAAGCCCTGAAAGAACTCGGCAAACAGATCTACGTCAAATCCGCCGACGGCACCACGGGTGTATGGCACATCCATCAGCAGGCCGGGGCGGCCGGACAGGTCGATAACCACGCGGGACAGCGCTTCATCCAGCGGCACATAAGCGTGACCGTAACGACGAATACCTTTCTTGTCGCCGACCGCCTGCCTGAGAGCCTGACCCAGGGTGATGCCGATATCTTCCACCGTGTGATGGTCATCAATGTGCAGGTCACCCTTCGACACGATACTCAGATCAACCAGCCCGTGGCGGGCGATCTGGTCCATCATGTGTTCGAGAAAAGGCACACCGGTATCAAATGAGGATTTACCGGTACCGTCCAGATCGATCTCGACGGTGATCTGTGTTTCCAGGGTATTTCGTTCTACCCGAGCCTTGCGTTCGGCCATGGCGACTCCAAAGTCATCAGTTGGCAAATGCCGTTAAAATCCAGACGAGGATTATACCTGTTAAGATCCCCCGCGTCCCGCAATGGCCTTAATCACGTTGATAGCCGGCATCAGCAAATAACCGGTAGCAAACACCCGGTATCAGAACGCTTTTTTCAGGTTGGCCATGTAGGTGTCAACCAGGCTGTTGAACTCGTGTTTGATCACCGGGCTGATGGCCAGTTTGAGCATGCCTGGCAGCGGCAGGGTCAGTTCGGCACTGGTGTGGAATTTTACCGCCGTGGCATTTTTGCCCTTTGCCTGCAGCGTCCAGTAGCCGCTGACAACACCGTTACCTTCGCCTTTCACCGGCTCCCAGCTGATTTTGCCCTGCTCTCTGTCCGCATAATATTTGCAGGCATAAACGGACTGGATTGCATACTTGTCTACGCCCACCTTTTCCATTTCCCAGCGATAGGTATTGTCTCCCAGGTCCACCAGTTTACGAACCTTCGGGAAATGACTGGCAGATTCAGGAACATCCGCCAGCAGGTCGAACGCCTCGTCATAGCTGGCCGGCAGCTCCAGTTCGCGGTTCAGCTTGATCGATACAGTAATAGCCACAGCGTTTTCCTTTTATCATTGTTGGTTGCATGCACTGTCTTTTATAGTCTTTTATAAAGGGTACACGTATTCATTGTTTTTTTTATCTCAGGGCTATTTTGGCTGATCACTACCGCATTGTCATACACACACCCTTTTATTCTCCTACCCCTGAGTTATCCTTGGCTCAGGTCCCCGTGTAACCGGCGGACAAATAATTACGGAAGGATGCCTGATTCATGAAAGCTGTTCGCTACATCGTCTTCGCCCTCATCGGAGTGGTTGCCCTGGCCATTGCTGCTATCGCAATCGCCGTCGCGGTGATCGACCCGAATACCTACAAGCCACAAATCGAAAGCGCGGTCGAGTCCAGCACCAACCTGGACCTTGTCCTGGCCGGGGATATTGGCTGGTCGTTCATTCCGCTGGGCCTGGAGCTCAATGATGTGGAAGCCAGGCTTGAAGACGAACGGATGGTCGCTCTGGACCAGTTGGTTGCCGAACTGAGCTTCTGGTCACTGGTCACCATGTCGCCCCGGGTGCATACCTTTTCCCTCATCGGACTGGAGGCCAACCTGTCGGTGGACGAAAAAGGCACCGGTAACTGGACGCTCATCATGCCCGAAAGCGATGCGGCGACTGCGGGGCAACCGGATGCGGCTGCGCCTGCCGAAGAGACAGCGGCTGACAGCACAGAAGCAAGCGCGCCACTGGACTTCAATATTGAGCAGGTCGAGATCAGCGACGCCAGATTGCATTATGAAGACAGGGGAACCGGCCAGTCGGTAACCCTCGAAGGCGTCTCACTCACTGCCAGGCAAATCACCCTGGGGTCCGGTTTTCCTCTGGAGCTGGCCTTCCGCTTTGCCACCAACCAGCCGCGGTTCGAGGTTGATGGCAGTATCAGTGCGCAGCTCACGGCTAATGAAGCGCTGAACGATTTCAGCGTTGCCGACCTTGAAGCCGTCTTTGACATGGCCGGCGAACCCTTTGCCGGAAAATCGGTTCGCGCTTCACTGGAAGGCTCGCTGGCGGCCAATCTGGAAAACGAGATTGCCACGCTCTCTGGCTTTAGCGCCAGTCTGGCCGATCTGGAGCTCAACACCGATCTGACTGTCAGTGGCTTCGGCCAGGAACCCCAGATTACAGGCACCCTTGATGTCGGGAAATTTTCGCTCAAGGAACTGCTGTCCGACCTTGGCCAGCCTGCCATTGAGACAGAGGATCCGGACGCCATGAAGGCCGTTGCCTTTACCACTGCCATCGGCGGTGAGCCGGGCACCGTAGCTCTCACGGATCTGAGCCTGACCCTGGACAACACCACCTTTACCGGAAGTGCGGCCTATACTCTCGCCAACAGCGGCATCAAGCTTGAGCTGAAAGGCGACGCCATCAACGCCGACCGCTACCTGCCGCCGGCCAGCGATGAAGAAGCCACCACCGAAGAGGCTCCCCAGGGCGACGAAGCTACGGAAGAAGGCGAGCTCCTGCCGCTGGAAACCCTGCGGACACTGGTCCTGGATATCAACCTGGGTCTGGGACAGCTGATTGTCAGCAATCTCACCATCAACGAGATCAAGTCAGTGATCACCGCCCGTAATGGTGTGCTGAAAGTGGAGGATTTCAGCGGCAAGCTCTACGACGGCTCCTTCAGTTCCAACGTCACCCTGGATGCGCGTACCGACAACCCGCAGTGGAGCATCAACAAAGACATCAACAACGTTCAGACATTGCCGCTGCTGACAGACCTGGCCGAAGTGGAAATGCTCTCCGGCGGCGCTAACATGGATGTCAACGTCAGCACTACCGGCAACCGTATTTCTGCCCTGCGCAGCAATGCCAGCGGCGAGATCGGTTTCAACCTGGCCCAGGGCGAGTTCACCCGGATGAACCTCACCCGCATGGCCTGCCAGGGCATTGCCATGGTCAACCAGGAAAGCCTGACCAAGACAGACTGGGGAACCAGCACCCCCTTCAATGACATGAAGGGTACGCTCAGGATTAATGGCAACACCCTCAACAATACCGATCTGGTGGCAGCTCTTTCAGGCATGAGACTGGAGGGCGACGGCACTGCCGACCTGGCCGCTTCCGAACTGGATTATGAAATCGGTCTGCGCATTGTCGGCGAGATCGCGCGGGACAACGCCTGCCGGGTTACCGACACTGTCAAGGATGTGGTTATCCCTGTCGAGTGCCGGGGCAACTTCACCGAGGACCCGGCCGGGCTCTGCTCCTTCGACGGTTCGCGCTTTCGCGATGCACTGACAACCATCGCCAGGAATGCCGCCAAGGCCAAGGCCCGTGAAGAAGTGGATGCCGCCAGGTCAAAAGCGGAAGAGAAGGTTTCCGAAAAACTGCAGGAAAAACTGGGAGAGCAAGGCGGTGACCAGGTAAAAGATGCTCTCAAGGGCCTGTTCGGCAAATGACCGACACTTTTGCCGGCAAACTGCTGTCATGGTACGACCACAACGGCAGGCACGACCTGCCCTGGCACCGGGACCGCAACCCCTACCGGGTCTGGGTATCGGAAATCATGCTGCAGCAGACTCAGGTGACCACGGTCATTCCCTACTTCCAGGCCTTTATGGAGCGCTTTCCTGACGTGCGCGCACTCGCCAATGCACCGGTAGATGACGTTCTCGGCCACTGGTCAGGCCTGGGCTACTACGCCCGCGCCCGCAACCTTCATGAAGCAGCAAAGCAGGTTATTGATGAACACGGCGGACAATTCCCCGCCGACCAGACCCGACTGGAAGCCCTGAAAGGGATCGGCCGCTCCACCGCCGCCGCTATTCTGGCGCAGGCCTTCGAGAAACCGGCGACCATCCTTGATGGCAACGTCAAGCGGGTACTGGCCCGCTACCATGCAATACCCGGCTGGCCGGGCAGGACCGCCGTGCTCAACCAGCTCTGGGAGTGCGCGGAACAACACACGCCCGAAGAGCGAATCCGGGACTACACCCAGGCCATCATGGACCTGGGTGCCATGGTCTGCACCCGCACCCGCCCGGCCTGTGGGCGCTGCCCGCTGCGCCACGACTGCAAGGCGAATGCCCGCAACGAACAGGCGCTCTACCCGGGCTCCAAACCGAAAAAAACCAAGCCGGAAAAAACCATCTGGATGGTCATTCTTGAAGACAGCCAGGGCCGGATCCTGCTGGAACGGCGACCACCCAGCGGTATCTGGGGCGGGCTCTGGAGTCTGCCAGAGCTGGACCCGGCCTACCAGCCGGAGGAATTGCCCGACGCCTGCGAACAGGCCTTCGGCTACGACTGCAGCCAGCCGGAGCTGACCGGCGCTTTCCGGCATACCTTCAGCCATTATCACCTGCATATCCGGCCGGCACGGCTGGGCGTTACCGATACCACAAAGGTTTCAGACAGTGGCTGCCGCCAGTGGTTACACCGGGATGAGGCCCTGAGCCTGGGCCTGCCCGCCCCCATTCGGACAATTCTGACCAGCGCCGGACAGGCTGTCCTGCTTTAAATCACCAATCCACAAGGAGCAAAAATGAGCCGCACCGTATTCTGCCGCAAATACCAGGAAGAACTGGAAGGTCTCGAGTTTCCGCCCATGCCCGGCAAGAAAGGCGAAGACCTTTATGAGAATGTAAGCAAAAAAGCCTGGGAAGAATGGCAGGCCCAGCAGACCATGTTGATCAACGAAAAACACCTGAGCCTGATGGACCCCAACACCCGCAAATACCTGCAGGCCCAGATGGAACATTTCTTCAACAACGAGCCCTTCGACAAGGCCGAAGGCTACGTTCCACCGGAACAATAACCCCGGGCCAATTATTTCCGGCGCAGCCTTGACTCAAAACCCCTAAACCGGTTTAATAGCGCCCCGTTGCAGCACAGTCCGCAACTTGCCCGGATAGCTCAGTTGGTAGAGCAACGGATTGAAAATCCGTGTGTCGGTGGTTCGATTCCGCCTCCGGGCACCATCAAGAATTCAGACAGAGCCCGCCTTGTGCGGGCTTTGTTATTTCTGGGCAGCGTTTTGCAAGCAATATGTAAGTGTAACCAGGCCTGTCACAGAAGAGGAGAGGCTGACCTTGAAAGAAACTCAAAGCCTCGACGCTAAACCTTGAACCGATCGACTAGGTCACTCAACTCTTTCGTTTTAGTCGTTAATTCCTCACACATTTGCGATGAGTCGGATATGCCGCTACTGACTTCATCGGCTATAACAAGTATGCCCTGAACACTCTGATTCATATCGTCTGAAACTGCGGTTTGCTGCTCGGATGCGCTTGCAATCTGAGTATTAAGGTCATTAATCTGGGTAATAAGAGATGACATGTCGGCAAGCGACCTGGATACGTTCTCACTGTGTTCTACTGTCTCTTGTCCTCGTGTTTTAGACTGTTGCATGACATCAACCGCTTTGGTCGATCCCTGCTGCAGCCGATCGATCATGACTCTAATCTCCTCAGTGCTGTCCTGGGTTTTGCTTGCCAAAGATCTGACCTCATCTGCGACTACAGCAAAACCACGGCCTTGCTCACCCGCTCTTGCTGCTTCAATAGCTGCATTCAAAGCCAGTAGGTTGGTTTGTTCAGCGATTCCCTGAATCACCGTCAAGACAGATACTATTTCTCTGACATCCTGCTCCAGACTCATAATTACAGTGGAGGCCTCTTCAATCTCATTCGCCAATTTATTGATCGATTGAATGGCGTTATCAACGACACCCTTTGCTTCATCACTCACCCCTTTTGCGTTGTTCGCGGACTCAGAAGCGCTGTTAGTGTTGGTTGAGATGTCTCGTGAGGTAGACGACATCTCGTTAAAAGCAGTGGCGATTTGGTCTGTTTGCTCGCTCTGCTCAGTAACTTTTTCAGAGGCAGCAATTGTCGTCGACAACATACGCTGCATGGAGTTCGCCATATCTGCACAGTTAGTCGAGACCTGCTTGACTATGCCATGGATATTATCGATAAACACATTGAATTCTGTTGCAAGCTGTCCCATCTCATCCTGGGACCGAACCTCCATTCTTTGCGTTAAATCTCCGTCGCCTTGGGCAATATTTTTTATTCGATTTATCACTTCCCTGATTGGTTTGATAACCAGGTGAACCAGCACAGCGGTAAAAATGACTGCCAATATGGCACCCGCTACTGTAGAAATAAGCATTAACGTGAGTGTATTGTTTTTAACCTTATCGATGACATTTATTTGCTCTTCAACAGTGGCGTCACCGGTCTCCTCAAATTCTTCCAGCAGATTAAGCAAGTTTTCCGAAGACGCCTGATAGGCATCATAGGATTCTTGATATGTTTTCGTTTTTGAAATAAGTGTCAGTAGCGTTGATTCATAGGCTTCAAAATAGTCTTTATACAAAGCGCTATATGTTGTGTTGTCCCAGTCCGGGCCGGCATTTATATCAAAACGCCCACTACTGAGCATTTCATTCGATGCTTCTTTCTGGAATTCCAGGGCCGCTAATATCTCTTTTTCAGCTTCGGCTGTATCGCCATCCTGTGCTAATAACCTCTCAACATG
>Ga0102928_1000993_pt1 | contig 18048 bp, 14 predicted proteins | sample SalPonR1_B_D1_MG_FD_78504 | JGI IMG/M metagenome (GOLD analysis project Ga0102928, IMG submission 78504) | Salt pond soil microbial communities from South San Francisco under conditions of wetland restoration - Salt Pond MetaG R1_B_D1_MG | ecosystem: Environmental > Aquatic > Marine > Intertidal...
CGACGTGGCCGTACACGGACTGCACGGCGAGGCGCCGCACCTCGTACTGGCGCCGCTGGGCGTGGCCGACTGCCTGTTCACGACCCAGTGGAGCGTTGAACTGGCCGAGGCGCTGCAGGTGCCGGCGCTGGTGCTGTCGGATCAGTCGCTGGCCCAGTCGCGGCTGGTCGTCGACGAACCGCCGGTGCGGGTCTCGCCGGCCACGCGCAGGCGCGCCGAAGCGCCCGGCGAAGGCTACCGCCGCTATGCGCTGACCGACGACGGCGTCTCGCCGATGGCCGTTCCCGGCACGCCCGGCGGCATGCACGTCGCCGACGGCCTGACCCACGACCCGCGCGGCCGTCCGTCGTCGCGCGCCTCGGACCATTCCGCCCAGCTCGACAAGCGACGCGACAAGCTGGTCGGCTTCGATTTCGGCGACGCCTGGGGCGAGGTCGATGGGGACGGATCGCTGGCCGTCATCACCTGGGGCTCCAGCACCGCGGCGGTGCGCGAAGCCGCCGCACGGCTCCGCGCGTCCGGACGGGCCGTGCGAACCATTGCGCTGCGACTGCTGTCGCCGCTGCCCGTCGAGGCCCTGACCCGAGCGCTGGACGGCGTCGAGCGTGCGATCGTCGTCGAGCACAATCACTCCGGCCAGCTCCACCGCCAGCTGCGGGCGGCCGCCGATTGGCCGTGTCCGCTGTTCGCCTGGCATCGCCCGGGTCCGCTGCCTCTGAGGCCCGGTGAACTGGTCGAGGTTATCGACGCCCGACTGACGGCCTGCAGCCCCCCCGAGGAGACTCCGGCATGAACGAACCCCTGACCGCTCGCGACTACAAGTCCGACGTCCACCCGGTCTGGTGCCCGGGCTGCGGCGACTTCGGCATTCTCAACGCGCTGACCAAGGCGATGGCCGCGCGCCAGCTGCCGCCGGAACACGTGGCCTTGATCTCCGGCATCGGCTGCTCGTCCCGCCTGCCGGCCTACCTGACGACCTACGGCTTCCACGGCGTGCACGGCCGGGCGCTGCCGCTGGCCACCGGACTGGCCGTGGCCCGGCCCGATCTCACCGTGGTGGCCATGGGCGGCGACGGCGACGGATTCTCGATCGGCGGCAACCACTTCATGCATGCCTGCCGGAGGAACGTCAACATGGTCTACCTGGTCATGGACAATGCGGTGTACGGCATGACCAAGGGCCAGGCCTCGCCGACCACCGAGACCGACTGGACCGGCAGCAAGCTGACGCCGGCCGGGACCCACATGCCGGCGTTCCGGCCGCTGGAAATCGCGCTGGCCTCCGGCTGCGCGTTCGTCGCCCGCGAATTCTCGGGCAACCCGAACGGCCTGGCGCGCCGGATCGACGAGGCGCTGGACTACCCCGGCTTCGCGTTCATCCAGGTGCTGTCGCCGTGCATCACCTACCGGCCCGAGCAGATGGGCTACAAGAAGATCGTCCACGACGATTTCGAGCCCACCGCCGTGCGCACCGAAGCGATGGCCCGCCTGCTCGACGACGACGGAATGACCACCGGCCTGCTGTTCAAGGCGCCGCCCGCGCCGTGGCAGGGCGACCCGGTGCCCGATCGCCATCGAGCGCCGGAGCGGGTCCTGCGCGTCGGAGCAGCTGCATGAGCGAACTCCGCCAGTTCCTGTCCCACGCCGTGGCGCTGGAAACCGATGCCGCGGAGCGTTACGACGAGCTGCACCGGGCGATGGACGTCCACCACAACGCCGAGATCGCCGAGCTGTTCGCGCAGATGGCGCACTATTCGCGCCTGCACCGGGCCGAGGCGCGCGAGCGCGCCGAGCGGGCCGGCGGGGTGCTCGCCATCGATCCCTGGGCATTCGAATGGGGCGGCGGGGAAAGCCCGGAAAGTGCGGCCACCGAGGCGGTGCACTACCGCATGAGCGCGCACGACGCGCTGGCCGTGGCGCTGGCCGCCGAGCGTTCGGCGCATGCCTTCTATGCCGGAGTGGCCTCGACCACCTCCGATGCCGAAGTGCGCGCGCTGGCCGAGGAATTCGCCGAAGAGGAGGGCGGACACGCTCGCGAGATCGAACGCTGGATCGAGCGCCTGCCGGACGAACCGGACGATGTCCTTGGCGACCTCGATCCACCGATGGACGTCGAATGAGCCACCCGACAACCTGACCGCGCGCCGGTGACGGGGCGCGCAACGGGCTATCCTATGCGCAGTCCGCTCCCGGAGCATCGAGTGTCCAGCGCCTCTGCCGATTCCCGACGCCGCTCGAGGCGCTGGCTGCTGCTGGCCGGCGCTGCAGTGCTGCTGTCGATGGTGATCGGTCTGCACCTGGGTCTGCTGCCGGCGCTCGCCACGCCGCGCCTGCTGACCTTCGGCGGCATCGCCGAGTTGCTGATCGCGGTTCTGCTGGCGACCATCCTGGTCACGCTGCAGGCCCGGGACCTGCCGGACCGGGCCCATGCGCTGCTGACCGCCGGGCTGGTGCTGTGGTTGGTCTCCTGCGTCAGCGACGTGCTCGACGAACTGGTCCAGCAGCCGCTCTGGGTGTCGGCCTTCGTCGAGGACGTGCCGCGGATCCTGGGCATGCTGCTGGCCAGCCTCGGACTGCTGGCGCTGATCCGTCACTCGTCCCGGATGATGCGCGAACTGCAGCGGCTCAGCCTGCGCGAGCCGCTGACCGGGCTGGGCAACCGGCGCCGCTTCAACCAGGTGGTCTCGGCGCGCCAGCGCCGGGGGTTCGGCCTGTTGCTGATGGACCTGGACCATTTCAAGCAGGTCAATGACCGTTTCGGCCACGCCGTAGGCGACGAAGTGCTCAGTCAGGTCGCCGAGGTCCTGCGCAGCCTGGCCCCCGATCCGGACGACCTGTTCCGACTCGGCGGGGAGGAATTCGCGCTGATCGTCGAACCCGACGACGATGCGACCCTGGACATCCTGGCCCGGCGGATCGGTCGGGCGGTCGCCGCCCTGCGGCCGCGCGATGATCTGAGCATCACCATGAGCCTCGGCGTCGGCCGGTCCCGGCCCGACGAGCCGCCGCTGGAGCTGATGCAACGGGTCGACCGCGCGCTCTACCAGGCCAAGTCCGAGGGCCGGAACCGGGTCGCCCTGGCCGCGGATTGACGACGCCCGCCGACGCACGGAAACGGGTAAGGTTGGCAACGACGATCCGTCCGGGCCGAGTCCGACCGGGTCTGCCCGTACCTTGCCCTTTCAAGCCCGAGAACGAACCCATGATCCGACGTCTACTCCTCGCCGCTCTGCTCGCCACCGTCGCCGTCCACGCCTCCGCGCAGACCCGCACGGTCTGGATGGAGACTACCCAAGGGCCGATTTACCTGGAACTGGACGAAGTCGCGGCCCCGATTGCCACAGCGAACTTCATCGACTACGTGGAGGAAGGTTTTTACGACGGATTGATTTTTTTCCGTGTCATTGAGGATTTCATAATCCAAGCAGGCTTTGTAGACGCTCAATTGAATGTTCGTCAGCCGACTCGGCCCCCAATCGCCGGCCAGCCTGACAACGGGTTGAGCGCCGCGCCCTATACGATCGCGATGGCCCAAATTCCGTCCGACATCAATAGCGCGACATCGCAATTTTTCATCAACACAGCCCAGAACAGTTCTCTAGATGAGGACTTTACGGTGTTTGGGGAAGTGATTGCTGGTCGGTCTACGGTCGACCGGATTCAGAGTGCCGAGACCTTCTTTGTCGACCAGTTTCCGTTCGGAAGTTACGACTTCCAGGACTTTCCGGCAACACCCGCCGAGATTGTTCGTGCGTTCGAGACCGACAACTACCCGCTCGTGCCGCTGCACACCGGTTCGTGGTTCGACCCGCAGAATCCCGGCCGCGGCCTGAACGTGGAGATCGCCAACGGCGGCAACTCCGGTAACGACGCCACGCTGGTGATCTACCTCTACGATTTCATCGACGGGCAGCAGTTCTGGCTGGCCGGCAACGTGAACTTCGACTTCGGCCCCTCGGCAGTGACCGTGCCGATGGTGATCCTGGAGGGTCCGCAGTTCGGCGACGCCTTCGACCCGGACGACCGGGTCATCGAGGAGTGGGGCACGATCACCTTCGAAGTCACCGGCTGCAATACCGCCGTGATGACCTACGACTCGCCGGCGTTCGGCAGCGGTGAGCGGCCGTTGACCCGGCTGACCCGACCGAACGACCTCGACAGCTGCGACGGGCTCTGATCGACCGGCGACCGACGGGTCCGGCCCTTCAGGCCTCCTCGCCGTCGGCCGCCGGAAACGCGAACGAGCGGCTGCCGTCTTCGGCGGTCAGTTCCAGTCGGCCCGTCGTCGCGTCGATCGCGGCCCGCCGGAACCCGGCCAGCGCGTCGAGGAACCGGTCCTCGACGTCCATCATGGCCTCCGGGCACATCATCTTCGTCGCCGCGGCCACGCCGACCTCGAACGCAGCGCCGTCCAGCGTGTAGGTCGCGGTGTACCGGTTGCAGCCCGCGCGGCCGAACACCCGCATCTCATCGGCGTCGAAGCCCATCGTGACCCGGACCCGATCGGGCACGGGCCGGTCGGCCACGGTCTCGAATACCCAGGTGGTGCCGGTCAATCGCTCGGCGTCCAGCGGCGGCGGGGCATCCGGTTCGGGGGTCATCGTGCAGGCGGTCAGGCCGAGCAGGCCGAACGCGCAGAGTGCAATTCCGATCGACGATCGCATGGTTTCTCCTTGGTCGGTGCGGGAAGGCTCACGAACGGCCGTCCCGGTCGGTGGTCCCGTCGGCGTCGGCCCCGGACGTCGATCGGCCGTGCTCGGGATGGCTCTCGTTGAACTCGCGGCCGAAGATCTGCCAGAACGCGATGAACAGCACGGCGATCAGCGGCCCGACAACGAAGCCATTGAGCCCGAACAGGGTCAGCCCGCCGAGTGTCGAGAGCAGCACCAGCCAGTCCGGCAGTTTGGTATCGCGGCCGACCAGGATGGGCCGCAGGATGTTGTCGGCCAGGCCGATGATCAGGATGCCGTAGAGGATCAGGATGGTGGCCGAGACCCAGTCGCCGATCGCGTAGAGGTAGATCGCTGCCGGCAGCCAGATCAGGCCGGCGCCGATCGCAGGGATCAGGCTGAGCACGGTCATGACCACGCCCCACAGCAGTGCGGCGGGAATCCCGAGAATCCAGAAGATCAGGCCGCCCAGCGCGCCCTGGACCATCGCGACGAACAGGTTGCCCTTGACCGTGGCCCGGGTCACTTCGGCGAACTTCTGGAACAGCAGCCGCTCGCGCTCGTCGCCCAGCGGCAGCGCATCGACCAGCTGCTCGACCAGCCGCCGTCCGTCGCGCAGCAGGAAGAAGGCGACGTACAGCATCAAGCCGAGTTTCAGGAAAAACGCGAAGGTGCCCTGGCCGACCGCCAGCGCGTTCTGGGCCAGGAAGCGACTGGTCGCGACCGCCGCATTGGCCAGGTTCTCTCGCACCGAACTCATGTCGATGTTGAAGCGCTCGAGCAGTGCCTGGACGGCCGGAAAAGCGCTCCGCACCTGGTCGATGTACTGGCCCGGCTGGATCTCGCCGGTGTCGATCTGGCGGTACAGCGCGATGCCCTGCTGGGCGAACGAGCCGAGCAGCAGCAGCACCGGCAGCACGACCAGCACCACGCAGGCCAGCAGCACGGTCAGCGCGGTCAGGTTGGGTCGGTCGCCCCAGGTCTTTTCCAGCCGGACCTGCAGCGGATGGAACAGCACCGCGATGATGCAGGCCCAGAGGATCGGCGCGAAGAAGGGCTTGAGCAGGAACAGGAACAGCCCGGTGACGACCGCGAGCAGGACCAGGAACATGCGCTGTTCGAGTTTCTCCATTCCGCTCGCTTCCAACCATCGGGACCGTCGACGACTATAGGCAATGCCGGGGCTGGCGGCAACCGGTGCCGGACGGATGCCGTATCCTTGTCGGACTTCCTCGTGATCGAGGCTCGTACGGGAACACGCTCGTGGCTGCGCTCCGCGTTCTGATCTTCAGCGAACATCCGCCGCTCGAGCCGGCCGGGCCCGCGCCCGGGCTGGCCGTTCGCCATACCCGGATGGCCGAAGCCCTCGCGGCCCGGGGCGCCGAGGTGACCTACGTCCATCCGGCCGGGTCGTCGAGCCCGGATTCGAGCCCGGGCGCGTCGACCCGGCCGTTCGAGATCCGCGGCCTGACCGAACCGGCGGCGCTGCGCGCGGAACTCCGGGAGCGCGCGCCCGACGTCGTGCTGCTCGGCTACTGGGAACTGGCCGACTGGCTGCCCGATGCCCTCGACGGCGCGCTGGTGCTGGACTACATTGCGCAGCGCGTGCTCGAGGGGCTGTTCGAGGATCGTTCGCGCCTGTCCGGGGACGTTCGGCGGCTGGTCGCGCTGCTGGCGCGCAGTCGACGGGTCCTGGTCGGCAATCGGCGACAGGCCGACCTGATGCTGCCCTGGCTGCTGCTGGCCGGCCACGACTGCCGGTACGCCACGCCGCTGCGCGTCGTTCCGATTGCCGGGCCCGTCGTGGAGACGAAGGCAGCGAAGGGGCCGGACGCGCGCGCGCCCTTGCGGGCCTTCCACGGCGGCCAGGACTGGCCGTGGCGCAGGTCGGCACGCTGGCTGGAGGCCGCCGCCGACGCCGACCCGCGCTGGCGCCTGGACCGCGCCGGCGGCGAGGAACCGCTCGCCGGGTTCGCCGACTACCTGGAGCGGCTCGATCGGGCCGACGTGCTGCTCGAGCTCTGCGACGACAATACCGAGCGCCGGTTCAGCCAGTCGTTCCGGATGACCGATGCGCTGGGTCGCGGGGTTCCCGTCATCGCCAATCGGTTCCTGCCGATGGCCGATGCGATCGAACGTCACGGCGCCGGCTGGCTGATCGATTCGCCCGAGGAGCTGGGGCCTCTGCTCCGCCGGCTGGCCGATCACCCCGGCGTCCTCGACGAGGCCGCCCGCGGTGCGCTGGCGTTGGCTCGCGATACCCTGGATATCGAACGATGCTACGGCGGGCTGCTCGACGAGTTCGAGCGTTTCGGCGACGAGCCGGCCGGTCCGCCGACCCGGCCATTGGCCCTGCGATCGCGGGACCGTGCGCCGTCGCAGTGGCGGCTGGCGTTGAGCACGGTGGTCGGCCAGTGGGTGCATCACCGGCTGCGAATGCCGTTCCATCGAGGGCTGCAGCGGCTGGCCCGAAACCGGCCCCGGCCCGGCGCGGAAGGGCGCTGCTGGATCGTGGTCAGCCGGCCCGACCTGTTCCCGACCGATCATGGCGCCGCGGTCAAGATCGAGCGGACCGCGTGGGGCTTGTCGCACCACGTCGACCGGGTCGTATTGCTGACCGACCGGCGCGACCGCTACTGGATCTACGAGCGCGGCGAACGGACCGAGCACCGGTTTCCCGTCGCTCTCCGCACGATCGGCTGGCCGCGCTCGGTCAACCTGCTGCGACTGATGCGCCGGGGGCTGCCGTATTCCAACGCCTTCCTCTACCTGCCGCTGGTCGATCGCGGCCTGCACGCGCGCCTGCTCTGGCTGCTCCGTCGGCACCCGGTCGAAGTGGTCCAGGCCGAGTTTCCGGCCTATGCGCACCCTGCGGTCTGGGCGGCCCGTCTGTTCGGTACCGGCGCGGTGCTGGTCGAGCACAACGTGGAGTTCCAGCGGATCGCCGAACAGGTGCCGGAGCTCGGTGAGCGCGGCGCGCAGCTGCTGCGGCGGACCGAAGTCGACCTTGCAAACGCCTGTGACCACGTCATCTGCGTATCGGATCGCGACCGGGACGACCTGGCCGCCGCCGGCGTGCATCCGGCCCGCCTGGTCACGGTCCCGCACGGCGTCGATCTCGAGCGCTTCCGGCAGGCCGAACCGGTCGATCTCAGGGCGAAGTACCGGCTGCCCGACGACCACGCGCTGCTGGTCTACCACGGCATCTATTCCTACCCGCCCAATCTCGAAGCCGTCGAGGAGCTTTCGACCGAGCTGCTGCCGCGGCTGGCCGGGCAGGGCGTCAAGGCCTCGGTGGTCGCGTTCGGTCCCGAGCCGCCGGAACGCTCGCTGCCGGGCGTGACCTTCGCCGGGGCGGTCGACGACCTGGCCGGCCACCTGAAGGGCGCCGACCTTGCGGTGATCCCGCTCAGGAGCGGCGGCGGCACCCGGATGAAGATCCTCGACGACTTCGCTGCGCGGGTCCCGGTGGTGACGACCTCGAAGGGCATGGAGGGCCTGCCGCTGGCCGACGGCGAACAGCTGATGATCGTCGACGACCCGGCCGCGATGGCCGACCTGGTCCGCGATTTGCTGGCCCATCCCGCCGCGCGCGAGGGCCTGGCAGAACGGGCCGCCGCCTGGGTCCATGTACTCGACTGGAGGGCGATCGCCGGACGGTACGTGGCGAGGGTGCGCGGGCCGGACTGACGGATCGAAGAGGCGTTGTCGGTATACTGCCCGCCTTCCTAACGCTGCGGTTTTCCGGCATGTCCGAAGGCGAAACTCCCGAACGCGAAGTCATGGACTACGACGTCATCGTCGTCGGCGCCGGCCCGGCCGGGCTGGCCTGCGCGATGCGGCTCAAGCAGCTCGATGAGGCGCTGAACGTCTGCGTGATCGAGAAGGCCGCCGAGATCGGCGGCCACATCCTGTCCGGCGCGGTCATCGAAACCGGCCCTCTGGATGCGCTGGTCGAGGGCTGGCGCGAAGACCCGCCGCCGATCTGCGTGCCGGCGGCCGGCGACGAGTTCCGGTTGCTGACGAAGACCGGCTCTCGCAGGTTGCCGACTCCGCCGCAGCAGAACAACCACGGCAACGTCATCGTCTCGCTCGGGGCGATGTGCGCGTGGCTGGCGCCGAAGGCCGAGGCGCTGGGCGTTGACCTGTTTCCCGGTTTTGCCGCCTCCGATCTTTCCTACGACGATAGCGATGCGGTGCAGGGCGTGATCATCGGCGACATGGGTGTCGACCGCGAGGGCAACGCGAAGGACAGCTACGTGCAGGGCATCGAGATCCGGGCGCCGATCACGGTCCTGGCCGAGGGCTGCCGCGGCCACCTGACCAAGCGCGCGATCGGCAAGTACGGGCTGGACGCCGAGAGCGATCCGCAGACCTACGCGATCGGCATGAAGGAGCTCTGGAAGGTGCCCGAAGGGCGGGTGAAGCCGGGGCACATCCAGCACACGATCGGCTGGCCGCTGCCGAACGGTATCTACGGCGGCAGCTTCGTCTATCACCTGGACAAGGACCGGGTCGCGGTCGGCTTCGTCTGCGGGCTGGACTACCAGGACCCGGACTTCTCGCCGTTCGAGGCGTTCCAGCAGTTCAAGCATCACCCGAGCATGCACGCGCTGCTCGAGGACGGCGAAATCCTGTCTTCCGGCGCGCGCGCGCTGGTCGAGGGCGGCATCCAGAGCCTGCCGCGGGTCGAGATGCCGGGCGCAATGCTGATCGGCGATTCGGCCGGGCTGCTGAACGTTCCGAAGATCAAGGGCACCCATCAGGCCATGAAGTCCGGCATGCTCGCCGCCGAACACGTCGTCGAGCAGCGGACGACCACCGGTTTCGACGATGCGCTGCGCGCCTCGGAGATCGTCACCGAGCTGAACAAGGTGCGCAACATCCGGCCGGGCTTCCAGAAAGGACTGTGGCGCGGTCTGATGACCGCCGTGGTCGAGACCGTAACCGCCGGCAAGTTGCCGCGCACGATCGCCAACCATGCCGATCACGAGCAGTACCAAAAGCGCAACGGCAAGGTCTTCGACTACGACTTCGTCGACCGCGACCTGCCGCCGCGCGACCGGCTGGCCTCGGTCTACTTCGCCTCGACCGAGCACGACGAGGATCAGCCGGTGCACCTGAAGATCGTCGATCCCGACGTCTGCTTCAGCAAGTGCGAAGAGGAGTACGGCAACCCGTGTACGCGCTTCTGCCCGGCCAACGTCTACGAGGTCGTCGACGACGAGGACGGCAAGCGGATCCAGATCAACGCCGCCAACTGCGTGCACTGCAAGACCTGCGACATCGCCGATCCGTACCAGGTGATCAACTGGGTCACGCCGGAAGGCGGATCCGGCCCGAATTATTCGAACCTCTGACGCCGCGCGCGGCGGGCCAGGCCCGTCGCCGTGAACGACCCCGAATCCCTCGGGGCCGGCCCGGTTGGTACAATGCCCGGCTGATGTCCCATCGATTCCGTGAGGCCCCGATTCCATGAAGATTCTCGTTCCGATCAAGCGGGTCGTGGACTACAACGTCCGCGTCCGCGTCAAGTCCGACGGCTCCGGCGTGGAGACCGAGGGCGTGAAGATGTCGATCAATCCGTTCGACGAGATCGCGCTGGAAGAAGCCCTGCGGATCAAGGAAGCCGGCAAGGCAGAGGAAGTCATCGTCTGCTCGATCGGCGGCAAGGACTGCCAGCAGCAGCTCCGGACCGGCCTGGCCATGGGCGCCGATCGCGCGCTGCACGTGGTCACCGACGACGAGATCCAGCCGCTGGCTGCCGCGCGTGCGCTGCTGAAGCTGGTCGAGAAGGAAGATCCGAAGATCGTCTTTCTCGGCAAGCAGGCGATCGACGACGACTGCAACCAGACCGGCCAGATGCTGGCCGCGCTATGGCAACGTCCCCAGGCCACCTTCGCCTCCAAGGTCGATCTCGATGGCGACACCGCCACGGTCACCCGTGAGGTCGACGCCGGGCTCGAGACGCTGGAAGTCGACCTGCCTGCGGTGCTGACCTCGGACCTGCGTCTCAACGAGCCGCGCTTCGTCAAGCTACCCGACATCATGAAGGCCAAGCGCAAGCCGCTCGAGGAGATCGCGCTCGCCGAACTCGGCGTCGACGCCGGCCCGTCGCTCCGGATGACCGCCTTCGAGCCGCCGCCGAAACGTTCCGGCGGCCGGATGCTGGAATCGGTCCAGGAACTGGTCGACGAACTCAAGAACAAGGGACTGCTGTAATGACTTCGATCCTGATCATTGCCCAGCACGAAGACGGCACGCTCAACCCGGCGACGGCCAAGACCCTGTCCGGCGCGCTCCGGCTCGATGCCGAGGCGATCGACGTCGCGGTCTTTGCCGAGCCCGGCAGCATCGTGGCCGGCCAGGCCGCGAAACTCGACGGCATCCGTCGCGTGATCGCGGTCGAGGGCGACGGCTTCAAGCACCCGACGGCCGCCCGGCTGGCGCCGGAGGTGGCTTCGCTGGCCGCTGACTACAGCCACGTGTTCGGCCCGTCGACCACCTTCGGCAAGGACCTGATGCCGCGCGCCGCGGCGCTGCTCGGCGTCAACCAGGTCTCCGACATCCAGGAAGTGATCGACGCCCGCACGTTCAAGCGCCCGATCTATGCCGGCAACGCGATCGTGACCGTACAGGTCCCGGACGACGCCACGGTCGTCGCGACGATCCGCGGTGCCTCGTTCTCGGCCGCCCCGGATGGCGGCGATGACGCCGAGATCGACACCCGTTCGGCCACGGTCGAGGATTCGGGCCACACGCGTTTCGTGCGGCTGGAAACCGGCGGCGGCGACGGCCCGGACCTGCAGACGGCCGATCGCGTCGTCTCCGGCGGCCGCGCGCTGGGCTCTGCGGAAAACTTCCAGCTCATCTACGGCTTCGCCGAGAAGATGGGCGCAGCCGTCGGCGCCTCGCGTGCGGCGGTCGATGCCGGCTACGTGCCGAACGAACTGCAGGTGGGGCAGACCGGCAAGATCATCGCGCCGGAGTTGTACTTCGCGATCGGCATCTCCGGCGCGATCCAGCACCTGACCGGGATCAAGGACGCCGGGACCATCGTGGCGATCAACAAGGATTCGGAAGCCCCGATCTTCGAAATCGCCGACTACGGTCTCGTCGGCGACCTGTTCGAGGTCGTCCCGGAGCTCGAAAAGCTCGTCTGACCGATCCAGCTCTGGCCGTGATGCGGAACGCCCCGGTCCAGGCCGGGGCGTTTCTTTTTCTGGAACCGCAGATGGACGCAGATAAAAGCAGATAAAAGTGAAGAAGACAGGACTGGACTCCTCGAGGGGCGCGGCTGAACACATCGTGTCTCCGTACCGCGTCCGGGATTGGCGATCCCGTCGTCCATTCCGGATTCTGCGTCTGTCGAACATCCTGGAGCGGCCCTGCAGGTTCGAGCTCCCATCGAGGAATCATCTGCTCGGTATCTGTTCCAGCACTGACGGCAAGGGTTCGCGCTGCACTGTGGATGACGTGCTCGACTTCGGTTGTGAACCGTCTTGCTTTTTCATCTGCGGTAAATGATGGAATGGTTCTCCGCTTGGCGCAGAAAGCGCGGTTTCAGTCCAGCCCGGCCATGCCGACGATGTTGTAGCCGGCATCGACGTAGGTGATTTCGCCGGTGATGCCGCCGGCCAGGTCGGAACACAGGAAGGCAGCGGTGTTGCCGACGTCCTCGGTGGTCACCGAGCGGCGGAGCGGGGCGGTGGTCTCGACGTGTTCGAGCATGGCCCGGAACTTCGAGATGCCGGCCGCGGCCAGGGTCTTGATCGGGCCGGCGGAAATGCCGTTGACGCGAATCCCGTGCGGCCCCAGGCCGTGGGCCAGGTAGCGCACCCCGGCTTCCAGCGACGCCTTGGCCAGGCCCATGACGTTGTAGCTCGGCATCGCGCGGACCGCGCCGAGGTAGCTCAGCGTCAGCAGCGCGCCATTGCGGCCTTCCATCAGCGGACGTCCGGCGCGGGCCAGCGCGGCGAACGAGTAGCTCGAGATGTCGTGAGCGATCCGGAAGCCTTCGCGGCTGACAACGTCGGCAAATTCGCCCTCGATCTGGTCGCGCGGTGCGAAACCGACGGCATGCACGATGATGTCCAGTGCGCCCCATTCGGTCTTCAGCGTCTCGAATACCTCGTCGATCTGATCGTCGTCGGCCACGTCCAGCGGCATCGTCAGCGTCGAGCCGGTCTGCTCGGCGATCCTGTCGACGCGGCTCTTCAGCTTCTCGTTCTGATAGGTGAACGCCAGCTCGGCGCCCTCGCGGTGCATGGCCTCGGCGATGCCCCAGGCGATCGAACGGGGGCTTGCCACGCCGACGATCAGCGCTCTCTTGCCTTCCAGCATGCCCATGGATGGTTTCCTTCGATGATGCGGTTGGCGGGGAGTGTACCCGGAACCGCGGCGGTTCGGTCCGGAACGAAAAAGGGCGGCCCGGGGCCGCCCTTTTTCATCCGGCCCTCGACGGACCGGGATGTGCGTGGCTTCAGGCGAAGCGACGGACGGCCACGACGCCGAGACCGGCCAGGACCAGAATCAGCAAGGCCAGCGCCCAGGGGCTGTTGACCGGAACCGGCTGGGTTTCCGGCAGTCCGGTCGGGGCATCGGCCAGCAGCCGGATGTTGTCCCAGGTCTGTGTGTCGGTCGAACCGGTGTTGTCGGCGAAGCTCCACAGCCCGCCGATCTCGCCCGGGGTGCCGGACAGGTCGAAGTTGACCTCGGTGCCGGCGAAGATCTGGCTGCCGTCCTGGAACACGAACAGCTCGCCGTCGTCGGTGACCTGAACACCGATGGTAGTCTCGACGCCGGACGTCCAGGAGCCGGTCGTCGGCTCGAAGACCAGCGCGTCGCCGGCCATGTTGAGGACGCCGGCCGTGATCGAACCGTCGGTTTCGAAGTTGAGGCGGGTGATGAACACGCCCGTTCCGGTGTCGATCGGGACGATCTGATACAGCGAACCGTTGCCGTCGATGACCTGGGTGACTTCGATGTAGCCACGCAGCGGCGCAAAGTCCGGGCTCTGCATTTCGAACCCGCCAAAGGCCGAGCCGTCGGCCGTGTGTTGCGCGGCGCGGGTCGAACCGGCCAGGCCGGGGTCGACGACGATTGCGTTCGGCGCGAATGCACTGTCCCAGCCGCCCTGAGGAACCAGCGCGCCGACGGTAAAGGTCTCGAAGTCTTCAGCGTAGAAGCCGCCGCCTTCGACTGACGAGGTGCCGAACGGGGAGGCGAGGCTGTCGGCCGGATAGCTGACGCGTTCCTGCGCCACTGCCGGGGCTGCAGCCAGGACGGCCACAATACCGATCGAAGCCGCGGTGAGTCTTGCGGAATTGAAAAGCATGTTTGTTACTCTTGGTGAGGAGTTGTCTGTATTGAATCGAGCAGGCACGGTGGCAAGAAGCCGGGACCAGAACGCTCTTCCAAGAAAATATCCGAAGGGCGCCGGGATTTCAACCCGCGCCGGTGGATCGATTCGATCGGGCCGGCTGCGGACGGGTTCGTTCCCGAGTCTTGCCGCGCATCGGGTACGATTCAGTTCGGCATCGTCCCGGATGGCTTGATTGATGAACCTGATCGCGCTCAGCGGCAGCCTCCGCCGCGAATCCTTCAATACCCGGCTGACCCGAGCGCTGGCCGCACGCGCGGCGGGCGACGTGACGATCGATTGTGCCGTGCTGCACGGCATTCCTCTCTACGACGGTGATCTCGAAGCCGAGCAGGGCATTCCGGGCGCGGTCGAGGCGCTTCGCTCGCGCATCCAGGCCGCCGATGCGCTGATCCTGTCCACGCCGGAGTACAACGGCGGGATGCCGGGCGTGTTCAAGAACGCGCTGGACTGGTTGACGCGCCCACCGGAGACGATGTCAGCGACGTTTGCAGGCAAGCCGACCGCGCTTTGCGGTGCCACGCCCGGCGGGCTCGGCACCACGCTGGCTCAGGCCGGCAGCCTGGTGACGCTGCGCCAGCTGAAAGTAGACCTTTTCCCGGGCCATCTGCGGGTCTCCCGCGCCGGTGACGCGCTGGGCGAGTCGGGTCCCGACGAAGAAACCGCTCGTCAGATCGACCGCTGGTTGGCCGAGTTCGTCGAATTCATCGGGCGCCGCTGACGGGGTCCATCGTTGCCGGGGCAGTCCCGATCGTACAAGCCAGCGTGTCGACCCGAGTGAGCCGCACCGGCGCGAGGCTTCCGCTGACGAAGCCGGTCCGATCCGTGGTCCAACGGATGCTGGAAGCGCCGCAGCCGGCGAAATCGATCGTGGCCGTTCCCCACGGAATACGCTGAACGACCGAGGCATCGAAGTCCTCGCCGAAGCGGGTGCCGCGGGTCAGCAGCAATTCTTCGAAGCGGGCGGTCGCGCCGTCGAGGGCGCCGGAGCCGACGATCCACGCAGGCCGGCCGGCGTCGTCGTAGGTGAACCAGGCCATGAACAGTTCATTCGGCCGCACTTCCTGCAGCAGCCAGCCCTGGCCGTCCTGGACGGGGTCGAACCATTGCCCGCTGACGCCGGGCCGTTCGGGCGCGGCCTCCAGCGGTGCTTGCTCGCACGGCAGGCCGGCGATGCCGGCCAGCCGTGTCATTGCACGCGATCCGCTGCCGTAGCCGGGGCCGGCCGACCAGGTCGCGGTGCCGGCCCGGCAGTCGTCGAAGCGCAGCGTCAGTGTGCCCCAGCGCGAGAGCACGACGTCGGCCGGGTCGAAGCCGGAGCCGAAGCGCGGCCCGCGAACGCGGAGCATGTCCGGGATCACGATCGCGTCGTCCTCGACGGTCCCGGCGCCGGTCAGCCACATCTGTTCATCGCTTTCGCCGGCTGCGGGGTAGGTGAACCAGAGCACCGCCGCGCGCCCGTCGGGCAGGACTTCGACCAGCCAGCCTTCGCCGGAGCGTGCCGGGTCGAACCAGTGGCCGGAATGGCCGGGCCGGACGGCGTTGACCTTGGTCGTGATGGCGAGGGTTTCCGGCGACTCCATTGCGCCGACGGGTACGGCCTCGTCGACATAGTCGCCGGTCGCGGCGTCGAAGCGCAGCACGGCGCCACGGGCCCGATCGACGACGTAGAGCATGCCGTCGGGCCCGAAGGCCAGGGCGCGTGCGCTGGCCAGTCCGCCGCGTCCGGCGGGAATGAAGGTCTCGGGCAGTCCGGGCGCCTCGGGCGAGTAGCGCACCACCCGGACGTCGTCGGCCACATAGAGCCGGCCGTCGGGTCCGAAGGCCAGGTCGCGCGGATCGCGCAGCTGGCCGCCGAAGGCCAGGGTCGGCTTGCGTTCGCCGGTGGTGCCGTCGAACACCAGGATGCGGCCGGCCGAGCCCTCGGCCAGGTAGAAGTCGCCGTCGGGCCCGAACGCGAAGGCGCGCAGCGGTAGTTCGACCCGCGTGTTCCAGTCGGCCGGGTTCTGCGAATCCCCCTCGACGATCGACGCCCGCCGGTCGCCGCTTTCGTCGAATCGTTCGACGGCGTCGTCGCCGAGCACCACCACGCCGCCGGTGGGGTCGAAACCCAGCGCGCGCGGAAACGCCGAGCGGAGCTCGAACGGCTCGGGCCGGGCCGAGTCGAGGAACACGTCGACCAGCGCGCCGGTGGCTCGGTCGTAGCGGCGCACGTCGGCCGAGGCGAGCAGCCACAGCAGCCCGCTGTCGTCGACGGCCAGGTCGCTGAACTCGGTCAGCACCGGCAGCGAATCGACGGCCACGGGCCGGGCGGCCTCGCCGCGGTAGCTGCCGTCGAGGTTCCAGGCCAGCACCGCATCGCGGGCGCTGTCGACGACCAGCAGTTCGTAGTCGTCGGTTGTCGACGGGGTCCGGATCGTGCGGGCGCTGAAGGCCGCCGGTGGCGGCGGTGCCGGGGCCTGGCCGTCCTCCGGGTCGAACGGCCACGGATCGACGGAGTCCGGCGCGCCGTCACCGTCACTGTCGGGGTCCGAGGGGGCGGGCGCGGTGGCCGTGGCCGGGCTCCCGCCGCGGTAGGCGGCGATCCGGGCCAGCTGCCGGCGCATTTCTCCGGCGTTGTCGGCCGCCTCGCCGGCCTGGGTCGAGCCGCAGGGACCGTTGCCGCAGACCGTGTCCGGGTTGGAGAAGCGATCCAGCCGCAGGAACCGGTTCACGTCGCCGGTTCCGAACGAACCCATGACCGTGTGGAAGCGGTCCAGCTGGACGAAGGCGTAGTTGGCGTTGTCCGGATCGTCCGAGGCGTTCTGCTGGTGTCGAGCGTTCAGGTTGTGGCCGAGCTCGTGGGTGAACACCGCATCGGAACAGATCGACCAGTTGCTGACCCCGTCGTTAGTGATCTGCACACCGAAGTTCGGGTCCGGATCGTCGGCCGGGAACGGAAAGAACGCGATGCCGCAGGAGCCGCGAGTCTCGATGTCGTGCGGCCAGGTCAGGACGACCAGGTCGGCCTCGAACTGGTCGCGCACGCTGGCCAGGTTATCCAGGCCCGGCACGAAATCACCGGCCAGGGCGTCGGCCATCCGCCCGATCATTTCCCGGTTGTCCTCGGTCGGCAGCGGACCGACCGGACGTTGCAGCACGAGCCGGACAACGGCGGGAATCGCCGAGTCGGCCAGCGCCTGGTTGGCGATGGCGACCAGGTGGTTCAGTCGCGTCTCCAGCAGATCGCCCGGATAGCGTTCCTGCATCGAAGCCGGGTAGACGAACATGACATCGATGACGCTGGCCGAGTCGCTCTTGGCCACGCCGGGCGCCGAGCGGGGCCGGTCGGTGTCCTGTGTCCGGCCGAGATCGATCGGCAACAGGGCGTCGTGTCCGAACGCGTCGACCTCGACGGTCGGGTACGCGGCGTCGATCAGCCAGCTGCCGCCGGCATCGGTATGCAGCAGCCACAGCCGGCCGTCGATCCGGAGGCGGCCGAACAGGCCGTCCGGCCCGCGGGTCAGCAGGCCGTCGATTCCGCCGGCGTTCTTCGCCGCCGGCGTCAATCGAAGACTGATGTCGCCATTCGGGTGGTCGGCGGCAGGACCGGGAATCACCTCGACCTGCCGGCCGTCGGGCAGCGGCAGCGCCAGCGTGCGGCCTGCGACCAGCGCGGCCGCGTCGATGCGCACCGGCGTCCGGGCCGCGGTCGGCAGCCCGGCGACCGGTGAGGCCTGCTTCGCGACCGATTTCTGAGGGGCCAGCGTCCAGAGCGTCGATTCGGCGACTGCGGCGCTGGCGATCAGCAGCAGAGTCAGGACGCAGGACAGGCGGCCCGGGCAGGCAAACGCGGCATATCGGCCGGTACGGGGGCGATCAGGCATCGTGCACACTCCGGATGCAGTCGTCGGCTGGCTCGAACATGGTGCCCCGGGCAGGAGTCGAACCTGCGACCTGCCGCTTAGGAGGCGGCTGCTCTATCCTCTGAGCTACCGGGGCTGCCGTATCGAAGAC
>Ga0102928_1000996_pt1 | contig 18030 bp, 14 predicted proteins | sample SalPonR1_B_D1_MG_FD_78504 | JGI IMG/M metagenome (GOLD analysis project Ga0102928, IMG submission 78504) | Salt pond soil microbial communities from South San Francisco under conditions of wetland restoration - Salt Pond MetaG R1_B_D1_MG | ecosystem: Environmental > Aquatic > Marine > Intertidal...
CCCGTCTGCAAAGGAGATCTGAAACTGAACAATGATCGCACCGAGCTGGTGTGCTATATGGATGCCATGGCCTTTCCGATCCGTGAGGGCATACCGGTGATGCTCAGTTCCGAAGCCCGCACCCTGACCACCGACGAGCGGCTGGATAAACACTGACGGAATTTTTATGTCGTACATTGTGGTGATACCGGCACGATACGCTTCGACCCGGCTGCCGGGAAAGCCGTTGGCGGATATCGGCGGTAAGCCGATGATTCAGCATGTCTACGAGCGCGCCAGCGAGAGCAGCGCGGCGCGCGTAGTGATTGCAACAGACGACAGCCGCATAGAAACCGTGTGTCGGCAATTCGGCGCGGAAGTGGTGATGACGTCAACCGCCCATGCCAGTGGTACCGACAGACTGGAAGAGGTCGCTCGCAAGCTGGGCTTTGAACCCCGTGACCGCGTAGTCAACGTCCAGGGTGACGAGCCGCTGATCCCGTCCCGGTTGATTGACCAGGTGGCGGCCAATCTCGAAGCCTTTCCGGAAGCCGCCATCGCCACCCTGTGCGAGCCGATTACCGATACGCCAACCCTGTTCAACCCCAACGTGGTCAAGGTTGTCACAGATGCCCGGGGCATGGCTCACTATTTCAGCCGGGCTCCGATTCCCTGGGCACGGCAGGACTGGGCGGTGAATCCGGCTTCCCCCGGTAAACTGCCCATGCCGGCCAGCGCCCGCTATTTCCGGCATATCGGTATCTATGGTTACCGGGTGAGCCTGCTGCGTGCGTTTGTGACCTGGGGGCCAGCTCCGACTGAAATCACCGAGTCGCTGGAGCAGTTGCGGGCACTGTATCAGGGCGCCCTGATACATGTAGCGGAGGCCTGTGTTACACCAGCCGCCGGCGTGGATACCGAACAGGATCTCGAGCGACTCAGAGCCATGGTCGATAAAGCTGGAGTGCTGCATGAGTGAGTCCGTGAATGTGCTTTTTGTCTGCCTCGGCAACATATGCCGTTCCCCCAGTGCCGAGGGGATATTCCGCAAAGTGGTGGAAGCGGCGGGTCTCGCTGATAAGGTAAGCATCAGTTCCTGCGGAACCGGCAGCTGGCATGTGGGCAAGGCGCCCGACGCCCGGGCGCGGGCTGCTGCAGCCAGGCGCGGCGTTGATATCAGCGACTTGCGGGCCCGCCAGATTCAGGCCTCTGACCTGACGGCCTTCGATTATGTGTTGGTGATGGACCAGCAGAACCTGGCCGACGTTCAGCGAATCCGGGAGCGCAACGGTGGCACCCGGCCGGAGCTTTTCCTGCATTATGGGCGTTCCAGTCATGACGAAGTTCCGGACCCCTATTATGGCGGCGAGAAGGGTTTCGAAACGGTTCTGGACCTTATCCAGGAAGCCAGCGAAGGGCTTCTGGCAGAACTCCGGAAGACGCTGAATTGAACGTACTTCAGGAAGCTGTCAACCTGCGGGACAAAAACAGCCTGGGCATTGACGCGAGCGCCCGTTACTTTACCCGCGCGCGCTCCACCGATGACCTTCGCCACGCCATTGCATGGGCCGATGCGCAGAATCTTGAGACCCTGATTCTTGGCGGTGGCAGCAACCTGGTGTTTGCCGGGGATTTTTCGGGGCTGGTTGTGCAGGTGGGAATAACCGGCCGCTGCTGGCAGGAAATAAATAGTGACTCGGCCGTTCTTGAGCTCGGGGCCGGTGAGCCCTGGCACGATTGTGTGCTTTATGCGGCGAAGGCCGGTTATCGCGGCTTTGAGAATCTGGCGCTGATTCCGGGCACGGTGGGCGCTGCGCCGGTTCAGAATATCGGTGCCTATGGCACCGAACTGTCAGACACCATGGTGGATCTGACCGCCCTGGACCGTACCACGGGAAAGGTAATCCGGCTTACCAATGAACAGTGCCGGTTCAGCTACCGGGACAGTCTGTTCAAGCATGAGCCCGGGCGCTACATCATTATTCGGGTCCGCTTCCGGTTGTCGCGGACCCGCGACCTGCAACTGCAATACCATGACCTGAAAGACTACTTCAGTGACCAGGACACCAGCCAGCTCACGCCATCCGATGTGGCTCAGGCCGTGATGGCCGTGCGTCGACGAAAGCTGCCCGACCCGGACCAGCTTCCCAATGTCGGCAGTTTTTTCAAGAACCCTGTTATTCCGGGGACCGAATGGCGTTCCCTGAAAGAGCGTCACCCCGATCTGGCCGGATACCCGGCAGAAGATTCCGCCAAAGTGGCCGCGGCATGGTTGATCGATCAGTGCGGCTGGAAGGGCTACCGCAATGACCGGGTGGGGGTGCACAACCGTCAGGCTCTGGTGCTGGTCAATCACTCGGATGGAAGCGGACAGGATGTTCTGAACCTCGCCTCCCGCATCCGGGAGGACGTGCAGTCAAGATTCGGCGTCAGGCTTGAAATCGAGCCCGGTGTCGTCGGCGGTGCCACTACCGGGCTCTGAAGTCAAAGGCCGGTTCTCGGGGACTTGCCGATCAGGAAGGCAGGGGTTTCACCCAACGGAATGTCCTGCTTTTCGGCATCGCGACGACCCTTGTATTCCAGCGTTCCAGCTTCCAGCCCGCGTTCAGATACCACAAAGCGATGGGGAATACCGATCAGCTCCATGTCTGCGAACTTCACGCCAGGCCGCTCTTTCCGGTCGTCCAGCAGGACATCAAAACCTGCCTGCCTGAGTTGCGCGTAAAGCCGTTCACCAGCCTCCTGCACCGGCGGTGATTTGTGACCGTTGAGGACGACAATCGCCACTTCAAATGGTGCGATCGCATCCGGCCAGATAATACCCTTGTCGTCGTGGTTCTGCTCGATGGAAGCAGCCACGATGCGTGATACCCCGATACCATAGCAGCCCATCTCGAGGATGTTGTTTTTGCCGTTTTCGTCCAGAACCGTGGCGTTCATGGCCCTGCTGTATTTGTTACCGAGCTTGAAGATATGACCCACTTCGATGCCCCGGCGGATTTCCAGTGTGCCTTTGCCGTCCGGGCTCGGATCACCTTCCACGATGTCACGCAGGTCTTCAACGCGGGCCAGTGGCAGATCCCGTTCCCAGTTAACGCCGGTCAGGTGATAACCCTCCTTGTTGGCACCACACACGAAGTCCGCCAGATGAGCCGCGCTGCGGTCGACGATTACCGGCACCGACAGATTGACCGGGCCAATGGAGCCTGCCTTGCAGCCGATGGCCTGCTCGATTTCCTCATCGGTAGCCATGGTGAGCGGTTCCGCCACACCGGCAAGGTTCTCGGCCTTGATTTCGTTAAGGTTGTGATCGCCACGCAGAATCAGCGCGACCAGGCCGCCGTTGCCTTCGTCATCGTCACCGGCGTCCGCCTTCACCAGCAGGGTCTTTATCGTTGCCGTGGCATCAATTCCCAGGAAAGCGGCAATTGCGTCGATCGTGCGCTGCCCGGGTGTTGCCACCTCTTTCATCTCTTCCGAGGGGGCAGGTCGCTCGCCCCGGGGTGGCAGCGCTACCGCTTTCTCGATATTCGCGGCATAGCTGCTCCCGGTGCTGAAGACAATGGCATCCTCGCCCGAAGCCGCCAGCACATGGAATTCGTGGGACGCGCTGCCACCGATGGCGCCGGAATCTGCTTCTACCGGGCGATAGTCCAGGCCCAGGCGATCAAAGATTGAGCAGTAGGTCTGGTGCATTACCTGATAGGTGTCATTCAGGGATTCCCTGGTGAGGTGAAACGAATAGGCGTCCTTCATGATGAACTCACGGGCGCGCATGACGCCGAAACGAGGACGACGCTCATCCCGGAATTTGGTCTGGATCTGGTAAAAATTTGCCGGCAGTTCCTTGTAGCTTTTCAGCTCGTTACGAATCACGTCGGTAATCACTTCTTCATGAGTCGGGCCAAAGCAGAAGTCCCGGCCATGACGATCCTGCATCCGCAGCAGTTCGCCCCCGTATTGCTCCCAGCGTCCTGATTCCTGCCACAGCTCAGCCGGCTGAATGGCGGGCATGAGAATTTCCTGGGCGCCGCTTTTGTCCATTTCCTGGCGGACAATCCGCTCGACTTTGCGCAACACGCGAAGCCCCAGGGGCAACCAGGTGTAAAGACCGGAGGCGAGTTTGCGAATCATGCCGGCCCGGAGCATCATCTGGTGGCTGATGATCTCGGCGTCTGCGGGGGTCTCTTTCTGGGTGGCGATCAGAAAACGGCTTGCTTGCATAATGGTGTCCGTCAGCAATTATTGGAATTGGTGATGAGCCCGAAACTACTAATGAGTAGGAAAGTAGGCGGACACGTCCGCCTACTTTCTTTCAGCTTAGTATGCTTTCAAAGACTTACAGTTCCCGCCATTGTACGGAGCCAATCAGACAAGGTACAGACAGAGACTGGCGGTTGGGTCGATGTATGACCCGGCCACGGCCTCAACTGGCCAGGTATCCCAGGGGTAATGAAGTGCTGTCGATCACCCGCCTGAGCACGAAGCTGGAGTGTACACCGCTGACGCCCTGAATCCGGGTGATACGGTTCAGCAGGAAGTGATGGTAATGGTCCATGTCCGGCACCACCACTTTCAGCATGTAATCGGCATCCTGACCGGTGATCAGGTAGCACTCCTGGATCTCAGGATACTCGCCCACCTTTGATTCGAACTCGGCAAAGCGTTCCGGGGTGTGACGGTCCATGCCAATCAGGATAATGGCGGTCAGTGACAGTCCCAGTTTCTTGTGATCCAGAATCGTTACCTTTTGCCGGATAATGCCCGCCTCCTCGAGTGCCCGTACCCGTCGAAGGCAGGGAGAAGGTGAGAGGCCGACCTTGTCGGCCAGTTCCTGATTGGTCAACGCCCCGTCCTGCTGCAGTTGCTCCAGAATATTGCGATCAATCCTGTCTATTTTAATCAGTTTCTGGCTATTGTCTGACATAAAAATCCACCTTTAACGTTAATTGCGCAATAAAGAGATAATAATTAAACTTTTACTGGCGAAAAAGCAATCATTAACCCCGCCAGAGCCTGTAAGCTGTTACTCAATCACAGAAATCGAATTCTCCGGTAGCAAGGAACACAACGCTATGGCTTTTGACCATCGGAAATACATCCCCTTCAGGCCGGTCGCCAAAACAGACCGCCGCTGGCCTGACCAGATTATTGAGAAAGCACCACGCTGGTGTGCGGTGGATCTTCGTGATGGTAATCAGGCACTGGTAAAACCCATGACAGTTGCCCAGAAGCAGCGGATGTTCGATTTGCTGGTTAAAGTCGGCTTCAGGGAAATCGAGATCGGGTTTCCGGCCGCCAGCCAGCCGGATTTCGATTTCTGCCGCAAGCTGATTGAAGAAGACCGGATTCCGGAAGATGTGCAGATTCAGGTTCTCACCCAGGCTCGCCCGGAGCTGATCGAACGTACCTATAAAGCGCTTGAGGGCGCCAGGCGGGCAATTGTCCACGTCTACAATTCTACCTCGACGGTGCAGCGTGAGCAGGTGTTCGGCATGGACCGGGAAGGGGTTAAAGAGGTCGCCGTGAACGGCGCCCGGGTAGTGAAGGCGATCGCCGAAAAGTATCCGCACACCGAATGGACCTTTCAGTATTCCCCTGAGAGCTTTACCGGGACCGAGATGGATTACGCCGCAGAAGTGATTGATGCGGTAAACGATATCTGGCGCCCGGACCAGGGCCAGCCGGTGGTGATTAATCTGCCGGCAACCGTTGAAATGGCGACACCCAATGTGTTCGCCGACCAGATTGAATGGATCTGTGATCGCCTGCGCTATCGCGAACATATTGCCATCAGCGTACACACCCATAATGACCGGGGTTGTGCGGTCGCTGCCGCCGAGCTTGCGGTGATGGCGGGTGCTGATCGGGTTGAGGGTACCCTGATGGGCAACGGTGAGCGGACCGGCAATATGGATCTGGTAACCATGGCCATGAATATCTATTCCCAGGGCATCGACCCGATGCTGGATCTCTCCGGCATCGCCGAGATCACCGATGTGGTGGAAGCCTGCACCGAAATCTCGACCCACCCCAGGCATCCGTACGCGGGCGAGCTGGTGTTTACCGCGTTTTCCGGCAGTCACCAGGACGCGATCCGCAAGTGCCTGGCCCAACGGCGCGATGGCGACCGCTGGAACGTGGCCTATCTGCCGATTGATCCCCGCGACCTGGGGCGCCGGTACGAGGAAGTCGTACGTATCAACAGTCAGTCCGGTAAAGGCGGGGTCGCCTATGTGCTGGAGCGGGACTACAACATCAGTCTGCCGCGCTGGCTGCAGATAGAGTTCAGCAAGGTGGTACAGCGTGAGGCCGAGACCAACGGCGGCGAGATTGATTCGATGACCATTCACCGGCTGTTCGAAAACTGCTACCTGAAGGTCAACAAAGCCTGGGAGTTGCGCTCATACGATCTGCATCGGGACGATAATGGCGTTCATGCGACGGTGACTATCGGTGCGCAAACCAGCCCCACGACCATCACTGGCCATGGGCTGGGTGCCGTGGAAGCAGTCTCGGCGGCGCTGGAAAAGCTGTTTGATGTCGCCATCGCCGTAGAGGCCTATGACGAGTTCGCCCTGAGTGAAGGCACCAGGGCGAATGCGCTTGCCTGTATCCGGGTGACTGCGAACGGCGAGCACTGCAGTGCCGCTGCGCTGGCGGAAGATACCACTTCGGCGACATTGCAGGCGCTTTTCAGTGCGGTTTCGCAAGTGGTGGGAACGGATCCATCGACCGCCGCCGGGACCGTCCACGAAGCGGCCAGCGTCTGAAGTTACTTTGCCTGCGGCTGACACAGAAAAGCCGGCTTTCGCCGGCTTCTGCTTTTCCCTGTTTCCGTGAGGGGCAAAGGGCGGGTCGGTAACTCCAGTGTGTCAGACCGGCGTTACGTTCTCCGCCTGAGGACCTTTCGGGCCCTGCGTTACAGTGAACTGAACCTGCTGACCTTCTGTCAGGGTACGGAACCCGCTGGCGTTGATTGCACTATAGTGAACGAATACGTCACTGCCACCGTCCTGGGCGATGAAACCAAAGCCTTTGGACTCGTTGAACCATTTTACATGGCCTGTTTTGGTATCTGACATTGATCTTTACCTGTATTTCTGTAATTTTTTCCCTCACGGGAGCTTCCGGCCGCTAACAGCCTGTTTTCAGTATAGCCTGCGTATGCAGAGCGTCAACGCCGTTCCTGTCATTTTTATCAAAATTTAAATGATAAAAAACAATAGGTTAGGGTTTTCTAGGATTTCAGTTGCGTGCTCAACTCTTCCAGGATAGCGGGATCATCAATGGTGCTTGGCACCTTGTACTCCTCGCCATCCGCGATCTGCCTGATTACCCGTCGCAGAATTTTTCCCGACCGGGTCTTGGGCAGGCGCTCAACGACCAGTGCACGCCGGAAGCAGGCAACAGCCCCGATCCGGTCGCGGACGATCTCCACCAGTTCCTCTTCCAGTTCGTCGTGACCGATGGTGGCACCGTCCTTGACCATCACCAGCCCGATGGGGACCTGGCCTTTCATGTCGTCCTGGGCGCCCACGACGCAGCATTCCGCGACGGCCGGGTGGCTTGAAACCGCCTCTTCCATTTCACCGGTTGACAGCCGATGGCCTGCCACGTTGATGACATCGTCGGTCCGGCCCATGACAAACACGTAGCCGTCCTCGTCCAGAAAGCCGCCGTCGCCGGAGGTGTAAAAACCGGGAATGGGGTCGAGATAGGTTTCGCGGAAGCGATCATCGTCGCCCCAAACCGTGGTCATGCAACCCGGCGGCAAGGGCAGCTTTATGGCAATCTGGCCCTGTTCACCGGCTGGCATCTGGGAGCCATCGAAGTCCACGATCTGCACATCGAAACCGGGGGAGGGCACGGTCGCAGATCCAGGTTTGGTGGGCATATGTTCCAGGCCGATAGGGTTGCAGCAGATTGCCCAGCCGGTTTCGGTCTGCCACCAGTGATCCAGCACCGGCAGGCCGGAATGTTCCTTAAGCCAGTCATAGGTTGCCGGGTCCAGGCGTTCACCCGCCAGAAACAGTCTCTTGAGGGAGGTGATATCGTACTGTCCCATCAGGTCGGCTTCGGGGTCCTCCTTGCGGACGGCCCTGAACGCCGTGGGCGCGGTGAACAGGAAGTTTACCTTGTGTTCCTGAACGACTCGCCAGAAAGCTCCGGCGTCCGGCGTTTTGACCGGCTTTCCTTCATAGACAATAGTGGTGCACCCGGCCAGCAGCGGTGCATAAACGATGTAGCTATGTCCCACTACCCAGCCTACGTCCGAAGCGGCCCAGAACACATCTCCGGGACCGGCGTCATACACCAGGTCCATGCTGTAACGCATGGCGACAGCGTGGCCGCCATTATCACGGACAACACCCTTGGGCTTGCCGGTGGTTCCGGAAGTGTAGAGAATATACAGCGGGTCGGTTGCAGCCACCGGAACAGGGCTGGCGGGAGTGGCACCGGCGACGAACTGCTGCCAGTCAAAGTCACGGCCCTCGGTCAGGCTGGCTTCAGCCTGCGGGCGCTGGTAGACCACGCAGAACTCCGGCTTGTGATCGGCCTGTTCTATGGCCCTGTCGACCAATGGCTTGTACTCGATAACTTTTTTCACCTCGATACCGCAGGAGGCCGTAATAAGGGCTTTTGGCGCAGCGCCATCAATTCTGACAGCAAGCTCGTTGGCCGCGAATCCGCCGAAAACGACGGAATGGATGGCACCGAGTCGGGCGCAGGCCAGCATGGCAATGACCGCTTCCGGAATCATCGGCATGTAGATGATAACCCGGTCGCCTTTTTCAATGCCGCGGCTTTTCAGTGCCCCGGCGAACAGTGCAACTTCCTCGGTAAGCTCACTGTAGGTGTAGGAGCGCTGGTTGCCGGTAACCGGGGAATCGTAGATCAATGCTTTCTGGTCACCGCGCCCGGCACGGATGTTGGCATCGAGGGCCGCATCTGAAGTATTGATAGTACCGTCGGGAAACCACTCGCCATGTCCGTTATCCTTGGCCTGCCAGATGGTTTTGGGAGTTTCCATCCAGCTCACCTGGGCCGCTTTTTCCCGCCAGAATTCGTCGGGAGTTTCCATGGAACGTCTGAATTCTTTCTCGTAGCTCATGCGGTGCACCTTGCCTTTCCGTTGATATCGCTGAAATAATCTAACCTAAAGTGTATGAGCTGGTGAGGCCAGTAGACCATCGGCTAAGAGTTTATACTTATGAGCCCGATAGCTATTCAGAATGCACCGCGGTGACCCTTGCTTCAAGACGGCCGCGGGCAACCCGGGCGGTAACCCGGTCCCCCGTTTTCAGGTCTGCTGCAGAGCGGATGATACTGCCCCTGTCGTCCTGCACAATGGCGTAACCGCGACCGAGTGTGGCAAGAGGGCTGACCACATGAAGAGTTTGCGCCAGATGCTCCAGCCGGCTGTTCTGCCGGTCAATTCGCTGGTCGACCGACGCCCCCAGACGCTGGTTCAGACTGTCGAGGTGGTCCCGACTATCAGCGAGGCGACGGACCGGGGATTGTAGCGACAGCCTCCGGGTCAGGTGGCGTGCACGTGTGTCAGAGCGTTCAAGCGTCTGGCGAATGGCCTTGCCCAGTCGCAGGTCGAGCTCGTCCATGCGCTGGGCCTTGTCCAGCAGCTCCCGCCGCGGATCGCGAAGGCGTGCACTCAGGTGCCGGAGTGATGTTTCGATCCGGGTCAGGGCGCGTCTGGTGGCTCCGGCCAGCCGGAGTTCGCTTTCCCGCAGCTGTTTGCTCCAGGCGTCCTGGTCCGGTGAGATTTTTTCCGCCGCTGCCGAGGGGGTCGGCGCTCTGAGGTCCGCAACAAAGTCGGCGATGGTTACATCAACTTCGTGGCCGACAGCGCTTATGGTAGGCAGCGCTGATGCGGCTATGGCGCGGGCCACGGCTTCTTCGTTAAAGCACCAGAGGTCTTCCAGGGAGCCACCACCACGGCCAATGATCAACACGTCTGCTTCCGCGTGGGTATTGGCAGCCTTGATGGCCCGGATGATATCGGCGGTGGCCGCTTTGCCCTGCACGGCTGTGGGGTAGAGGGTGACCGGGATTGATGGGCAGCGCCTGGCAAGCACCGTCAGGATGTCGTGAATCGCCGCGCCAGTTGGCGATGTCACCACGCCAATACGGCGGGGCAGCGTTGGCAGTGGTTTCTTTCGTGCCACATCAAACAGGCCTTCCTGTTGCAGGCGGGCCTTCAGGGCCTCGAATGACTGTTGCAGGGCTCCGGTTCCGGCGGGTTCGATCTGCTCAACGATGATCTGGAAATCACCACGGTTTTCATAAAGCGTTACTTTTCCGCGGATGCGGACCTGGTCGCCTTCTCTCGGAGTTTCGCGCACGCGCTGGTTAAAGCTCCGGAACATGGCGCAGCGAACCTGGCACCTGCTGTCCTTGAGCGAGAAATACCAGTGGCCGGAAGACGGCCGGGACAGACTGGACAGCTCACCTTCTACCCATACCTGAAGGAAGCTGGCCTCAAGAAGATGCCTGGCCTGGTGGTTCAGTTCAGTGACGGAAAGGGCCCTGGTCACAAGCAAACTCCAGTGGGTTGTATACGCAAATGCCGAAAAGGGAAGAGCAAAAGTAACGGAATTTCAGAAAGATGCAAACGGATGTTCGAAGGTGGACGGTTTACTGTCATTGGCCGCGCATTTATAATAGGTCGATTAGGAATTTTGTTTTGCCGCCCCGTTTGAAGCGGCATCGGAGTTCTCCAATCTAGCACGTTCAAAAGGCGGATCCCAATGCTGCGAATTGCCGAAGAAGCCCTCACGTTTGACGACGTTCTGCTGGTTCCAGGGCGCTCCGATGTCCTGCCACACGAGGTAGACCTGCAAACCTGGCTGACCAAAGGCATCAGGTTGAATATCCCGCTACTGTCGTCGGCGATGGATACGGTCACCGAGGCGGAACTCGCCATTGCCATGGCCCAGGAAGGTGGTATCGGCATCATGCACAAAAGCATGTCGGCAGAGATGCAGGCAGCTGCCGTACGCAAGGTGAAGAAATATGAGAGCGGCGTGGTGAAAGACCCGATTACCGTCACCCCGGAAACCACCGTTCGCGAGCTGGTGGACATCACCGCGGCCAATAATATTTCCGGGCTGCCGGTGGTGGCTGGCAACGAGCTGGTCGGCATCGTGACTGGCCGGGATATCCGCTTCGAGAGCCGCATGGAAACCCTGGTTCGCGACATCATGACCGGCAAGGATCGTCTGGTTACAGTGAAAGAAGGTGCAGACCTGGAAGACGTAAAGGGGCTGCTGCATCACAACCGTATCGAGAAAGTTCTGGTCGTCAATGATGACTTCCAGTTGCGCGGACTGATCACTGTGAAAGACATCCAGAAGGCCAAGGATTATCCGCTTGCCTGCAAGGATGATCAGGGCCGGTTGCGGGTTGGCGCCGCGGTAGGCACGGGTAGCGATACCGACGCCAGGGTTAATGCCCTGGTTGAGGCCGGTGTTGATGTCATTGTTGTTGATACCGCTCACGGCCACTCAAAAGGCGTTATCGACCGGGTACGCTGGATCAAGCAGACCTATCCGGATGTTCAGGTTATCGGTGGTAATATCGCAACATCGGCAGCCGCTATTGATCTGGCCGATGCCGGAGCCGATGCGGTGAAGGTTGGCATCGGGCCCGGCTCAATCTGTACTACCCGCATTGTGGCGGGCATTGGTGTGCCGCAGATTACTGCGGTATCCAACGTTGCAGAGGCCATGAAAGGTCGTGGTGTACCGGTTATTGCCGACGGCGGCATCCGGTTTTCCGGTGATATTTCCAAGGCCATTGTCGCGGGTGCGCACAGCGTGATGATCGGCAGCCTGCTGGCGGGAACTGACGAAGCGCCGGGCGAAATCGAGCTTTATCAGGGCCGGAGCTACAAAGCCTATCGTGGCATGGGGTCGATTGGTGCCATGGGCAAGGGCTCGGGCGACCGTTACTTCCAGGATGCCAGCAAGGGCATCGAAAAGCTGGTTCCTGAGGGTATTGAAGGCCGTGTTGCCTGCAAAGGCCCGATGCGCAACATTGTTCACCAGTTGATGGGCGGGCTGCGCGCATCGATGGGCTACACCGGAAGTGCGACCATGGAAGAGATGCGCACCAGACCGGAATTCGTCCGGATTACCAACGCGGGTATGCGCGAGAGCCATGTGCATGATGTGACCATTACCAAAGAAGCTCCCAACTACCGGATCGGGTAAACCGGCCTGTTCTTTCTGATCTGAGGATTCCATGGTTCACAACATCCACGACCACCGCATTCTGATTCTCGACTTCGGTTCCCAGTACACCCAGTTGATTGCGCGCCGGGTTCGTGAAATCGGCGTCTACTGTGAAGTCAGAGCGTTCGATATCACTGATGAAGCACTGGCTGAGTTTGCGCCGAAAGGCATTATTCTCGCCGGTGGTCCGGAATCCGTAACCGAGCTTGGCGGGCCGCGGGCGCCGGAGGGCCTGTTTGAGCGCGGAATTCCGGTTCTGGGGATCTGCTATGGCATGCAGGCCATGGCGGAGCAGCTTGGTGGCCGGGTCGTCAGTTCCGACAAGCGCGAATTTGGTTACGCCCAGGTCAAGGTAAGAGCCAGTGGCCCTCTTTTAAACGATATTACCGACCACCTGACGGCCACGGGTGAATCCCTGCTGGATGTCTGGATGAGCCATGGCGACAAAGTGGTGAAGATGCCCGATGGTTTCGAGCTGCTGGCGTCCACTGAAAGCGCCCCGGTTGCGGCCATGCAGCACACAGAACGTCACCTCTATGGCGTGCAGTTTCACCCGGAGGTGACTCATACGCTCCAGGGCAAGCGCATTCTGGAGCACTTCATCCTTAACATCTCGGGCTGTGAAGCGCTCTGGACCCCGGCCAGGATCGTCGATGATGCGATTGCACAGATCCGCAATCAGGTTGGCAATGACAAGGTGCTGCTGGGCCTGTCCGGTGGTGTCGACAGCTCCGTTACCGCAGCGTTGCTGCACAAGGCGATCGGTGATCAGCTTACCTGCGTGTTCGTCGACAATGGCCTGTTACGCCTCCACGAGGGCGATCAGGTGATGGACATGTTTGCCAACAACATGGGTGTGAGGGTGATTCGCGTAGATGCCGAGGACCTGTTCCTGTCCAAGCTGAAGGGCGTTGATGATCCGGAAGCCAAACGCAAGATAATCGGTAACACCTTTATTGATGTGTTCGACGCCGAGGCGACGACCATCAGGGATGTCAACTGGCTGGCCCAGGGCACCATCTACCCGGACGTGATTGAATCTGCCGCATCGAAGACGGGTAAGGCTCACGTCATAAAGTCCCACCATAATGTCGGCGGGCTGCCCGAAACCATGAAAATGAAACTGGTGGAGCCGCTACGTGAGCTGTTCAAGGATGAGGTCCGTCGCATCGGCCTGGAGCTTGGCCTGCCCTATGACATGGTTTATCGCCACCCCTTCCCGGGGCCCGGCCTGGGTGTGCGGATTCTGGGCGAAGTCAAAAAGGAATACGCCGACATCCTCCGTCGTGCCGATGCCATCTTTCTGGAAGAGCTGCACCGGGGTGGTTTTTACCACAAAACCAGCCAGGCCTTCGCCGTGTTCCTGCCGGTCAAATCCGTCGGCGTTGTCGGCGATGCCCGTCGCTACGAATACGTCGTTGCGCTACGGGCGGTGGAAACCATCGATTTCATGACCGCGCGCTGGGCCCATCTGCCCTATGATCTGCTCGAGACAGTGTCCAACCGGATTATCAACGAGATCACCGGCGTGTCGCGAGTCACCTACGACGTCTCCTCCAAGCCTCCTGCCACCATTGAGTGGGAGTGAGAGGCACTGACAGGAAATTTATGGCCCGGCCCGCAAAGTTTTTGCGGCCCGGACGCAGGTGTTTACTTTGCAGTGATTGAGGCCTCTTCCACCAGGGTGGGGTAGAAGTAACCCATGCCAAAATCGGTATCGAGCTTGACGGTACCGGTGGCCGTGACCTGGTCACCCACCTGGGCGGTGTCCTGACTGGTGAGAATCAGCCGTCCGTTGTCACCACTGCCGGTGCCGTCCTCCACGTGGACGAAGTTGCGGCGCATGATGCCATTGTTCACCTTGACCACTTCGCCAGAGACGGACACCTGCTCACCGCTCAGGGCCTGGCGCTGTTCGTGAACCTCGGCCACGCTAAGGGTTTCGGCGAAGGCGGCAGGGCTGGCCAGCAGGGTGGTGAGTGCCACTCCGGAGAGGGTCTTTTTCAGAGGCTTCATAAGAAGATCCTTGTCTTGATAAGAATAATCGCGTGTCCATCATATAGGCTAGCGGGGGCGCGCGGCAATTCGGCTGTTGCCGAGCGGCCCACTGCTGGTGGACTCGGGTTAAAAGGGGGTTTATTCTTTCTTTATTTTAATCAATCAGGTCTAAGGAGAGTACCATGTCACGTTCATTTCAATTCGGTTTTCTGGCTGCCGGTTTGCTGGCTGCAGCGCCCCTTGCACAGGCTTACGAGAGTGGTGATGTGCTGTTGCGCGCCGGCCCGGCACTGGTAGACCCTGACGCTACCAGCACGGATATAAATTCCCAGGGCCTGGGCGTGCTTGACGGCTGGCGGGTTGATGTCCAGTCCGCCACCGCCCTGGGTATAACCGCCACCTATATGCTGACCTCCCATATCGGCGTCGGGCTGCTCGCTTCCACGCCCTTCAAACACGACATCGTTGGCGCGGGTGTGCTTGGCGGAGCGGGGAAACTGGCGGAAACCAAGCATCTGCCGCCAACCCTTACACTGCAGTACTTCCCCATGCCCAGCGGCTCCAATATCCAGCCCTATGCTGGTGTCGGGGTCAATTACACCATCTTCTTTGACGAGCAGACCACGGGCACCCTCACCGGCGCCATTGACCAGGGTGTCAGTGGCGCCCTGGTCGACAGTACGGAGCTGCGGCTGGAGGACAGCATCGGCCTGGCCGCGGAATTGGGTGTGGATGTCATGCTGGACAGCAATTTTGGTCTGAACGCTGCCGTCTGGTGGGCGGATATTGATACCGACGGCACCATCATTGCCAGGGAGGGGAACACCGCCGTGGATGCCGCCTTTGTCGATGTTGACATTGATCCCCTGGTCTACATGATAGGCTTCACTTACCGCTTCTGAACCCGGTGCCGTTCACCGGCTTACTCGCCTTGTCGGGGGCCGGTGGACGGCGCCTTCTTCCGGGCCGGGCCCGGCCCCGCCTTTTCCAGGTTACTTCGCAGGCAATCTGGCTCTGCAGCTGACGACCCCGAAAAACCATCGGTTCAACTCAGGATGCTGGCTTATGCAGTCCGGATTCTGGAATATTGAATGGGTGAAAGGGCGTTTTATTCTTCCTCTACTGCTTTTTTCTCTATGCCACCTGACGTAGTTTTGATTTTGGTCAATTTGATTGCGGCCAATCTTACCTACGCTACTCTCATGGAAGTAATTTATCAAGACGAAAGAGCCCGGGTGGATCAGGGCTTTGAGCTACATCAAGTATTACCCAATTAAAGAGATTCCCCCTTTACGAGGCATAACACCCTGAGTAGAAAAGATGTTATGAAAACTTAATGAGGTCGTCCCAGGACTGCCGCACGAGACTGCGGCAGCTTTGTGGCAGGAAGCGGGATTAAAAGGAGTTCATAAAAATGAAAGCGATGAGAGAAACATTAACAACACGGGGCCTGAAAGGGCTTATCGGCAAGGGGCTGGGCATCTCGAGCCTGGCCTTGTTGCTCGGCCTTTCGGGCTGTAATGATGACGCTGACGTAATTGTCACGTCGCCGCCGGCACAGGATTCATCACCGACTTCCCCTTCCTTCAACCAGGTGCCTGGTGAGCTGCAGGTTACAATTACCGATCTGGAAGTCAGCAGCCCCCCGGTGGTGAACTTCCGGATTGAGGATGGCAACGGTTTCGCCTTTGATGCCCTGGCAGATGGTGTGGCGAGTTTCACCATTGCCAAACTGGTACCGGGCAGCGACGGCAACACCAGCCGCTGGCAGAGTTACATCAACCGCACGGAGGAGCAGACAGCCGGCGATCCGGGCCCGGCTCCGGTTGGCACCACCACTACCCAGGCGGCCACGGACAGTGGCGGCACCCTGGTCAATAATTTTGACGGCACCTACACTTACACCTTCGGCACCGACATCACTGATGTCTCTCAAACCGAAGGCGTCACCTATGAGCCTGACCTGACCCACCGCGTGGCCATGTACACCAACGCCCGCGCCACCTATCTGGGTGAGCCTCTGCCAGTAGTCAATGCTGCCTACGAGGAAGTGCCGGCCAGTAACCTCACCGAGGGCATTGATTCCCGCAAGATCGTCGCCCAGGAAACCTGTAACTCCTGCCACGGCGACCTGGCCATCCACGGCGGTTCCCGCAAGGACGTTGACCTCTGTGTGACCTGTCACAATCCTGGCAGCACCGATGCCAACAGTGAGCGCACCGTCGATTTCCGGGTGATGATCCACAAGATCCATATGGGCGACGAACTGCCCAGTGTTGTAGCGGGCGGCGAATATGCCATCTGGGGCTTCCGGGATTCCAAGCACGACTACTCTGACGTAGGTTTTCCACAAAGCCCGGAAAACTGCCTGACCTGTCACGACCCGGACAATACCGACACACCCGATGCGGCCAACATCGCCAACAACCCCAGCATCGAGGCCTGCGGCGCCTGTCATGACGATGTCAATTTCAGCACCGGAGACGGTCATACCGGCCGGAACATTGCAGTGACAAACGCCGAATGTTCAACTTGTCACCGGGATGGCGGCTTTGCCGGGCCGGTTCGGGATTCCCATATTGTCCCAAGCACCGCCGCTGGCGAGTTGTTCGAGTACAATATTCTGGAGGTCACTGACACAGCCCCGGGGCAGACGCCAATCGTACGCTTCTCGGTTACCAACCCTACCGCCGGGGATGCAGCCTACGACATCAACAACGACCCACAGTTTACCACCGGCGGCACTGCGCGGCTGGCAGTTATTCTGGCATGGAATACCGGCGACTACACCAACGAGGGTAGCGGTTCTGCCCCGGGCAAGGTTGTTTCGATGGATCCGGTAGGTTCAGCGACCAATAATGGCGATGGCAGCTTCAGTATTACCGCTGGTACCCCGATCCCCGCAGATGTAACGGGCTCAGGCGCAGCGGCGATCGAAGGGCATCCGGCTGCCGCCGATGACGAAGGCGCTTTCACTATCCAGGCTAAAGTCACTGGTGCTGTTGAGTTCTTCCCCATTACCGACGCTGAAGCCCAGGCCCGCCGTGATGTGGTTGACGTGGCGAAGTGCCAGACCTGCCACGGTGTAAAGGATGGCCTGTCACTGCACGGCAACAACCGTACAGACAACATCCAGCTGTGTGTGACCTGCCACAACCCACGGGCAACCGATCTGGCTCAGCGCCCGGCCGATCCGGATGGAACCGATAATGAGGTCAATACCGCCGCGGTAGGCGAGGATGAGGAGCAGTCCATTGACTTCAAGCGGATGATCCATTCCATTCACGGTTCTGCTGTGCGGACTACCGACTACATTGTTTATGGATTCGGCAACAACTCCCATGACTTCACGGATCTGCGCTATCCGCGTGAGCCAAGTGACTGTGAGGCCTGCCATAATGAAGGCACCTATGAACTGCCCCTGGCAACCTCGGTGCTGGGCTCCACGATCGACACTGAAGCAACCGTTGCAAGTTCAAGCCCATTCGGCACCAGCAATTTCATTGGTGATGCCCTGGTACAGACCGATGACAGACTGATCAGCCCGGCTGCTGCCGCCTGTTCGTCCTGTCATGATGACGCGACCGCGCAACTGCATATGGAGCAGAATGGTGGTCAATTTGGCAACATTGCTGATGAAGGCGCCAATAGCCAAGGCTCCTGCGCAGTCTGCCATAGCGAAGGCAGCATTGCCGATGTCGGCGAAGTCCATCGCGGTGACTGAATACCGTCACGATGAGCGGGGCCTTGCCCCGCTCTGACTTCCACATGGAATCGGAGCGACAAACGGCAATGATAAACG
>Ga0102928_1000999_pt1 | contig 18002 bp, 19 predicted proteins | sample SalPonR1_B_D1_MG_FD_78504 | JGI IMG/M metagenome (GOLD analysis project Ga0102928, IMG submission 78504) | Salt pond soil microbial communities from South San Francisco under conditions of wetland restoration - Salt Pond MetaG R1_B_D1_MG | ecosystem: Environmental > Aquatic > Marine > Intertidal...
GCCGTCTCGATGCCCTGCGCATGAAGCGCGTCGATCACCTTGCGGCTGGTCTCCTTCACTGGGTCGGCCACGGCGAGGATCGCCGCAAGCTGCCCGTCGATGGCCGCGAAAACCGGGGTCTCGCCGCGCGCGCCCATCTGCGCCGCGCGATCGGCCAGCGCGCTGTTGTCGATGCCTTCGCGCTCCATCAGGCGCTTGGCGCCGACCAGAAGGTCATGGCCATCCGCACGCGCGGCCAGGCCAAAGCCGCTGATCGCCCGAAAGCCCTCGGGACGGGGCAGGGAAAGGCCGCGCTCGTGGGCGGCGGCCTCGATGGCGCGGGCGATGGGGTGTTCCGACTGCCCTTCGACGGCGGCGACAAGGCGCAGCATGTCATCCTCGTCCCAATCCCCCGCAAGGGTCACGCCGGTCAGGCGCGGGCGGCCTTCGGTCAGCGTGCCGGTCTTGTCGAAGGCGACGACGCAGGCCTCGTCCAGCCGCTGCAGCGCATCGCCCTTGCGCAGCAGAACGCCCATTTCGGCGCCGCGCCCGGTGCCGACCATGATCGAGGTGGGCGTGGCAAGGCCCATGGCGCAGGGGCAGGCGACGATCAGCACCGACACCCCGGCCACAAGTGCGAAGCTCAGCGCCGGGTCCGGCCCGAAGACAAGCCAGGCGGCGATGGTCGCCAGCGCCGTGGCGATCACGGCGGGCACAAAGATGCGCACCACGCGATCCGCCAGCGATTGAATCGGCAGCTTGGCGCCCTGCGCCTGTTCAACCATCGTGATAATCTGCGACAGCATCGTGTCGCGCCCCACCTTGGTGGCGCGGAACGACAGCGCGCCCTCGCCATTGATCGTGGCACCGATCACCACATCGCCGGGTTCTTTCGAAACCGGCACGGGTTCACCAGAGACCATGCTTTCATCGACATAGGAGTCACCGCTGATCACCTCGCCATCGACGGCGATCTTTTCACCGGGGCGCACATGCACGACATCGCCGACCCCAAGCGCGTCGATGGAAATCTCGGTGATCTTGCCGTTTCGCTCGACCCGCGCGCTTTGCGGCTGAAGGCCGACCAGCTTTTGGATCGCCGCGCCTGTGCGCCCCTTGGCGCGCGCCTCGAGCCAGCGGCCCAGCAGGATCAGCGTTACGATCACCGCCGCCGCCTCGTAATAGACGGCGCGGGTGCCCTCGGGCAGCAGGGCGGGCGCAAAGAGCGCAACCGTGGAAAACACCCAGGCCGCCGACGTGCCAAGCGCGACAAGGCTGTTCATGTCGGGCGCGCCGCGCAGCAGCGCCGGAAAGCCACGGCTGAAGAAGCCGCGCCCCGGCCAGACCAGTACCAGCGTGGTGAGGGCAAACTGGATCATCCAGGCCGTCTCGCGCCCGATGCTGCCATGAACCAGATCGTGAAAGCCCGGAATGACATGGCCGCCCATCTCCATGATGAAGACCGGCAGGGTCAGCGCCCCCGCGATCAGGGTCAGGCGGCGGGCATGGTCGGTCTCGGCAGTGTTACGGTCCGATTGCGTGTCCTGGCCGGTTTCCCCCGCAGGCCGCGACGGATAGCCGATATCCGTGACCGCGCGCGCCAGGTTAGCCGCATCATTCGCGCCGCTCAGATAGCGGATCAGCGCCGTCTGGCTTGCCAGGTTTACCGATGCCTCCAGCACGCCGGGCTGCGCGCAGAGCGCGTCCTCGACCCGCCCTGTGCAGGAGGCACAGCTCATGCCGGAGATCTCAAGCGTCGCGCTGGCCTCGCGCGCGGGGTAATTCGCGGCCTTGAGGGCTGCAGCGATTTCGGCGGCTTCGGTGCCATCGACACTCATCTGCGCCTGGCCATTGGCGAAATTGACAGAGACCCCGCTGATGCCGGGCAACTGGTCAAGCGCGCGCTCGGCCCGCCCGGCGCAGCCTGCGCAAGAGAGGTTTTGGATTTCGATGTTGAGTGAGCGCGCTGTCATGGTGATCCCCTTTGGCCCCTCACATAGGGGTTCCAGTCACGGGAAGGTCAAGGGGTGGCGCCAAATTTCTGCCGATGCCGCCCTTGGTCGGTGCCAGGTGCCTTGGGCACATGCCCACCCTGCCGATTCGCCCTTTTCAACAGGCCCGATACGGTCTATACGCGCGGCTTCACGCGGGGTGACAGCCTTGGAGGCACCCCGCCCTAACCTATGGAGAACAACATGGCTGGAGAAATTCCTGATCTTCACGCCCAGGAACGCACGGGGACAGGCAAGGGCGCCGCTCGTGCAGTGCGTCGCGCGCATATGGTTCCGGGCATCGTTTTTGGCGGCGACGTCGATCCGCTTCCGATCCAGATCCCCTATAACGTCCTGATCAAGCGCCTGAAGGACGGGCGGTTCAAATCGACCCTGTTCAATCTCAAGGTCGATGGTCATGACGATGTGCGCGTGATCTGCCGCGACGTGCAGCGCGACGTGGTCAAGGACCTGCCGACGCATCTGGACCTGATGCGCCTGCGCCGGACGTCAAAGATCAATCTTTTCATTCCCGTCGAATTCGTCGGCGAGGAAGAGGCCCCCGGCATCAAGAGAGGCGGCGTTCTGACCGTCGTGCGCAACGAGATCGAACTGATCGTCACCGCCGGTGACATCCCCGAGCAGATCACCATTGATCTGTCGGGTCTCGATATCGGCGATACCGTCACGATCAGCCAGGTGGGGCTGCCCGCCGGCGCCAAGCCGACCATCGACCGCGATTTCGTGATCTGCAACGTCTCGGCCCCGTCGGCCCTGAAATCCGCGGATGACGAGGAAGAGGACGCAGAAGAGGCCGCCGAGGTTCCGACCGTAGGCGAAGACGAAGCGGATGGCGAAAGCTGAAGCTTCCTCACCGGATCGAAAATCAGAAAAAGCGGGGCCGCATGCGCGCCTCGCTTTTTTATGTCGTTACAGGAGTTGGAGCGTTTGCGCGACGCGTGATGCGGGCGGCTTCGAGGCCGATCTGCGCAGAACCTGCGTTCTGGAGGCCTTCTGCGGGCCGAAGCTGGGCGTTGAGGACGGATACCGGCAGGGATGGCTTGGCGTATCAGCCAGCTCATCTGCCACGGAACGAAAGTCGGTGATCGCAACTTCTATGATTGGTCTCACGGCGTTTGGTGCCGTCTATATCAGGTTCAACTCTTTTGCCCGCGTGACCGCGTTTGCTCTGTTGCGTGCATCCAGTTCCACACATATCTTGCGCATGACTGCTTTCACCGAAACTTCCGAACGCTTCAGGAACCGTGCGATCTCCTTGTTGGTTCTCCCGTCAGCAACCATTTTGATGATAGTGAGTTCGACATCATTGAGCGATGAGCCATCCGCTGTATAGCTAGTCGAGGCCTCTGGCGGACTAAAGCGGACAAAAACCTCGCCGGACGCGATAAGCCGTAGCGTACTTTCCAGCGATACAAGCGGCAGATCCTTTGGGATCACCCCTTTGCATCCGATGTCGAGGGCAGCCTGCAGTTGCACCTGACTTGAATGTGCGGCAAAGATCACGACGTTGCCGTTCTTGTTCAACTTGACAACGCGCTCCACGCTCGCCATGCCTTGCATCTCCGGCATGGAAAGATCCAGCATGACCACATTGACCGGGCCAGATGCCGTCAGTATTTCCTCGGCTTTCTTGAGAGAGTGGCAGCCGGTGACGGAGAACCCGTTAATCGAAGAAAGAACCGAAACCACAGCGTCGCATACCAAACAGTGGTCATCAACGACCAATACTGAAATCACATCACTCATCTCATTCTCCTGGGTTCATTCTGCCCTCTTTTAATTGGGATACTCATGACAAGAACTGTTACTCGATCTCACTAGTTACATGGGATTCGGTGAAAATAGCTTCGCTTTCGGCTAGGCAAAGCGTCACTTTGGACTTTTCAAGTATCTTTCAGATATTCATAGAGCTTATTTTACAGTAAGAAGTCTTAAAGAAGCTACTCATATGTTTTTCGGGGGGTAAGGCGCCTCAAAAGTACATATTTGATCTGGATCATATACATTCATCACCGTGCGTCGATCGAGACGCCAAGGTCAGCCAGGTGGTATGCCTCGTCCGGATGTGTTTCAGTTGCCTGTCTTCAATTATGTTCAGGAACTTTAGTATACCGAATGCGCAAATAGCGCGTCGTACCGTCCTTTTTCCAGATTGAGCACAGAAAGCGCGACCATTGGGTCGAATGCTCAATTCATGACTGTGCCTATATGGTTAACACTGGGCCACAAATGCAGCCTTCACTGCCTGTCTGGAGTTCATCTAATGGCGTTTATATTCTCCAGCCTATCCCGTACGAGGCCATCTAGACCGTCGGACGATTTTGATACCGAGGACGTTGATCTCGAGGAGATGTACAAATCCTTCGATGAGGATAAGAAGGCCGATCTTTCAGGGCAACCTCAGTTGGCAAGTCGCCTCTTCGATGAGTATGAACGACGCTATGTCAGTGCTGCGCAGGCGAGACATTCGCTGTAATTCCTGGATAACAAGCTCGCGATAATCTTCGCATCGCCGCACGGTGAGGCCGGTAAGCTTGCCGATATGCTGGAAGATTTCTTCGGGCTAGGGGTCTTGCAGGTCCACGAGCCGACCTTCTACTACGAATGGCTCTATCGCTATGCTGACGTAACTGACTTGATATTCCTGGACGTCGGCAGTTTCTCTGACAGGAATAACCTTTCAAGGTTCCTCGCGATCGTTCACGAGATCAACGAAGAGGTGCCCGTGCTGGCAATCGGAGAGGGGCTCGAGAGAAACTGCCATACAGTTGGCCCACCGATCAATTACGACATATCGCTTGCGTCCCCAGTATCGCTGGATGACTTGTGCCGTGGCGTGAACGTCGCTGCCGACATCATAATCCACGGACGCCCCCGATAGCTGCTGCCGGCGATCGGCTGACAATCACGCCGACTGAAAACCTACAGGCCTGAACACGGCTGAAAGCTGCATGGAACAGCCAGATCCCGCGACGTCCGGGCAGCTCTGAACAAGCAACCGCGCTCGGTATCCTCGCGGTATCCGGCTGCGGTCATTTCGCAATTCGCGGGCAACCACTGTGGCGCGATCATGGCGCCTGTCATGTTCCGCGCAGGCGGCGCATCGCAAGGATACGTCCGCGCGAAGGTCCCGGGTCATAGGTCATGCCCGATGCCGACAGGCAATCGACGATCCGCTTGATCACCGTGTCGGGATAGCGCCCGGGATGCAGCTCCATCATCACCATGCGCACATGTTCTGGCCAGGGCGCATCGAACAGATGCTCCTCGGCCCCCTCGATATCCATGATCACCAGATGTGGGCGGTGTTCGTGCAGCAGATCGCCGATCCCGAGGCATGGCACCTCGGCCACATTGCCGGGTTTGGACGTCTCGGTCGCGATATGCGCGCCCCAGAATGCCTTGTCATGGGCGAATCCTATGGTTTCGCCGGGTTTCGCATCACGTGTCACCGCGCCATGCAATAGGGTCACACCACCCTGGCCGTTCAACTCCAGATTGGCGCGGATCACGGGCAGCATGTCGGGGTTGGCCTCGACCGTGACGACATTCTCGGCCCCCGCGACGCCCGCGCAAAGTGTGGCGATATAGCCAAGCCCCGAGCCCAGTTCGAGCACCCGGTGACGCGGACGCAACCGCATCATCGCGGCGCGCGCCTCATGCGCCTCATAGGCGCCCGACGAGAGCTTGTCGGCGATCCTTTCGGTCAGCTTGGCCTCTGGCACCACCAGACGAACCCCATTCACCTCATACTCGGCCATTCACTGTCCTCGGTCGTTGATTCCGCCGCTCATGCGGCTTAGACCAACATCACCAAAGATGGGAGCCGCGGCAATGCTACTGTTTGTGGGCCTGGGAAATCCTGGCGCCAAATACGCCGGAAACCGGCATAATATCGGTTTCATGGCGCTGGACCGGATCGCCGGGGATCACGGCTTTGGCCCCTGGAAGTCGAAATTCCAGGGCGCGCTCTGCGAAGGGCGGCTGGGCGGCGAACGGGTGCTTTTGCTCAAGCCGATGACCTTCATGAACCTCAGCGGGCAATCGGTGGGCGAGGCGATGCGCTTCTACAAGCTCACCGCCGAGGACGTGACGGTGTTTCACGACGAACTTGACCTTGCCCCCGGCAAGGTGCGGGTCAAGACAGGCGGCGGGCATGCTGGCCATAACGGGCTGCGCTCGATGCATCAGCATATCGGCGAGACCTACCGCCGCGTGCGCCTTGGCATCGGGCATCCGGGCCGCAAGGAGCTGGTGTCGCATTACGTGTTGCAGGATTTCGCCAAGGCCGATGCCGATTGGCTGGATGACCTGATGCGCGGCATCTCCGACGGCGCGGGCGATCTGGCGGATGACCGCAAGGACCGCTTTCTGAACGCCATCGCGCAGCGCATGACAACGCCCACAGGTTCCGCCGCCACGCAAAAGCCGCGCGACCGCGCCGCACCCGCCGGGGACGAGAACGGCAAGGCCCCCGGCAAGGCGCCTCAAGACCCGCCAGCCGAAGACCCGCCAACCCAAGACCCGCGCAGCCCGCTGCAAAAGCTGGTCGACAGGTTTCGCTGACTCAGCCCAAACGCCACGTCACGCTGGATTTGTCGCGGTTGGGATGCTTTCCTTTCAACAGGGCAGGGGAAGAACGACAGATGAAGACGACCCTGCGATGGACGATCCGCATCGGGCTGATGGCGCTTCTGGCGGCGCTGGTGCTGGCGTTCTGGAAACGTGAGGAAATCGCCCGCCTCTGGGCCGTGAACACCCTGTTCGATGAATCCCGGATCGTTGCCAATTTCTCGCATATGAATCGCGCATTCCTGACCGTGCCCGTGGCGCGCGGTGACGCGCCGGTTTCAACGCTGCCGCCCGGTCCGGCCATGACATTGCCCGCGGGCGCGGCGGCGTGGATCGAGGCGCGCAGCGTGACCTCGCTGGTCGTTCTGCATGACGGTCGCGTGGTGCATGAAAGCTATCATGAGGGCACCGGACCAGATGATCTGCGGATCAGCTGGTCGATGGCCAAAAGCTATCTCTCCGCGCTTTTCGGGATTCTGGTCGAGGAGGGCGCGATTGCATCGCTGGATGATCCGGTCACCGAATACGCGCCCGCCCTAGAGGGCAGCGCCTATGACGGGGCCAGCATCCGCAACGTGTTGCAGATGACCAGCGGCGTGACCTTCAACGAGGACTACCTGGACTATCATTCGGACATCAACCGCATGGGCCGGGTGCTGGCGCTGGGCGGCTCGATGGACGGTTTCGCCGCCGGGCTGAACGCGCGCGAAGCAGAGCCCGGCGCGCGCTGGAAATATGTGTCGATCGACACCCATGTTCTGGGCATGGTGCTGCGCGGTGCCACTGGGCGCGAAATTCCCTCGCTCATGTCGGAAAAGGTGATCGCGCCGCTGGGGCTCGAGGCGCCGCCCTACTATCTGAGCGATGGCGAGGGCGTGGCCTTCGTGCTGGGCGGGCTCAACATGCGCAGCCGCGATTACGCGCGCTTTGGCCTGATGTATGAGCAGATGGGCGAGTACCAGGGCCAACAGATCGTGCCGCGCGACTGGGTCGCCGCGTCGACCAGCGCCAGCGCACCGACACGGCCTGACGCGATCGGCTATGGCTATCAGTGGTGGGTGCCGCGCGGCGCGCATCCCGGCGAGTTCCTGGCACGCGGTATTTATGGCCAGTATATCTATATCGACCAGGTGGCCGATGTGGTGATCGTCGTCACCGGTGCTGACCGCGATTTTCGCGATGAGGGCGTGCATCAATCCAATGTCGCGATGATGCGCCGCATCACCGGGGCATTGTGACGGGTTGATCGCCGGGCGGATGCGCTGTCTGATGGCGGTATCAGACCACAGACAGAAAGGTGCGGTGCTCATGGGTTACATCGCGATGAACCGCTTTCAGGTGCGCCACGGGTTCGAGGAACAGTTCGAAACCATGTGGGCCGAGCGCGAAAGCCGCCTTGCCGAGGTCGAGGGTTTTCGCGAGTTCCGTCTGCTGCGCGGGCCGGAGGGTGACGGATTTCGCCTCTATTCCAGCCACGTCCTTTGGGATAGCCGCGCCGCCTTCGAGGCCTGGACCACGTCACAGCAATTCCGCGACGCCCACAAGGATGCGGGGCGAGCCTCCACCCGCGATGCGCTGCTCGGGCCGCCAAGCTTCGAAGGTTTCGAGACGGTGTTGCACGAGGGGTGATTTTCCGCGCCAGAATGCTATTCTTTCAGAAGAAAGCAAAGGGCGCGCGATGATCGAGAAAGATGACAGCATCAATGTTCTGGGCGGCAGTCTGGAATCCTGTTCGGATGACCCGCTGACGGGTTTTTTCCGCGACGGGCACTGCAATACCTGTGACGAGGACAGTGGCAGCCACACCGTTTGCGCGCTGATGACGGCCGAATTCCTGGCCTATTCCAAATATGTCGGCAATGACCTCAGCACCCCGCGTCCGGAGTTCGGCTTTGCCGGTCTGGAACCCGGCGACTGCTGGTGCCTCTGCGCGGCGCGCTTTCTTCAGGCCCATGACGAAGGCTGCGCGCCTCGGGTGCGCCTTGGGGCAACGCATCGCCGCGCGCTGGAAATCGTGCCGCTGAATGTGCTTCGGGAACACGCAAATGACCTGAACTGAACCGTTCCGCCCACACGGCATGGACAAGGCGCGCGCCGTGACCGAAACTCCCCCCTAACCGGGGTCGGAGCGTCGTATGTTCGAAGTCATTGCTATCTCTTTTGCGTTCTTTTTCGGGCTGGCGGTGCGCCAGGTCGGACTGCCGCCGCTGGTCGGCTTCCTGGCGGCGGGATTCGCCATCAACTTCTTTGGCCCGGCCCTGAACCTGCCCGAGAAGAGTGGCGAAATCCTCTATCACATTGCGCATCTTGGCGTGTTGATGCTGCTGTTCACGGTTGGGCTGAAGCTCAAGCTGCGCCAGATCGCCCAGCCGCAGGTGGTGGGCGGGGCGCTTTTGCATTTCGCGATCAGCGTCGGGATTTTCGCACCCGGTCTGCGCCTGATCATGGGGCTGGACTGGAACACGGCGCTGCTGCTGGGGATCGCGCTGGCGTTCTCCTCGACGGTTCTGGCAGCCAAGCTGCTCGAGACCAAGCGCGAGTTGGGCAGTTTCCATGGGCGCACGGCAATCGGCATCCTGATTGTGCAGGACATCATCGCGCTGGTGGTGCTGGGCATATGGTCGGGGCAGACACCGACCATCTGGGCGCTTGGCGTCTTTGCGCTGCCGCTCCTGCGCCCGGCGCTGCACTGGCTTCTTGATTTCACCGGACACGACGAATTGCTGGTGCTGATGGGGATGCTGCTTTCGGTGGTGATCGGCGGCATGGGCTTCGAGGCGGTGGGGCTGAGCTCCGAGATCGGCGCGCTGGCCATGGGGGTGATGCTGTCCAACCACCCGCGCGCCAACGAGCTGTCGCATTCGCTCTGGCCGCTCAAGGAAATCTTCCTTGTCGGGTTCTTCCTGCAGATCGGGATGTCGGGCCTGCCCGACCGCGACGCGTTGATCTTCGCTCTGGCGGTGGCGGTGATCCTGCCGCTCAAGGGGGTGCTGTTCTACGCGCTGCTGGTGGCGTTCAAGCTGCGCGCGCGCAGTGCGTTCCTGTCGTCGCTCAGCCTGACGGCCTATTCCGAATTCGGGCTGATCGTTTCGGCGGCGGTGCTGCCTGAATACCTTGTGCCGCTGGCGCTGGCGGTGTCGCTCTCCTTCGTCATCAGCTCGCCGCTCAACCGCATGGCGCATCCGCTTTATGACCGCTTGGCACGTGGGCTTTCGCGCTTCCAGCGCAAGACCATCCACCCGGACGAACAGGCCAAGGATCTTGGCGATGGCGAGGTCCTGGTCCTCGGGATGGGGCGCACCGGCTCGGCCGCCTATGACCGCCTGTCAGAGGCCGGGATTCGTGCTGTGGGGCTCGATGCAGACACCTACAAGGCCGCCAGCCACCGCGAGTCGGGGCGCAACGTGCTGTTCGCCGATGCCGAAGACAGCAATTTCTGGCGCAGCGTCAATCTGCGCCGGATTCGCGCGGCCATCCTTGCGATGGACGATATCGAGGCCAAGCTGATCGCCGCGCGCAGCCTGCGGCGGCGCGGTTTTGCCGGGCCGATCATCGCCCATGCCTTTGACGCGGCGCATCAGGACATGCTGAAAGAGGCTGGGGCCGACGAGACCTATTTGACAATGATCCAGGCCGGGATGGGGCTGGCCGAACGCGCCGACGCCGCCCTGCACCCGCCTGAAGCCGATCGCTAGTCGGCGTCATCCATGTCAAAGCCGAGATGGCGCGCGACGGTAAAGATGTCCTTGTCGCCGCGCCCGCACATGTTCATGCAGATCAGGTGATCCTCGGGCAGGTCGGGCGCGATCTTCATCACATGGGCCAGCGCATGGCTGGGTTCGAGCGCGGGAATGATCCCTTCGGTTTGGCAACATAGCTGGAAGGCTTCCAGCGCCTCCTTGTCGGTGATCGCCACATATTCGGCCCGCCCGATATCGTGCAGCCAGCTGTGCTCGGGGCCGATGCCCGGATAATCCAGCCCCGCCGAGATCGAATACCCCTCAAGGATCTGCCCGTCATCGTCCTGCAACAGATAGGTGCGGTTGCCATGCAGCACGCCGGGGCGTCCGCCGGTCAGGCTGGCGCAATGTTCCATCTTCTGATTAACGCCCTTGCCGCCGGCCTCGACGCCGATGACACGCACGCTCTTGTCGTCGAGGAACGGATAGAACAGGCCCATCGCGTTCGAGCCGCCGCCGATGGCGGCGATGATCGTATCGGGCAGGCGGCCTTCGGCGCTCATCATCTGTTCCTTGGCTTCCTGGCCGATGATCGACTGGAAATCGCGCACCATGGCGGGGTAGGGGTGCGGCCCTGCCACCGTGCCGATGCAGTAGAACGTGTCACGCACATTGGTCACCCAGTCACGCAGCGCGTCGTTCATCGCGTCCTTGAGCGTGCCGCGCCCGGATGTGACCGGGATCACCTCGGCGCCCAGAAGGCGCATGCGGAAGACATTGGGTTTCTGGCGCTCGACGTCATGCGCGCCCATGTAGACCACGCATTTCAGCCCGAACTTGGCGCAGACCGTCGCGGTGGCCACACCATGCTGGCCTGCGCCGGTCTCGGCGATGATCCGGTCCTTGCCCATGCGCCGCGCCAGGATGATCTGCCCCAGCACGTTGTTGATCTTGTGCGCGCCGGTATGGTTCAGTTCGTCGCGCTTGAGATAGACCTTGGCGCCGCCCAGATGCTTGGTCAGCCGGTCCGCATAGTAAAGCGGGCTGGGCCGCCCCACGTAATGGGTCCACAGATCGTGCATCTCGTCCCAGAAGGACTGGTCGGTTTTGGCGTGCTCGTATTGCGCTTCCAGCTCCAGGATCAGCGGCATCAGGGTTTCGGAAACGAAGCGCCCGCCGAAATCGCCGAACCGGCCCTTTTCGTCGGGTCCGGTCATGAAAGAGTTGAAAAGATCGTTCATCGCTGCGTGCCTTCCCGTCTGGGCGTTGATCCTTGTGTTCAATATGGGACGCAGGTGCGGTTTTCCAGCGAAAATCAGCGCTCAGCGCATCCGCATCACATGCAGGCGCGACCAAAGCCCCGGCTCGCCCAGCAGATAGGGGCGAAACGGCGCGCTGATCTGCACCTGTTCCCATCGGCCCGCATCCGTCAGCGCGTCTATCACCGCCGGAAAGCCCTGCTCCTCCCATGTGGCGCTGATCAGGTTAAAGACCCCGATCCCGCCGGGCCGAGTCACGCGGGCCAGCTCATGGAGGCTTTCGGGTGGCGCATGGCCGGGGCCGAATGCGCCGATGCAGGTGAAGGCGGCAAAGCTGTCGGTCTCAAAGGGAAGGCTCTCGGCCATGTTGGCGGTTTCAAGCACCGTATAAACGCCGGTGCGCTTGGCGGCGGCGACCATGCGCTCCGAAAGATCGCAGCCCGTGATCGTCTCATAGCCCAGCACGCCCAGCGTTTCCCCCACCAGCCCGGTGCCGCAGGCCGCATCCAGGATCGGCCCCTCGCTTGGCCCCAGATGCCGCGCCAGCATGGCGGCGCCAAGCGATGGCAGCCGGAAACCCTTTTTCAGGTTGTCGGCGTCATAGCTTTGTGACCAGTCGTCGTAAATCCGGCGCGCGTCTTCCGGCGTTTTGGCGCCATAGACATCACTGAGATCATCACTCGCCTGCCCGGCCATGTCGCATCCTTCTCCTGTTGTTGGCGGATGCGATCAATCCTCTGTGGCGCCGCGCACCGAGTCAATGAAGGCGCGCATCTTTTCAGGGTCCTTGATCCCTGGCGCGCTTTCCACCCCAGACGACACATCGACCTGCCGCGCCCCGGTCAGGCGTATCGCCTCGGCCACGTTGTCGGGCCTGAGCCCACCAGCCAGCATCCAGGGCCTGGTCCAGCGCCGCCCGCTCAGCAGCGTCCAGTCAAACCGCATGGCATTTCCGCCGGGCCGGTCTGCACCCTCAGGCGGCTTGGCATCCACGAGGATCTGGTCGGCGACCTTTTCGTAGAATCCGATCTGGGTCAGATCGGTCGCATCGCCCACGCCCACCACCTTCATCACCGGCAGCCCGGTGCGGGCCTTGACCTCGGTGACGCGGGCGGGCGTTTCGTGGCCATGCAGCTGAAGCATGTCGATCTCCACCTGAGCCACCAGCTCATCCAGCAGCGCATCATCGGGATCGACCAGAAGCGCGACGCGGGTGATCCCCTCGGGCACCGCGGCGGCCATGAAGGCGGCCTCATCAAGTTGCAGGTGGCGGGGCGACTTTGGAAAGAACACGAAGCCAACATAGGACGCCCCCGCCAGAATCGCGGCGGGCACGTCGGCCGGGTCGGTCAACCCGCAGATCTTTACCTTGGTATCGGCTGACATGGCGGCGCTCAGCTCGCCTCGTCAAGCAGGGCCAGAACCTCGTCCTTGCCCTCGTGTTTTTCGCCCTTGAGGCGGCGGACCTCGGCGCGCAGAGCGCTCAGTTCGCGGGCCTGACGGGCGGCGGCAACACGTTCGCCATGCTCTCGGATCCATTCCCAGATGAATCCGATCACCAGCCCGGCGACTATTCCGCCGTATATCACGACGAACAGCGGCACCTCGTGGCTGGGGTTGAGCGCGGCCAGCCCCGCCAGTTCATCCGGTACCAGCTTGACCGCGACAAGGCCGCGATTGGCCAGCGCCACAAGGATCAGCGCCACCGCGAAGATGGCAATCGAAGCATAGCGGATATAACGCATCAGGACTTCCCGTTCAGCCGGTCACGCAGCAGTTTGCCGGTCTTGAAGAAGGGTACATGTTTTTCTTCGACATGCACCGATTCCCCGGTGCGCGGGTTGCGACCAGTGCGCGCATCCCGCTTCTTTACCGAAAAAGCGCCAAAGCCGCGCAGCTCCACGCGGCTTCCGTTGGCCATGGCGTTGGTTATCTCGTTGAAGATCGTATTCACGATACGCTCGACATCTCGCTGGTAAAGATGCGGATTCTCTTCTGAAATTTTCTGGATCAATTCCGACCGGATCATCGGCACTCCCCCGGGTTTTCTGGTTCTTGGCGCAAGCGGCAGTCCCGAGGACTATAGTTACTATCGAAAAAAATCGAAACAGAAACACTTGTGCCTTTGGCCCGGAATCCGTTCATTTTTCGCCTTTAAGATGAAAAAACGCGCGCCGCGCCGGGCTGGGACGTGACCGGACTGCCGGGGTGCGCGATATGTTGCACCGCAGCAAAGCTGTTGATTCGCAAAGGGAAAGCGCGCCCGCGCCCCGGGGCTGAATGCAAAACGGCCCCGCTATGAGGCGGGGCCGTTCCACTTGATCTCGGGTTCGAAGCGATCGCTTCAGCCCTTGTCGTCCTCGTCGCCCTTGAGGGCCGCGCCAAGAATATCGCCCAGCGATGCGCCCGAGTCCGAGCTGCCATACTGTTGGACGGCCTCTTTCTCTTCGGCGATTTCGCGTGCCTTGATCGACAGCCCCAGACGGCGGCTCTTGGAGTCGACATTGGTGACGCGCACGTCAACCTTGTCGCCGACCGAGAAGCGCTCGGGGCGCTGTTCGGACCGGTCGCGGCTGAGGTCGGAGCGGCGGATGAAGGATTTGAATCCGTCATGCTGCACTTCGATCCCGCCATCCTCGATCGAGGTCACCTCGACGGTGATGATAGAACCGCGCTTCACGCCGCCGACAGCCTCGGCGAAGGGATCGCCATCCAGCGCCTTGATCGAAAGCGAGATGCGCTCTTTCTCGACATCCACTTCCGAGACGACGGCCTTGACGACATCGCCCTTCTTGTAGTTCTGGATCGCGTCTTCGCCACGTTCGTCCCAGCTCAGGTCGCTGAGGTGAACCATGCCGTCGATCTCGCCGGGCAGGCCGATGAACAGACCGAATTCGGTGATGTTCTTGACCTCGCCCTCGACCTCGGTGCCCACGGGGTGGGTTTCTGCAAACACCTCCCACGGGTTGCGCTGTGTCTGCTTGAGACCCAACGACACGCGGCGCTTGGCCTGGTCGATTTCCAGCACCATGACTTCGACTTCCTGGCTGGTCGAGACGATCTTGCCGGGATGCACGTTCTTCTTGGTCCAGGACATTTCCGAGACGTGAACCAGACCCTCGACACCGGGCTCCAGCTCCACGAAGGCGCCGTAATCGGTGATGTTGGTCACGCGACCGGTATGGACCGAAGCCAGCGGATACTTGGCGGAGACCATGTCCCACGGATCGTCCTGAAGCTGCTTGATGCCCAGGCTGATACGATGGGTTTCCTTGTTGATCTTGATGACCTGGACCTTGACGGTCTCGCCGATCGAGAGGATCTCCGAAGGATGGTTGACGCGGCGCCATGCCATGTCGGTGACGTGCAGCAGGCCGTCCACACCGCCCAGGTCCACGAAGGCCCCGTATTCGGTGATGTTCTTGACCACGCCGTCCACGGTGTCGCCTTCGGTCAGCTGTGCGATGACCTCGGCGCGCTGCTCGGCGCGGCTTTCTTCCAGGATGGCGCGGCGCGACACGACGATGTTGCCACGGCGGCGATCCATCTTGAGGATCTGGAACGGCTGCTTGAGACCCATCAGCGGGCCGGCATCGCGCACGGGGCGCACATCGACCTGGCTGCCCGGCAAGAAGGCCACGGCACCGCCCAGATCGACGGTAAAGCCACCCTTGACGCGGCCAAAGATCGCGCCTTCGACGCGCTGATCGTCCGCATAGGCCTTTTCAAGACGGTCCCATGCCTCTTCGCGGCGGGCCATCTCACGGCTGATGACGGCTTCGCCACGGGCGTTCTCGGCGGCGCGCAGATAGACTTCGACCTCGTCGCCGGGGGCGATTTCGGGCGCTTCGCCGGGATTTGCGAATTCCTTGAGATCGACGCGGCCTTCCATCTTGTAGCCGACATCGATGATGGCCTGGCCCGCTTCGACGGCGATGACCTTGCCCTTGACGACAGAGCCCTCTTGGGGCGTGTCCATTTCGAGGCTTTCATTCAGGAGGGCCTCGAATTCCTCCATGGTTGCGTTCTGAGCCATGTGGCGTGTTTTTCCTTTACGTCTTCGGTTTTTCGGGCCGTGCGGTTGTCTCCGCCGGTCTTGGGGTTTCGTTGGTCAGACGTGCCACAAAACAAAGAGGGCCGGTAACCCGACCCTGCTCGATCTCTTTGTTGGTGGCGTTGATCGCCTTGTCGACAAGGGCGCACATAGCCCTTCGCGCCTTGTATTGCAAGCCCTCAGTGCGGTTCCCGGCGCGAATGGCGGGGCCTCGCCGGTTGCATCTGAAGGGGGTGTCGTGAGAGGCTGCGGCGCAGCTGATCGCATCATTGGAGCAAAGGATGACCTTCTCCGACGCCGTCGCCACCTTGCCCGCCTTCCTGCGCCTCTGGGTGCTCTGGCTGACCATCGTGATGATCGCCGTGCCGTTGGTCCTGCTGGCATGGCGTCAGACCCGCCGGGACGGGGTGGTGATTCTGGCGGCTTCGGTGGCGGTGGTGGTGTCGATGCATTGGCTTTACGCGCAGGTTGGATTCGTCCGCCTCCTTGGTCTGCCGCATGTCCTGATCTGGACGCCACTTGCCGTTTATCTGGCGATGCGACTGCGCGAAGGCATTGTCCCTGCGCCGCCGCGGATCGTGATCTGGATCTTTCTGGCCAGCATTCTGGTGTCGCTCGCCTTCGACTACACCGATCTTCTGCGCTGGTTGCTGGGAGAGCGCGAGGCGATGACGGGATGACCGCTCAGGTGTCCTGCCGCGCCGCGATCATCCCGATGGCGGCAGCGATGGCCTCGTCGATGCTCATGCGTGAGGTGTCCAGCGTCACCGCGTCATCGGCCGGTTTCATCGGCGCGGCGGCGCGCGCGCTGTCTCGCGTGTCCCGGGCGCGCAGGTCGTCCAGCACCTCCTCATAGCTGTCCTCGAACCCCTTGTCGCGCAGCTCCCTCCAGCGCCGCTCGGCGCGGATCGCGTCAGAGGCGGTCACGAACAGCTTCACCTCGGCGTCAGGGCAGATCACCGTTCCGATATCGCGCCCATCCAGCACAGCGCCCCCCGCGCGACGGGCAAAAGCGCGCTGAAAATCGACCAGCGCCTGGCGCACCTCGGGGATCGCGGCGACACGGCTTGCGGCCTGCGTCACATCGGGGCCGCGCAGATCGTCGGCGTCAAGGTCGCTCGCCTGCAGGGCCCGCGCGGCCTCGACCGGGTCGGTGCCGTCCAGCGTACGCCGTCCCGTCGCGCGATAGAGCAGCCCGGTATCCAGATGCGCAAAGCCGAAATGCGCCGCGACGGCGCGCGAAACCGTGCCTTTTCCGGCGGCTGCCGGTCCGTCTATCGCGATGGTGAAACCCATATCGGCCCCCGTCTTCTCCGAATGCCATGGGTAGAGTAACCCGGCGTCCTGCTCAAGCCTCGCGCCACATTTCACGCCGCCCGGTTCAATCGGCTCCGCCACCCCGCCCGCAGCATGTGATTTTGGCGCGATTGTTCGTGATATAGCAGCAATGTCGGCCCCTTTTGCGGTCCGGGCAAAACATTTACCTCGACCCGTGGACAATACCCCAGAGATACCGGACCCGCCCCCGCAGCCGCATTTGCAAAATGCGCCGGGATTTTCAAAATTTCGCCATTTTTTCGTGGCTTAACAACGCAATCTTCACGAGTGTCAGGGTATGAGATATGAAGATTTATTATTTATTTGCAGGATTTTATGAATGACCGACTCCGAGGATCGCTCTCGCCATCATTCCATGGCGCAGGGCCAAGGCCCCAATGTGACCCCGTCAGCAACGCCCGCCGCGAAATCCCGTCTCGCGCGCCTGCGCGCGCATGTGCCCGGCCTCGAAGTGGTGCTGCTGGTCATCGCCATCCTGCTGATCGCGATCGCCCTGCCGCTCGAAGCGGGCATGTTCCCCTTCTCGGAGTCAGAGGCGCTTCAGGACGGCTGATATGCCAGCCCGGTTTGTCCTGACACGCAGGGTGGCGACAAGGGAGTCTTGCTGAAACTGGAGCGGGTAGCGGGAATCGAACCCGCAACTTAAGCTTGGGAAGCTCGCGTGATACCTTTTCACCATACCCGCTCAGCGTCGCACTAGGTAGGAAATCCGCGCATCGCGGTCAAGAGCCTATCGCCGCCGTCTGCGCCGCCGTCCGCCGTCTGCGCCGTCGCCCGACGGGCCGACATTGAAACTTACCTGCGGGAGCGGCACGATCTTCGAAAGCTCCGGGAACGGGTCCGTCTTGTGGGGTATCGCGTTGGCGGCCACGAAATGCTCCTGGAACTTCGGCTCGATCGCCGTTTCGACCTTGGTGATCTGGCGCACCACACGCTCGATCTCGACGCGCGCGGCGACATTGCAAAGCGCGATCCGCGCGCCGGTGCCCGCCGCGTTGCCCGCGCTCGTCACCTTGTCGAGCGGCACATCCGGGATCATCCCCAGCACCATGGCGTGCTTGGGGCTGATATGCGCTCCGAAGGCCCCGGCCAGAACCACCCGGTCCAC
>Ga0102928_1001001_pt1 | contig 17990 bp, 20 predicted proteins | sample SalPonR1_B_D1_MG_FD_78504 | JGI IMG/M metagenome (GOLD analysis project Ga0102928, IMG submission 78504) | Salt pond soil microbial communities from South San Francisco under conditions of wetland restoration - Salt Pond MetaG R1_B_D1_MG | ecosystem: Environmental > Aquatic > Marine > Intertidal...
CCGACGGGTTCGTCAAAAACCAGGCGGCAAGGCGGACAAAGCCGACGCCTAGCGGCAGCATCATTGCGGGCGCCGCGGGTTCAGTCGAGGGTCTCACCGAGTTCCAGCAGATGGAACGCCGCGCCCTGGTTGTCCTGGCAGACCACCAGCCGGCCGGCGGCCGTATCGAACGGGCCGTGGTGGACCGAGCCGCCGAGTGCGCGAACACGCGCGGCGGCGTCGTCGGCATCGTCGACGGCAAAGTAGACGATCCAGTGCGGCGGCACGCCGCCCCATTCTTCGGTCATCTCGAGGATGCCGCCGTTGGACCGGCCGGCGTTTTCCATGATCCTATACGGCGCGGGCGAGTGCGGATTGACGTAGCCGGTCCAGCCCAGCAGTTCGGCGTAGAAGGCCTGCGCGCCGTCCAGATCTGGCGTGGCCAGCTCGTTCCAGCAAAACGTGCCCGGCGCCTTGATCGCTTCGGCGCCGGGCTCCAGACCGGCTTCCCAGAACGCCACGCTTGCGCCCGTCGGGTCTTCGATGAATGCGACGCGCCCGGCCTCGGAAATCGTCGTGGCCGAGAGCTGAACCTTCGCACCGAGTGCTTCGGCGGCCTCGACGACGGCGTCGGCATCGTCCACGCGAACATAGCTCACCCACGCCGACGGCGCGCCGCCGTCGCGCATCTCGTCGCTCATCCGTCCCATGCCGGCGACCAGCAGGCCGTCCAGAAAAAACCGCTCGTACGGCCCGGCGTCGCCGGCACGGCCGGCGAATTCTCCGGTCCAGCCGAACAGGCCCGAATAGAACACGCGCGCAGCATCCGGGTCGCGTGCGTTCAGATCAACGCGGCAAAAGTCGCCGTGGCGGAAAACGGGCGAAGCGTTCGACATGTCCGATCCCTCTATCGGCCGAATTTCAGCCGCCGGGCTCGCCGGCCGGCTCCCAGAGCTCGATCTTGATGCCGTTCGGATCCATGATCCAGGCGAACTTGCCGTATTCAAGATTTTCAGGCTCACCGACCAGTTCGATGCCCGCCGATTTCAGTTGATCGATCAGCGCATCCAGGTCGTCGACCCGGAAATTCATCATGAACCGCTGATTACTGGGTTGCATGTACTCGGTATCGGCCTTGAACGGCGCCCATTCGGTGCGACCGACATGATCGGGGTTGTCACGATGCCGCCATTCCCAACCCCAGCCGCCCCATTCCGTGAACGGGATGCCGAGGTGGCGGGCGTACCAATCACGCGTTGCATCGGTGTCTTCGGTCTTGAAGAAAAGGCCACCCAGCCCGGTGACTTTTGCCATGCGATTTCTCCTTTGGTTGGGTTGCCGTCAGTCGCACGATCCGCCCGGATAACCGATCGCGCCATCCCGCGATTACTCGCGCAGTGCCGCAACGATCGGCATGCGGGCCGCGCGGATTGCAGGGGCAAGGCCACCGACCAGCCCGATGATCAGCGCGATGACGATGCCCTGCACCAGCAGGCCCGGGGTGACCGCGAAAGCGAACACCACCTGGCTGAAGCTGGAGAAATTCAGCGTCGAAACGGTGAATCCGTTGAACAACAGCCAGGCGATCCCGGCCCCGATGATTCCGCCGGCCAGCGCCAGCAACATCGCCTCGGCCATTACCGACGCCACGATCGCCACCGGCGTGAAGCCCAGCGCACGCAGCGTCGCGATTTCGCGCGAACGGTCGGAAACGGCGGTATACATGGTGTTGAGTGCCCCGAACAACGCGCCCAGCGCCATCAGCACCGCGATGCCGTATCCGGCCACCGATACGAACATGGAAAGCGCACGCGACTGCTCGGCGAAATACTCGGACTCGCGCTCGACGCGCACCGAAAGCTGTGGATCGCTGGTGAGCGAATCCTTGAACTCGGCGAACAGCGCCGGATCCTGCAGGCGTCCGTAAACCACCGAAAAGCTGTTGCCTCGCCGGTACGCGCTCTGCAGCGTCGCGCTGTCGGTCCAGAGTTCGGACTCGGCCGACCCGCCGCCGGACTCGAAAATTCCCACCACGTCCCAGCGCTCGGTGCCGAACTCGAGCGTATTGCCTACCTCGAGCCCGGCGAACTGGTCGGCGGCGCCGCGGCCGGCGACCAGCTCCTTGCGCCCGGGCTCGAACATGCGGCCTTCTATGATCCGGAACTCACTACGGATCCCGGGGGCGTCCGCGCCGACCCCGCGCATCGGCACGTTCGCCTGGGTATCCGACGATTTCTTCTCGATGTCGACGATGACGTAGACCTCCGGCGAGACCATGATCAACTGGGGAGCCTGCGAAATGATCCGCGCCTGGTCGCCCTGGAAGCCGGAATCCAGTTCGGAGCTCGATCCCGAGCGCAGCACGACGACATTGTCGGGCGAGGTGCCCGATTCCAGCGTGTTTTCGAAGCCTCGTGCCATCGAAAGCACCGCGACCAGCACCGCGACAACCCCGGCGACGCCGACGACGGCAACCAGGGAAGTGCCCAGTCGGCCGGGAATGCTTTTCAGGTTCTGCGTGGTGATGGCAATAATCTGTTCCATGATCAGCGCCTCCCCATGGCGTCGATGACGCTTAGCCTGGCCGCTCGCCAGGCCGGCCAGGCACCGGTCACCAGTCCCAGCGCGACCGCCAGCAGCAGGCCCCAGGCCAGCGTCCCGGTGCTCATCGCCAGGCCGGGGAAGAACTGCGCCAGCGCCGAGGCCGCACCCTGTACGAACAATGCGCCGAGCAGCAGCCCGATGACCCCGCCGACGACTGCGACCAGCAGGCTCTCGGCCAGCACCATGCCCGTGACCCGGGCGTCGCTGAAGCCGATCGTCTTGAGCACGGCCAGCTCGCCGGTACGCTCGCGAACGGCCTGCGCCATGGTGTTGCCGGAAATCAGCAGCAGCGTGAAGAACACACAGGCGAGGATCATCTGGACGATCAGGCCGATGTTGCCGAACTGGGCCGCGAAACCGGCGGCGAAACCGGCCTCGGTCGAGGTCTTGGTTTCGGTCGGCGAATTGGCGAAGCGCGCGTCTATCGCATCGGAAACCGGATCGGCCAGTTCGGGATCCTCGATGCGCGTCACGATCCAGCCGATCATGTCCTGGCCGAACTGCCGGGCCTCGTTGAAGTAGTCGTAGTGCATGAACGCCTGCATTTCGTCGGCGGTATTGCCCGTGCCGGTAAAGATCGCGGCGATCTCGAATTCCCAGGCGAACGATCCGTCGAGCTTCGGCCAGATGGTGGAAAAGATCGGCACCTGGTCGCCGACTTCCCAGCCGTACAGGTCGGCCATGGCCTGCCCGACCATCAGGCCGGTGCGGTCCTGCATCAGTCGTTCGCGCTGGTCGGGCGGCATCTCGTATTCCGGATAGATGTCGGAAAGCTTTTCGAGATTGGTCGGAAAAAGACCGAACTGCTGCCTGGGATCCTGGAAATAGCCGCCGAACCAGGTGTAATGCGTGGCCGCGCGAACGCCGTCGACCCCCTCGACACGTGCGACATAGGAAATCGGCATCAGCTGGATGAACGAGACCTTGTGCGTCGTGATCAGCCGATCCGCGCCGGCAAGCTCCACGCCGGCGGTGAAGGCCCGGTTGAGGCCGCCCAGCAGCGCGAACAGGACGAATGCGATGATGACCGACAGCAGCGTGAACAGCGTCCGGAGCTTCTTCCGGCCCAGGTTCTTGCGCACCAGGTGGAACATGCCGCCCATCACGCGGCCTCCAGGATGGTGCCCTTGTCCAGGTGCACGGTTCGACCGGCGTGCTCGGCAGCGACGGGGTCGTGCGTAACCATCAGGATGGTCTTGCCGTGGCGCGTGTTCAGCGTGCCCAGCAGCTCGAGGATCTCGTTGGCAGTATCGCGATCGAGGTCGCCGGTGGGTTCATCGGCCAGTAGCAGATCCGGGTCGCTGACGATGGCCCGGGCGATCGCCACGCGCTGTTCCTGACCACCGGAAAGTTCGCGCGGCAGGTGCTTTGCCCGGTCCTTCAGGCCGACGATCTCCAGCGCGGTCATCGCGCGCTCCCGTCGCTCTTTCCCCGACATTTTCTTCAACAACAAAGGCAGTTCGACGTTGCGTTGCGCGGTGAGTACCGGCATCAGGTTGTAGAACTGAAAGATGAACCCTACGTGGTTCGAGCGCCAGCGCGCCAGCGCCCTTGAACCCAGCCGGTCGATACGCTCACCGCTGACCTCGACCTCGCCGGACGTCGGCCGGTCGAGACCGCCGATCAGGTTGAGCAAAGTGGTCTTTCCGGAACCGGATGGCCCCATCAACGCGGAAAAGTCACCCGCGGCGATTTCGAGATCGAGGCCGTGCAGTACTTCAACCGCTTCGCGGCCCTTTCGGTAGCTCTTGACGACGTTATTGACCGCCACGATTGGTTTGCTCATCGCTTTTCCCTGTCCATGTTCAGATCACTGCTCGATGACGCGCACGCGCATGCCGTCGGAAAGGTTGTCAGCCGTGGCATCGGCGACCAGCCGTTCGCCGGGATTGAGTCCGGCGCTGATCAGGATGCCGTCGTCACGCCGAGCGCCAAGGCGCACCGCTCGCCGTTCCAGATTACGCTGGTCGACCACGAACACGTAATTGCGGCCGTCGCTCTCGAACACCGCCCGCGCCGGAACGAGCGACAGGCGGGACGACGCAGCGTCGTCCGCGACGACCGCAGCGTCCGGTTCGGCCAGAAACCGCACGCTCACGCCCATTTCAGGGAGGATGCGCGGATCGCCGGTCTCCAGCGCAACCCGCACGCGCACCGTCGCCTTCTGACGGTCGGCGGCCGGCACCACCGCCTTGACCCGGGCCGGGATCTGCCAGTCCGGGTAGGCATCCAGCCGCGCGACCACCGGCTGGCCGGTCTTGACCCGGTCGATATAGGCCTCGTTGACGTCAACCTCGATTTCCAGCGAATCCATGTCGACGATGGTGCAGATACCGGTGCGGGTGAAACCGCCGCCGGCCGAAACCGGCGAAACCATTTCACCGGCCTGCGCGGCGCGGGCGATCACGATGCCTGAAAAGGGCGCACGGATCGTCAGCTCGCCGATCCGCTGTTGCTGCAGTTCGACTTCGCGCAGCGCCACCGTTATCTGTTCGCGCTGGCTGGCCAGTCTGGCCTCGAACGCATCCACTTCGGTTTCTGCCTGGTCCAGAACGGCCTGGCTGCTCAGCTCGCGCTGTTTCAGTTCGCGCTGGCGGGTGAGGGTGCGACGGGCATTGGCCAGCTGGGCCTCGATCTCGGCCAGCGTGCTGCGCGCCGCTGAAAGCCGCGCCCGGGCCAATTCCAGCTGGGCCTGCTCGGTGGCATCGTCCATGCGGGCCAACACCTGCCCCTGCTCGACCGCCAGCCCTTCCTCCACCAGCACTTCGACCAGCTTGCCGGTCACCTCGGCAGCCACCGTGGCCTGGCGTCGCGCCACCACGTAGCCGGAAGCGTCGAGCACGCTGGCGCGCGAGCTGCTCTCGCCAATGTCGATCATTTCGGGCACCGAAAGGCGTACTTCGGGTACCGCAGCGCGCGAATACCAGGCCCAACCGGCGGCGGCCACGGCCAGCACAATCGCCACGAAAGCAAAAAACATCCAGCCCGGCCGCTTTTTTTCATCGGCAACGGTCGGCTCGATGCGAAGACGGTCGATCAGGTCATCCTTGCTCATGACTGGCATGGTGCCGAAAGGCTTGGAGGTACTCGAGTATACGAGTCGGGCAAGCGATTACCAGTGACGATTGTCACGCAGGTGAAGGCCCCGCGGCGCAATACGCTCCGCCGCGCGAAACGCGCTGCCTCATTTGCTGTCGAGTATTTCCGCCAGCGCTTCTTTCAGTTCGGCGTAACGGAATTCGAATCCGGCTTCCTCCAGCCGCTTGGGCAGCATCTTCGCGCCGGTCAGCAGCAGGCGCGACATTTCGCCGAAGGCCAGTTTCAACGCGATTGCAGGGGCGGGCAGCACCGCCGGTCGATGCAGCGCGTTGGCCAGTGCCTGGGTGAATTCCGCGTTGGTGACCGGGTTCGGCGCCGAGGCGTTGAAAGGGCCCGACAGCTCATCGCGCTCGAGCAGGAAGATCAGGACTCGCACCATGTCTTCGCGGTGAATCCAGGGCATGTACTGGGTGCCGTCGCCGAGCCGGCCGCCGAGGCCCAGTTTGAACGGGGTCAGCGTCCTGGCCAGCATGCCGCCGCCCTGGTCGAGGACCAGCCCGATACGTGCTATCGCCACGCGTGCGCCACAGGCTTCGGCCTTGCGTGCCTCGGACTCCCAGCGGTCGCAGATTTCATGGACGAACTCGTGATTCGGCGGGGTGTCCTCGGTGACTTCACGATCGCCCTGGTCGCCGTAATATCCCATGGCCGAGGCCGAAACCAGCACGTTGGGCGGATTTTCGGCTTTGCCACACAATTCGACGATAGCGCGGGTTATGTCCACGCGTGATTCCACGATCCGGCGTTTTTTTTCATCGGTCCAGCGACCCTCGGCGATCGGCTCGCCGGCGAGGTTGATCACCGCCTCGGGCGCGGCATCGATGAAATCGGAAATGTTGGCCTGGATGTCCGTGCCTTCAGGGAGCTTGTCGCGGGCCTCGTCCGGGCTACGCGAAACTGCCAGCAGCTCATGATCCTTGTCGGCCAGTTCACGACATAGCGGCTGGCCGATGAAACCGGTAGCGCCGGTAATCAAAATCCTCATTGCTTCGCCTCCGTAAATTCATGTCCATGCTAGCGCCAATGGCGCGAGAGGAACATAAAAGGTTGACAAAGAGGCAAATGCTGCAATAATGTAACCTGTAGGTATCATATCGTAACCCTTAATCATCTATTTGTTACTCAAACACCACTCACAGCCTCGGAGAACGACCATGAATGCACAAACCACACCCTCTCCAGCAGAACTTGCCGATCGTAGCCTGCAACTTATTGCCTCGGCGATGTTCGCGGTTGCCCTCGTGTTCTGCCTGTCCGTCGCCGAATTCTTCGCCAGCGAACCGATCGCAGCAATCCTTGATATTGCCGTCAAGGCGCTGGGCGTTGTGATTCTGGGCCTGATGGCGCTCCTCTATTTCTGGAAATTCCGACCGATGAGCCGCGACCAGCGCAGTCGATATCTGGCTGAAGACGGTTTTGTGCACATTGCTTTCCAGAAGGCCATGGCCAAATCCTGGATGCTGAGTTTCTTGATCCTGGTGATATTGCAGGCACTGGACAACCTGATCCTCGAACGGCTTCCGGCCATGCCGCTGGAGACCGTCATTCAAGGCGTTCTGGCCTTCATGCTGCTGCTTTTCAGTGCCGCCTTTCTGTTCTTCACGCGCGCGGGGAGCGGCAATGAGGAATGAACTGGGCAACAGGATCCGGGTCTTCCGCGCCGAACACCGGCTCAGCCAGGCCGAACTTGCCGAGGCGATCGGCGTATCCCGAAAGACCATCAGCACCATCGAGGTAGGCCGGTTCGTGCCGTCCACCATCATCGCACTGAAAATCGCACGCTATTTCCAGGTACCCCTGGAAGACGTGTTTTTTCTCGACGATGCAAGCTGAGCGCGTCACAGATTCCCTGATTCATTTACCCACTTTGCTTGACAGCCTGGAGACGCAAAAATGACCACCGCTTACCGAATGACCATAGCCATGATTCTTGTCCTGGGTACCACCGGGCTGCTTGCCGAAAGCTCGACCGAGTGGCCGGCCGGCGACTGGCGCGGCGTTCTCGACCTGGGTGAGCGACAGCTCGAAATCGTCTATCACCTGGAAGCCGGGGGCAGCACGCTGGGCGGCAGTATGGACGTCCCGGCCCAGGGCGCCATGGGTCTGCCGCTTCGGTCGGTCTCGGTTGACGGCGAACGCCTGGTCATCGAGATGCCGATGGGCGGCGATGCATGCTTTGCAGGTTCTCTAAGCGGCGACACCGTAAAGGGAACGTTCGCCCAGGCCGGGCAGTCGTTTCCGATGACCCTTGAACGTGCCGACGAGCCTCAGCCTCCGGCACGCCCGCAGGAACCCGACGGGCCGTTGCCATACCGGGTCGAGGAGGTATTGTTCGAAAGTCTGGACGGGATCCAGCTGGCCGGTACGCTGACGCGGCCCTATTCGACCGGCCCGTTCCCCGGCGTCGTACTCGTCGCCGGCGCAGGCCCGCACGATCGTGACGGCACCTTCATGAACCATCGCCCGCTGCTGGTGCTGGCCGATCATCTGACAAGAGCCGGCTTCGCGGTGCTGCGCTTCGACGAGCGCGGCGTCGGCGAGTCCGAGGGCGAGTTCGCTCCTGCCACCGCCAATCAGCTCGCAGGCGACATCGCATCGGCCGTCCAAACCCTGCGCGAGCATGAATCAGTCGAAGGCGAACAGGTCGGAATGATTGCCCACTCCGAGGGCGGCCGAATCGGCGCGCTGGCGCTAGCCGCACGCGGCGCTAGCGACTTTGTCGTGCTGCTGGGCGCGCCGGCACGACCCGGCGTCGACGCACTGCGGGCGCAGACCGCACAGTCGCCGAATCCGATCGTCGGGCTTCAAGCCGCCATGGCCGAGGCCGTACTTGAACTCGACGCAGGTACGGACGCCGAACCGGCGCTGCGACGGGCGGGCGAAGAAATGCTCGCCGGGCTCGGAGCCACGCAACGTAAGGCGTTCGGGGGACGCGAAGAGATGGTCGTGAATCAATTGGTACAAGCACTCGGCCAGCCTCAGGCCCGGTTTTCGCTCTCATTCGACCCACGACCGGCGATGCGGCAAGCAAGCGTTCCGGTCCTGGCGCTTTACGGCGACAAGGACCGCCAGATCGATGCCGCCGGGGCGGCGCGGGCGCTGCAAGCAGCGCTGGGCGAACAGGCCACGGTCCAGACGCTGACCGGACTGAACCATTTCTTCCAGACGGCCGGAACCGGCGCGCCCTCCGAATACGCCACAATCGAGCAGACGATTGAGCCGGAAGTGATGGACATCATCGCTGCCTGGCTGGAGTCGACGACGGCAGGAAATCGTGATCGATGACGTCATCCCCATCGGGAATGCTCAAGCCAGCTGCTGCGCTATCGAACGCGTCTTTTCGGTTGTGGTGTCTCCGGTGTGCAAGGTGGTCTTGCGCTCGAACAGCATCACCAGGCATTCCTCGTCTGCAACGGGATTGTGCTGCATTCCGCGCGGCACCACGAACATGTCGCCCGACCCCAGGTGCACCGTTCGGTCCGGCATCTCCATCTTCAGGCTTCCGCCCAGGATGTAGAACATTTCATCTTCACCGGCGTGGTCGTGCCAGGCCAGCGTGCCTTTGAGTTTGGCCACTTTGACGAAGTGTTCGTCGACTTCACCAATGACTCTCGGTGACCAGTACTCGGTGAGGGATTCGGCGATCTCCAGAGGAGATTTCTTTTCATTCATACCGACGACAATCACTTGTGGATCAAGCGCCAATGTAGCACTGTAGCGCCGGGCGCTTGCGATTCATGCCGACGCGCCGGTCAGCGACTATGCCCGCGTCAGTCCTTGATAGCAGGCTCTTCTTTTTCCGGCGGTTTCGCACTGTCGGGGTAGGGCATCTTCAAATGCCCGTAACGCACCACGATCACGGCGATGGCAAGAATCAGAATCCCGCCCGAAACGGCCAGCACCTGAGCACTGCCGAGGTGGGCGGCTTCCAGGATCAGATAACGCGCCAGAGCCACCATCGCGATATACAACGGCATGCGCACCGGCAGCTTGCCCGACTGCCAGTAAACGTTCACCATCGTGATCACTTCCAGGTAGATGAACAGCAACAGCAGATCGGTCAGCTTGACCTCGCGTGCCTGAATCATTACCCAGATTTCCTGAATGCCCGCAACCACGGTAGCCAGCAGCACCACCCACAAGCCCAGATTCTGGATCAGGGTTGCAGCGTCATTCCCGGTCTTTGTCAGTTGCTTTGTCACTATTGCATTCCTTTTGCGTGAAGCCCCAATTATGGCTTTTGATCGGGCGCGGTGGGAATCCATGCTCAGACCCTACGTGCCGGCTGCAAGATCCGGGTGAATTCCGCTTCCGGCAACCCTAATGCCGCTCTATTCGGCGGGAATGTAAAGTGTACTTGACATAATGTAAGGTCTGCTTTACACTGAACGCAACATCAGGACTCGGGAATCAACGCAATGAGCAGCCTCTCCTTTCACGAAAAAAGCGCGATCGGAACACTTGTCGCCTTGTGGTTTATAGGAATTTTCTATTTCCACTCGGTCTGGGACCTGTGGCAAGCGGGGCAGTTGCATCCAGCCTCGATGACGGGGCTGGCCACCGGGCTCACGATTCTGCTGGTGATCGTCCTGGTGGGCTATCACATCCTGATCGCCGCTACGGCCAGACCACAGCAGGAGGACGAACGCGACCGGATAATTGCCTGGCGGGCCGGAAATATCAGCGGCGTCGTGCTCGGCGTGGCCGTGATCGGCATCGTCGTGCATATCCTCATCGGCGGGTTCTTCGGCAACGCGCTCGCCGAATCGCCGATGCTGATCGCCAATGCATTGATAGCTGCGGTCTTGCTTGCCACGGTGGTCGAGCTTGTGCTGACCCTCGTGTTTTACCGGCGCGGGCTCTGAGATGGGCGGGAGCACGCTCGCCAACCGCGTCCGGTCGATGCGCGACCAACGAGATCACATGACGCAGCAGGCGCTGGCCGACGCGGTCGGCGTCTCGCGCCAGACCATCATCGCCATCGAGCAGGGCCGATACTCGCCCTCGCTGGAAGTTGCGCTGAAGATCGCGCAAGCCTTCGGCGAGCCGGTGGAGCAAGTATTCTGGTTTACTGAAGGCGTCGATTCACAGACCATGATCGGAAATCTTCAGTGAATCTGAACCAGGTCTCCCTGCCGGTCGACGACATGGACGCGGCAACGGAATTCTATCGTCGGCTCGGCTTCTTGCAGATCGTCGATACACCGCACTACGCGCGGTTCGAATGCCCCGACGGCGAGTCGACGTTTTCGCTGTCACTCTGCGAAGCGCCGTTTCACAACGGCGCTATCATCTACTTCGAAAGCGAACGGCTGGACGAGTGGGTGGCCGAATTGTCGAAACTGGGCATCGAGTTCGAACAGATGCCCACCGACATGCGATACCTGTGGCGAGAAGCTGTGTTGAAGGATCCGTCGGGAAACAGGATCAAGCTCTATCACGCCGGGAAGAACAGGCGCCATCCGCCCTGGCGGGTCGATCGCAGCACAGATTGACCGGATTGCGGCCGGCCCCCGATCAATGCCCGACCGGAAAGATGCCGTCGGGATACTCAGTGTCATGGTAACCCTTGCTCCCGATTTCACGAGCCAGATCGCTTCTATAGTCCAGGCCTTCGCCGACGTCGCGGATTGCCCGCCGGAAATCATGCTCAGGCCGCCAGCCAAGACGCGCCCGGGCATGCGCGTTGACGTAAACGCGATCGATCTCGTCGAGCATGCGCCAGCCCTTGTCGCTGAATACTGTCGGGTAGTCCGGAACGCGCCGCGAAACGACCTCGGCTGCGTTGCCGCGCAGTTCAGCGAGGTCGCGGGGCGTAAACGGACTGGTCGCGCTGATGATGAACCTGTCGAAGCCGATTTCGGGTGCGCGCTCAATCGCCAGCAAATGCGCGTCGACGACATCGGCGATATCGACTCGCCTGTAGAGCAGCTCGCAAATCTTCAGATTGACGCCGTCGAAGGCGCTTCGGCGCGCCTCGTCGTCGTCGGGCTCGGGAAAGAACCGGGATGTGCGCAGCACCAGGCAGGGCAGACCGTGGTTGCGATGGAACAACCGGCAGAGATCCTCGGCCGCCGTCTTGGTCGCGCCATAGATGTTTCTGGCGATCGGCGCAACCTGTTCGGTAATCCAGGCCGCAGGCTGATCGGGCGGCGGACGCAGGGCGTCGCCAAAAGCGCTTGTGGTCGAAGTAAAGATGAAGCAACCCACCCCCGCCGCAAGCGCTTCTTCGAGCAGGTTCATCGTGCCGGTGATATTGGTGTCGACGAAATCCTGTCGGGTATGCGTCGCCACGTGCGGCTTGTGCAGGGTGGCCGTATGCAGCACCGCATCGACACCCGCCATGGATTCGCGCACGAAGTCCCGATCGATGATCGAACCGACGTGGTCGGTAAACGTCGAGGCCTTGATGTCGATACCGCGCGGATCGCGGCCCTGCTTACGCAATACGCGCATCAGCGCCTCGCCAAGATGCCCGGCCGAACCGGTGACGAGGATGCTCACGTCCTGGTGTCCTCGACCGGACTCGTTGCCAGCGACACGCCCACAAACAGCAGCAGCGAGACCAGCGCGCCTGAAACGATGACCGGCAATCCACCAACCAGAGGTAGTGCCGCCGGGGCGAACCAGCCCAGTTCACCCGCCAGTCCGTAGGCCGAGCCGCCGACTATGGCGGCGATGGCGCCCGGGGCCGTGGCGCGCTTCCAGTACAACCCGCCGACGACCGGGATGAACACGCCGGCCGCGTACAGCGTGTACGACATCAGCAGCATCCCGATGATCGCCTTGAAATTCAGCGCCATCCATAGCGCCAGCAGCCCGAGCACCACCGTGACGATGCGCGAGATCAGCAGCAGGCGCCTCGAATTCTCTTCGGCGGACGGGTCGATCAGCTTGACGTAGATGTCGTGCGCGACGTGGGAAGTGCCGGCCATCAGCAGCGAATCGGCGGTCGACATGATGGCGCCCAGGATCGCCGCAATAACGATGGCGGCCGCCCATGCCGGCAACACCTCGTCGATCAGCATCGGGATCGCACGCGCGGCCTCTATTTCGGGTCCGAACAACGCACGCGCGGCCATGCCCGTGACAACCGGGAACGATGCGAACGCGATCAGCAGCAGACCGGCGAAGATTGCGGCTCGAAACGCCGTGCCCTCATCGCGCGCGGCGAACAGGCGCTGGTAGAAATCCTGGCCTATCAGCGTGTACATCATCGTCGGCACGATAGCCGCCAGCACAAGTCCGAGACCGGCACCGAACGGTGAAAAGTAGCGATGGGCTCCGAGTTGCAGTGATTGTGCGTCGATCGCGATGCGAATGCCCTCGAAACCGCCGGCCTCGCCTACCGCCAGCACGGCCGCGATCGGTACGCCGACGAAGATGATGGCCAGCTGCACCGCATCGGTCAACGTCACGCCCCAGAGACCCGACATCGCCGTGTAGACGATGAACATCAAGGTTGCAGCCACCGCCGCCCAGGTCGGGTCGATGCCCAGGATGGTCAGCGCGCCCTGAGCGGCCCAAACCTGCGCGCCGATGATACCGACGATCGCGACCAGCGACAGCAAGGTGCCCAGCAGCCGGGTGAGCTTGCTGTTGTAGCGAAGCTCCAGGTAATCGGGCACCGTGAACATCGCCAGTCGGCGCATTTTTCTGGCCGCGACGAAACCCAGCAGCACCAGCGACAGGCCCACCCCGACGGCATAGGCAATGCCGGTCATGCCGTGGGTGTATCCCCACTCGCCGCTGCCCAGCACGAAGCCACCGCCGAAATGCGTCGCGCACAACGTGGCCGTGGCAAGCACCGGCCCGAGCCGGCGCCCGGCCAGCAGAAAATCGGTGTTGGAACCGATGAAGCGCGTGGCGTAGAGGCCGACGCCGAACAGGCCGACGAAATAGACGATCAATACGAGAAGCTGGATGGACGGCATACGGCGCAGGGCTCGGAATTCAGCATAGAGGATACTGGACCGGGGTCACCGCGGCGGCTCGAATGGTGCCGGCGGCTTGCAGCGAGCCCGCGCAGGATAGCCTAGGTGTCGGTCGGCCGGGCGTTTTCGCAACCGTAGATCACCGGCATTCGGCCATGCCATTCGTCCCAGGTTTCGTCGTCTGTAACCAGGCGTTTGATGAAGTGGGCGACATTGGCGCGGCTTACGCTCCCGGCGTCGAAAATTGCGCTGCGCGTCGGCGATGCGTGCAGATCGTATTCGCTCACCTCGTCCTCGTCGACCAGGCCATCGGGTCGCACGACGGTCCACTCGACGAACGGGTGATTCTGGCCGATATGCGTTCGCAGGTGTTCGGCGGCCTGCTCGTTGTCGCGGTGGGGAGGCAACAGCCAGCGGAGAAGAAAGATCACGCCCGACTGAGCCGGCGAGATTCGCTCGCGCACATCTAGATTCCGCACGCCGCTGGAACCCATCAGCACCACGCGTACGCGGGGCCGTGGCCGGCTCTCGGTTATCGCGTGGCATACGCGCCGAACCGAGGCGGTGACCAGTTTGCGCGGCGCGCCGAACATGCCCTTGAAGCTCAGCGTGTGCCCCAAACATGAGACCACCGCATCGCAGTCCTGCACGTGTCGGAGCAGTGCGTCGTCGTCGAGATCCAGCACGGTACCTTGCGTCAGGGCAAGTCTCGGATGCGCGCGCAGCTGCGGCGGAACCGAGGCTCGTGATCGCACGATCGCGCATACCTCGTGTCCTTGCGCAATCAACTGGCCGAGCAACAGTCGGCCGGTAGCGCCGGTAGCGCCCAGAAGCAAGATCGTGATTCCGGTGCCGTGCGGCCCGCTCATGAAATGCAATCCATGGCTTCATGTTCCCATTGCGCCCGCCGGCTTTCAAGTGCCATTGGTACCGATGAAGAGACTTCGGGAAAGCCTCTGCAATCGATCCGCCCCGGCATCGCCCCCCGTAACACCCGGCTGAGCGGGACGGTATCGGTCACTCGATCCTGGGCTCTTCGGGGGTGGTTGTAGTGGTGAGATGAAACGGCTCGCCCTGCTCGTCCTGGAGCTGGTAGTCGAATGCAGCCTGGAGGCCGGTTGGCTCCTCTTCCGGCTCATCCTCTTCTTCCAGGCCCTCGATATAGCGCGGGTACCAGGGCGACAGGGTCGCCACCAGGATGCCTAGCGCGGAGAACATCGCAAATGCATCGGCATAGCCGAGTTGCTTCACCAGCAGGCCGACGATCGGAGAACCGACCGCCTGCCCGACCGCGACGGCAAGGAACGGCAGCACCGGTCCCAGCGAAAGCCGGCCGGGAAGCAGGCGGATGCCGGTCAGCAGGTACAGCCCCGTCAGGCTCATGTAGGACAACCCGAAAACCAGCGCGGAAAATGTTGCAATGACCAGCTGGCCGGGGCTCGCGGCGAGCAAGGCCAGGCTCGCCGACAGCATCACCAGCATCAGCGCATGCGTAACGGCGGGATTATTGCGATCGGCCAGATCGCTGACCACGGCACCCCCGAGTCCGGCGATGCCGACCGCGAGCCATAGCCACCCGGTCTGGTCGGCGGCCATGTCGCCGAGCGTGATCGCAAGATCGGGCGCAAAGATCCAGTAACCCGAAGCGATGAAGCCCATCGCGAACGCGAACATCGAGAGCCGGAACAGGCGCGACCACTGCAGCTCGGTGATCGGGGGCGGGGGTGCGGCGGCCGCCGGTGTGATGCGCGACACCGAGGGGATGAAGCGCCACGCGGCAATGGTTCCGATGATCGCCACGATGGCGAACGACGCGTAAGCGAATCGCCAGGCGCCTGCCAGAAACAGGACCGCCGGCACGGCGAACGCCACGCCGACGCTGGTACCTGCGTTCATTACTGCGCTCGTGCGCCCGTGCTGAGAGCGTTTCACCAACGCCTGCATGGCGGCCGTGAGCGCGGGCATCATCAGGCCGGTGCAGATGCCGCAAGCAAACACCCCGGCACCCAGCGACAGCGCGCCGACGGACTGGCTCACCAACGCAAGGCCGACGACGCCGAATCCGCCGGACAGCACCGCCGTGTTGCGGGCACCCAGTCGATCGGCGGTAAAGGGCGCGATCAGCGTGGCCAGTACAAAACTGACGAACGGCAGCGCGCCGATGATGCCGATCACGGACGGAGCCAGTTCGAGCTCTGCACGAATGGGGGGCACGAACAAGCCGAAGGCGAAGCGCGCGAGCCCGTAGCTGATCGCGATCAGTGCCGCGCCAAGCAGCGCAAACCTTGTATTCGCCGCGGCCTTCACGCCGATAACGCCTCGCAATCGCCGGACTCGCAGGACTGTTGCTCACCGCGGCCCGCATCCGGCCACGCGGTAATCGCCGGTGGGTGCTCGAATTCGCTGTCAGCCTTGATCACCATGCAGCCCTCGCCAAAAAGGGTCGGTCCCTTTGGCCTTCCCGGCCCGTATTCCTGCGAGATGCCGGGGAGGCTCCGGACCCGAGAGAAAAAGCGGGCCGGAAGGGAATAGTCCCCATGGTAGACGTTCAGCCCGGCGTGTAGTGACTTTCTCGTATCCCGCCTGATTCTCCACCCGTCGGTAAAGAGGAGCCGTCAGGCACTGGGCCGTGGGGTTTCGCGACCCGGCACGCCGCAGCCGTACTCACCTGTGCGATGAAAAGTTGCGACCGAGCGAAACACAGCAAACGACGGGCCGGCGGCGCAGTACGAGGGAATGATTCACAAGGCGAACTCAGGATGCGGGGGAACAAGTCCTGACCAGCACCGGCGCCTCGTGCAGATTCTTTCGATCAAGCGCTCGCTCTACCAGGAATTCCGCCACGTCGGATCGGGAAATCAGGCCGTTCCGCCACGATTCCAGCGTGGTCAGAACCTTGTATCTGCCCGTCGCCCGGCCATTGGTCAGGATCGCCGGGCGCGCGATCGTCCAGTCCAGGCTGCTGCGTTCGATGATCTTTTCCTGCACGCTCTTGTCGGCGTAGGCGCGACCGAGCAGCGCGTTATGGCCGAACTCCTCGAGTGGGTTCATTGCACTGCGGCTTTCGCCCGCGCCGAAGCCCGTCACCACCACGAGGCGTTTCGGCCCGTTCTTTTCCATCTCGTCGACCAGGACTTCGGTCGAGCGCGAAAACACCGTGACCGGCCGCAGCAGCCGGGTGAGGCCGGCAGGCATGCCCAGCGCGAAAATCACCGCATCGACGCCTTTCAGCGCGCGGCGGACGTCGTCCGGGTCGGTCGCGTCGCCGGAGAATTTCTCCAGCCGTTCATGCTCGAGCTCGATGTCGCCGGCGCCGCGCGCCATTGCGCGAACCGAGCAGCCGCGTTCGAGTCCGTAATCGACCGCCTTGCGGCCGATGCCTTTGCTCGCGCCGATAATCAGTATATTTTTGGTAGTCATATCTAAACAATACCGCGATCGACGTCAACACCAAGCGTACGCGCAGGTCGGCCGGGCCGAGGCGCTGTCGCGGCCGCCTCAGTTTGGTCAAATTTTGTTGACTTGGCCGGCTTCCTTGTCGTTGACGATGATGACCTTGCCGTTGCGCTCGCCGCCAGCAGCGACCGCCACCGCTTCCTTGATGTCCTTGACCGGATATGTCGCGTGAATCGGTGCGGACAGCTTGCCTGATGCCACCAGACCGATGATCTCTCCAAATACTTCCTTCTGTTGCTCCGGCGTGGCGGAACGGAACCACTTGGCCAACCAGAAACCACGCACGGTAACGTCCTTGAAGATGATCACCGTAGGCGCAAGCGTGCAGGGCTCGCCGCTCATGGCGCCGTAGTTGACCAGGGTTGCCCCTTCGGTCAGCGCCTCGCCCAGTCTAGCAGTCGCAGCCCCGCCGACAGCGTCGATACCCAGCCGGATCGCCGCGCCGTCGGTTGCAGCCTTCACGCGTTCGGCCAGGCTTTTGCCATCTACAACCCCGTCGACCAGCACCACGTCGGCACCGGCGGCCAGCAAGGGTTCCACAAGCGATTCGCGACGCACCACGTTGACCGTCTTCAGGCCGCGCATTTTAGCCAGTGCGATCAGGTACGAACCGACACCTGAATTGGCGGCGTTCTGGATCACCCAGTCGCCTTCCTCAAGATCGACGAACTCGCTCAGCAACAGCGAGGCGGTGGGCGGGTTGACCGTAATCATCGACAGCTGGACCGGATCAACCCCATCGGGCAGCGGCACCAGCGACTTGGCTTCGGCGACCATGTGCGTTGCCCACGAGCCGATGCCTATGGGCAGCAGCACGGTCTTGCCGATCGCGGGGCCTTCCACGCCGGGCCCGTGCTCGACGACTTTGGCGACACCCTCGTTGCCGCCAATCGCGGGCAGCGGCGGCAACATGCCGTA